>Ga0115002_10008748_pt1 | contig 11165 bp, 8 predicted proteins | sample ArcticOcean_MG_C_8_FD_89576 | JGI IMG/M metagenome (GOLD analysis project Ga0115002, IMG submission 89576) | Marine microbial communities from western Arctic Ocean - ArcticOcean_MG_CB11_86 | ecosystem: Environmental > Aquatic > Marine > Oceanic | place: Arctic Ocean: Canada Basin | collected... | reverse complement strand
CAAATCCATATCCGGCCTATGATGCTTCCCTTGCCAACCATACCCCTCCAAAAATCGATCACAAATATGTTGGCCATGCGAAAACTTCCGATATTCCGTCACAATCCCTGCAAGCTTAGGTCTATTTGACATATTCCATTCCAATACATGTTTTGAAAAAAGAGTTGGGCGATTAACTTTCGTGATCCAGAAGGTATTGAAGGGTTGGGGGGGCCGTGTTCTTCCCCATCTTGTTTCTTCCGTGCCCTTCCGTGATCGGGATCCAAGATAACACCTCCCAATCCAAAGTGCAACCCCTTCAACACAAGCTTGCTGTTTATCAAAACAGATATATATTCACCCATTCAAATCATCAAAAACCCAACATTTAACCTACCCTATCATCTCCCTCTTCCAAAGGGAGACACAGGGGGATTGAGGTTCCTATGCAACAAATCTACGGCATCGTCCCGCCCATGGTCACACCCTTCAAAGATGACGACACCATCGACGAAGGCGCATTTCGCGAAGAAGTCAATTACCTCATCGAAACCGCAGGCATCCACGGCATCGCCGTCACAGGCAGCACAGGCGAAGGCCACACCCTCTCCGACAAGGAAGTCTACACCCTCACCAAATGGGCCATGGAAGAAGCCAAAGGCCGCATCCCCATCATCACCGGCATCATCACCGACAGCACCAAAACCGCCATCGAACGCGGCAAAGCCGTTGCCGACCTCGGCCCAGTTGCCCTCCAAGTCACCCCTGTTCACTACCTCTTTCGCCCCGATGATGACGCCATGCTACGCCACTTTGATGCCCTCTGCGAAGGCACAGGCCTACCCGTCATGATCTACAACGTCGTCCCCTGGACCTACCTCTCTCCCGAACTCCTCACCCGCATCATCGACACCGTTGAAGGCGTCGTGGGCGTCAAGCAAAGTGCCGGAGATATGAAACTCCTCGCCGACCTGCTCCTCATGGCCGGAGACCGCGCCCGCATCATGACGGCCGTCGATGCCCTCCTCTATCCCTCTTATGCCCTGGGTGCCCACGGCTCCATCGCCGCCATCCTCACCGCCGCCCCCACCCTCTGTGTCGCCCAATGGAACGCCTATCACGCCGGAGACCACGACACAGCCCTCGCACTTCACAAAAAACTCCTGCCCATCTGGAACGCCATCTTCGCCGACAACTTACCCGCCAATACCAAATACGCGATGCACCTACAAGGCCGCAATGGCGGCGTCCCTCGCCCACCCATGCCACCCACATCTGCACAACAAAAAGACCCTATTCGCTCAGCATTGGAAAGCGCAGGTTTGTTATAATTCAATCAAAACCATATAAACCAAAAGAACCACCCGATAGATCGTTCTATCGGGCGATTCTCTTGGTTTTAAAATAATAAACGTATCTTATTCGATTCTTGATGCAAGAGGTGCTTATTTGAAGACTTCATCAAGATGTGCCATCACATCACGTGGCCGATCTTGTTCATTAACCGTAATCAGATTTTTTTCACCGCGCTTACCACTGAGTGTATATGTGTCCCCGGCAGCTTTTGCTGGCTCCCATAACCATGAATCGTTGATGCCAATACCACGAACAGCCACAATCACAGCCTCGGGATTTTTTGCATCAAGACGAACGCTCAGAGATTTACCATACAGATCATAAATGGATGCGGTGTACAAATGATCGGTGGTAGCGCGCCCTCGCAACTGTTTCCAACCAAGCACTTTCTTTTTTGTATCAGCAGGTGAATCAACAATGCTCAGGCTGAGCCCTGCATCTGCACTGGTCTGTAATTGAAAGCTACAGCGGGGTCCTTTTTCACTGATCAATTTATAACGCCCCTCGGCTTCATTGACGACTTCAAGATCCTGACCCTGCATCAGCCAATCGATATCAACAACCTCTGGTGCACGAATATCATCCAGTACCAGCACATAATCGCCTCGGACAAATGCGAGACAGCGACGATAGCGATTGAGTTCTGGCCGTCCGTTATGACGTGTACCACCCTCTTGCAGGTGATTATAAGCGTGACCCGCCTCGCCTGCGATCACATCAATATTGGGTGTCTGTTTGAGAGCAGTCACATTCGCAATTTGGGTCATATCAAACGGTCCCGTAGCAGGTTGAGACCATTTTCTATCTTCAGCTTGTCCGGGAACTTGCTGTCCGATACCATTGATTAAAATAGTGTTGAAATTTGCTGATTTTTTATGTTCTGAATAACGGTCAGATTCTGCCAGAAAAGCACCGTTGCTGTAGACAATAAAAGAATTGGCGTCTGGATCATCGTGAGCGACGTTGATATATTTGAAGTTATTGTCATTGCGAAATTTATTCAGGGTATACCCCCCTAATGGACCACACTTAAATAACAAGGCCGTGCCATCATCTGTCCATTGATCGCGGGCCACCAACACCCCAATGTCTTCAAAAAAAGCTGACACAGGTAGCTCGCCCACATCTGCACCACTCACATCGGGATTATACCAGAGTACACCCATCCACCCCCATCCCGGGCCGTATTCCTTAACGCGACGATCAAGCAGTGCCTGCTCTATTTTTAAATTGTGAACCGATGTACATTTGTACAATGCCATGTCATAATTCAATTTTCTCAAACCCGTGCCACCCTGATCGCCATAATGCAGAACATTTTTGAAGTCAGGCGTAAGGGTCAATGTTTTGAACTTGGGTACATTTTTAAAAAAATCATGTTGCAAATAACTTTCACCATAACAACGACCTGCTGCCTGTACACCAACAATGAGATGCGAAATGCCAAAGGTCATATAAGATGGCGATTCATGGCTGGTACCGTCTTGAGGCAACCACCGCACCACGTAATCCATTTCTTTTTTAAATTGTGTCATCAACCATTGTTCTTCGGGTACACCCGTATAGGCGGCAAATAAACAACTGGCAAGACCCGCATTGCGGTGCCAGCGGTGGTTATTCGCCGGGTCACCTTGCCAGTAATGCGTGTCGGGTCCTTCCATCAAGTGACCCAGATGATACATTCGCCGCGCCTGTAACAAACATTTTTTACGAAATCGCTCTCGAAAATCAGGATCAAGATCGTGCCATAAAACATCCAATGCCATACCCGCACCAACCATCATATTGGCCGCACCCATACCGCTATCTACTTCTCTCCCCGTCTGCCAATGCGCTTGGTCCAAAAGCACTTCCATAAAACCTTTGGCCTTATCAAACGACGCTTTATCACCCGTAAGCGCATAATGAAGCACCACCGTTGGCAATCGCCAATAGCCTTGACGCTGTGCATCGGTAGCGTTGATTATCCACTTTGTATCATCAGGCGGATTACACGATGGCAGATAAGCCTCCAATGCCTCACGAAATGGCCTTCCTGCCTCACTGTTATAAACCGCTTTCATCCCGAGCAAATCATCCTGTGTAAACCAGACCCGAGGATGAACATCCTTGAGCGAAGCAACCATATTAACAGGCGCACCCTGCAACGGTGGATCAACCTCCGGAACAGCTGCCTGAAGGGATTTGGAGAGCAGCAGAAAAACTGTTGAAATAAGAATATGTTTAAACACTATGAGATCCTTTCATGAGCTGGTGATTTATGCATACCCATTTGGTTCAAATCACCTGCTTCTATTTTGTCATTTTCTAAACCTTATTCACAACGCAACGTCTCAACAGGATTCATTCTGGCTGCGCGCACGGCCACCCATACAACAGTCAACAATGCAACAAAAACGGCAACCAAACTGCCGCCAACATAAGTCATAAATCCAGGCTCCACACGATAAGCAAAGCCCTGAAGCCATTGTTGCGCACTATAATAAATGATAGGCACCGAAAGAACACCTGCAAGAAGAACCCATCGCAAAAAATCAACCGTCAATAGTTTCACAATATGCATATGGGTTTAAGGCGCGTTTGCCAATCGGGCTGCCTTCACCAAAGGCACGCGCTAAAGCCTCATTAATCAAGAACGTTCGGTCTTCTCTGTTTTGTATCGGTCTAAGCGTATTCGTCCCATTCAACAGGTCAATACCATAAACATAACGAACATCACCAAAGCCTCTAAAACCATAATCCGTGTTGCTGTATAAATGAACCCGCTCTATGGGTTGCAGGTGATACGTGTACCGATCTGCAAAATCCTGCCCATATTGCGCAGCCATCATATCTGGCAACTTTTTTTCTAGCACGGTCGCATTTTCAGGCGCACGCAATGTCAAAAATCCCTTAAGAGGACGCCACTCAACACCCGGTTGCCATCTATCCCACACACCCTCAAGCAAACTGTTTTCACGAACTGTCACTGTCAAAATATCATATCCGAAATGCGTATTTTTCAGGTATATCAACCACTCCCACAACCACATAGTCACCCGCAATATATTTATAAGTACTCGTCAGTGTTTTGCCCACGGGATCTTCGTCACCAAAAAAGAGATGCGCCGTCTCCGATGAAATGAGAACCGTATTGGGCGTGCGCAACAACTATGATTACGTAATCATATTATTGAGACTTACAATACATAGGCATAAAATCAGGCATGGTTCAAAAATGACGATTTGGGGGTTGTAAGGCAGGGAGCCCCGCAGGGGCTTTGTTGATGTAGTGAGGGGATTTATCCCCTTGTGCCGTTCTAAAATCACCTGTGCAAAAAACGCAAAAGCACACTATCTTATCAATAGTCACAACCAACTACAGTTTTTCCATCGTCCATCGTCCGTATTCCTACAAACTAAATCTCATCCATCTCTTGAGAGGAACCTGAAATGCCATCAAAATCCAAGTACATATACGTGTTGGTAACCATCGCTCTGATCATCATCCCAACCATTGCCCAAGCCCAACAAAAACCTTCCGGCCCCTCCTGGCGAGGTATCCTGCGTCATCCTACAGAATGGTACGGCACAGAAGAAGCCGTTCGCATTGCCGACAATGTCCTCTTGTATCAGCACAAAAATGGCGGCTGGGGCAAAAACGTCAATATGGCCAAGGTATTCGACGATACCGAAAAAGCCAAAATAATTGAAGAAACAAAAACCGTCCAAACAACAATCGACAATGGTGCAACCTTTACGCAAATGCGCTTCCTTGCACGTGTCTATCAGGCCAGCAATGCCCAACGCTTCAAAGACAGCTTCCTTCTCGGCACAGACTATCTCCTCGCCGCACAATATGAAAACGGTGGTTGGCCTCAGTTTTATCCCATCCGCAAAGGCTACTACCAACACATCACCTTTAACGACGGCGCCATGATCGGCGTGATGAGCCTGCTTCGCGATATCTCACAAGAAAAAGAACCTTTCGCATTTGTTGATCAACCCCGTCGTGACCGTGCCGCCACAGCCATTAATAAGGGTCTCGAAATCATCCTGAAAACACAAATCACAGCCAACGGCAAACAAGCCGCTTGGTGTGCCCAGCACGATCGCGAAACCCTCCTCCCAGTAAAAGCACGCGCCTACGAATTGCCTTCTATAAGCGGAAGTGAAAGCGTCGGTATTGTTCGTTATCTCATGGAAGTTGAAAATCCGGACGCGCACATTATCCAATCCATAAAAAGTGCTCTCAGTTGGTTCGAGCGCTCAAGATTGCTTGGCATTGTCGTTGAACGAAAAGCAGATTCCACTTTAACAAGAGGATACGACCGCATCGTGGTTAAAAAACCAGATGCCTCTCCCATGTGGGGCCGGTTTTACGATATTGAAAGCAACCGAGCGATCTTTGTCGGACGCGATAGCATCATCAAATACAATCTCGCCGAAATTGAACACGAACGGCGCATCGGCTACAGTTATCTCGGTAACTACGCCACAAGCTTATTGGAAAAAGAGTATCCGGCTTGGAAAGAAAAGTGGCAGGTCGATTGAGAAACCTGAATGAAATAACGCCGACATGTGACAAAATACAATGACCACGTTTTTTCTATTACCCGTCGTCACTTTAATATCACAGTGTTGCCTAATTTAAGTACCGATCCTAAACGACATTTGTGAGACGCTACCAACACCCCAAAATACGATGACTTAAATTTGGAGAGATCACATCATGCCCCAGCGTGACCTGATTAAATATGTCAATCCCGAACAAGGCACCGCGTCTGTTCACCGCTTCTCAAACGGCAATACCTTGCCCTTGGTCACGCGCCCATTTGCCATGACCTCGTGGGCACCTCAAACCGAAGAAAGCCCTCGTTTTTACCACCCCGACGCACACCAATTCGAAGGCATCCGCGCCACCCGCCAACCCAGCCCCTGGATCGGCGACTACGGCCACTTCACCATCATGCCCCAATCTGGTCGCCTCTTCACCAGCGATGGCCGACGCGCCTCCATCTTTCGCCGCGACCAAACCGAAATACGCCCCAACTATTTCAGAACCTATCTGGGCCGCTATCAAACCACCCTCGAAATGACCCCCACCGAACGCTGTGCCATCTTTCGTTTCTCTTTTCCCCAAAACAAAACACCACGGGTCATCATCGACACCTTCGACGGTGAATCACACATCCAAATAAACCCCGACCAACAAACCCTCACCGGATACACCCGATCCAACAGCGGTGGTGTGCCCGAAGGATTCGCCTGTTATTTCTACGCCACATTCGACCGCGCCATCACAGGCTACGGTACCTTCCAAAGCAAAGAAACACACGAAGGCGAACAAGAACGCACAGGCAACCGCGTCGGCGGCTACGTCGAACTCGATAACCAAACCATTAACATGCGCATTGGCACTTCATTCATCAGCACCGAACAAGCCAAACAAAACCTCGAACACGAGCTCGGCAATCGCCCCTTCGACGCTATCCGCCTCGAAACCGAAAACCTCTGGCAACACATGCTCAACCGCGTCCACATCGAAGACGCCACAGAAACACAAAACAAAACCTTCTACACATCCCTCTATCGATCCGTGCTCTTCCCACGTTTTTGGCACGAATACGACAAAGACAACACCCAAATCCACTTTAGTCCCTACGACGGCCAAATCCACCCCGGCCCAATGGTCACCGACAACGGTTTTTGGGACACCCACCGAACCGTCTACTCACTCCTCTCCATTCTCTATCCCGAGCACCTCACCACCATCATGCAAGGCTGGACCAACGCCAGCAAAGAAGGCGGCTGGACACCCAAATGGGCAAGCCCCGGTTATCGCGCCTGCATGATTGGCACCCACCTCGATGCCGTCTTCGCCGATGCCTACACCAAAGGCATTCGCAACTTCGACATCGAGACCGCTTATCAAGCCATGTTAAAAAACGCCACCGAAGTCGGCGACGACGAAGGCAACTATGGCAGACGTGGCATTCGTGAATTTGACCAACTCGGCTACGTACCCGCCGACCAAATTGAACACGCCGCATCCCGCACCCAAGACTTCGCCTACAACGATTACTGCGTAGCCCAAATCGCCAAAGCACTCGGCAAACAAGACGACTACAACCGCTTCATCAAACGCGCCACTTATTACCGCAACACCTTCGACCCCAACGTAGACTTCATGCGCGGCCGAAATGCTGACGGCTCCTGGCAAACCCCCTTCGATGAATTCGCCTGGGGAGGCGCATATATCGAAGGCTCCGCCTGGCAATGCACCTGGGCCGTCCCCCACGACCCTGCCGGCCTCATCGACCTCTTAGGCGGCCCCGAAAAATGCAGTGAAAAATTAGACCAAATGCTCGCCCTCCCCCCCATCTTCGACGTGGGCACCTACCCCACCGAAATCCACGAAATGACCGAAATGGCCGCCGTAGACTTTGGCCAATACGCCCACTCCAACCAACCCGTTCATCACGTCCTTTATCTCTACACCTGCGCCGGCAAACCCGCCAAAACCCAATACTGGGTACGCCGCGTATTAAATGAACTCCACTCCGCCGAACCCGATGGCCTTGCAGGTGATGAAGACAACGGCGAAATGTCCGCTTGGTACATCTTCAATGCCCTCGGCTTCTACCCCTTCTGCCCCGGCCACCCCTCCTACATCCTCGGCAGCCCCCTCTTCAAAAGCGCAACCCTCTTTCTACCCAACAACAAAACCCTCACCATCAACGCCCCAGAAAACAGCGCACAAAATGTCTACACCCAAAACATCCAACTCAACACCCAAAACATAAACCGAGCCGACATCACCCAAGAAAACATCACAAACGGCGGCACCTTGTCCTTCACGATGACCAACACCCCCCACGATCCCAATTGGTCAGATAAAGAATTACCCTACTCATTGTCACGCGATGTATAACACAAAATAAAAAAGCCCTCAAAATTCCAAGAGCTTTCCAAACACGATTTGTCTATGTTTTATTGAACCATCATCGGAGGCCCCATGCCATCACCCATACTACCCAAACACGCCAACAACCTCATCGACGTATCCAACCCCAACCTCTCACCCAATGGCACATCCCTCATCTTTACCCGAACACACGTCAATACCAAAGACATGAAATCCATCTCTCAAACCATGCACCAAGCCCTACCCAATAGCGACCCAGAAATCTTCACCCAAGGCCAAAAAGACACACGCCCGCAACATGCCCCAAACGGCAAAACCATCGCCTTCCTACGCCCAGACGACAAAGACAAAAAACAAATCCACCTCATCTCAACCACTGGCGGCGAAGCCAAGCAATGCACCACCCTCAACACAGGCATCAATGACTTTTCCTGGTCACCCGACAGCCAACAATTTGTCGCCGTATCACGCATCGACTCCGATCCACCAAAAGAAGACAACGCGTATCCCAAATCGCAAGTTGTCCAACGCATTCGTTATCGCGGAGATGGAGAAGGCTGGCAAGGCAACACCTTCCTCCAACTCTTTGTCATCAGCGTCCAGACAGGTGAAGCAAAGCAAATCACCAACAACGAAGGCGACCACCATTCACCCACTTGGTCACCCGACGGAAAGCACATCGCCTTTATCACCGATGCCATTGAAGACCGTGACCTCAACCGCCGCTCCGAAGCACGCATCATCACCCCACAAGGTGGCAATTCCCAATGTTGGTCCAACGACCTCAGCCGCGTAGACACCCTCGCCTGGTCACCCAACAGTTCACAATTGGCCGCTGTAGGATCACACGATGCCGATATCTGGGACCCCCGCATGTCTTGGCTCTATATCCTCACACCAGACAAACCCGCCCAACATCTTACCGACGGCACCTTCACCATCGCCTCACTTGCCCACAGCTCCTGGACAAACGACGATCATATTATTATCGTTGGCGATCACGCCGGTGAATCCACCCTCTACCGCGTGCCAACAAAAAGTGGAGAAGCAACGCCCATCACCGGGGGTAGTCAAATGTTCACAGCCCTCACAGTTGCAAATACCCAAGTCGTCGTTCAAACCAATTCACCCACCTCACCAAGTGACCTCGTCGCCATCCATCTCGAAAATGGCACACCCAACCAGCTCACACATTTCAACCGTGAATTTCTATCCCAACATCCACCCGCAACACTCGAAAAGTTCACCTTTTCACGCAACAACCTCAACATCCAAGCCCGTGTCTTTTTTCCCTCCGATTTCGACGAATCAAAAAAGTATCCCCTCATACTCGAAATTCATGGGGGGCCCAATGGCCGCTTCTCAGATTATTTTGACATCACCCACCAAGTACTCACCGGCGCAGGCTACATCGTTCTCGCTGTCAATCCCAGAGGATCCTCCTCCTACGGCCCAGACTTTCTCAAAGCCGTCCTCTGCGACTGGGGTGGCGAAGACTTCCTCGATCTCATGGCCGCCGTCGACGAAATTTGCAAACGCCCCTATGTCGATGCCAATCGCCTTGGAGTCCACGGATACAGCTATGGCGGCTTCATGAGCAGTTGGATCGTCGGCCACGACCACCGCTTCAAAGCCGCCGTTGTAGGTGCACCCTGTATTAACCTACACAGCATGTATGGCACATCCGACATTGGCGTCTCCTTTGGCGAAAACCAATGGGGCGGTTCTTCGGTTGGTGATGTCGACATCTTACTCAAACACTCACCGCTCACCTATGCCACAGAAGTACAAACGCCCGTCCTGCTCATGCACGGTGAAGTCGACTATCGCTGTCCTATCGAACAAAGCGAACAATTCTTTGTCGCCCTCAAACGCCAAGGCAAAACAGTCGAATTTGTGCGTTTCCCAGACGGTGCCCACGGCTTTCGAAGAAATGCACACCCTACCTTCCGAGAAGAATACCCACAACGCATGATCGACTGGCTCAACCGCTATGTATAATCCAATGCCATAAAAGTATGCATGAATCGATAAAATTTGTCCTAAATTCACATTTTCGCATACCATAGCTTTTGACATATACGTTGGTAAGCAAGAAAAAAAAAACTTGCATGAATTCTAAAGAGGATAGATCATGAGCGGGTCTTAAAACGACATAAAAAAGGTATCGCTGATCCGAAAGCCACCATTAAGGCTTTCCTACAATGAGCAATCATTGTAGGTTGTAATATCACACTAGTTTATACGGATCAACACCCCAAATTCAGACCAAACATCAGGAGGACAACGTGTCAGACAAAGCAAGCCAATGCCCATTTTCTTCGGGCGCAAACACGACGCACGAAGCCAGATCGAACAAAAACTGGTGGCCCAACCAACTCAACCTGAGAATTCTTCATCAGAACACACCTCAGTCAGATCCCATGGACGAAGATTTCAACTATGCTGAGGAATTCAAGTCTCTCGATCTCAGCGCCGTAAAAAAAGACCTCGAAGCATTAATGACAGACTCGCAAGACTGGTGGCCCGCCGATTACGGCCACTACGGCCCATTTTTTGTCCGCATGACCTGGCACGCCGCCGGAACCTACCGCATTGGCGATGGCCGTGGTGGCGCTGGCACGGGTCAATTGCGCTTTGCCCCCTTAAACAGCTGGCCCGACAACGGCAACCTCGACAAAGCACGTCGCCTGCTCTGGCCCATCAAGCAAAAGTACGGTCGCAAACTCTCGTGGGCCGACCTGCTGGTTCTCACCGGCAATGTGGCGCTCGAATCGATGGGATTCAAAACATTCGGTTTTGCAGGCGGGCGCGAAGACGTTTGGGAGCCCGAAGACGATGTAAACTGGGGATCTGAAGACACATGGCTCGGAGACGAGCGTTACACCGGCGACAGAGAACTCGATGATCCACTCGGTGCTGT
>Ga0115002_10008746_pt1 | contig 11167 bp, 7 predicted proteins | sample ArcticOcean_MG_C_8_FD_89576 | JGI IMG/M metagenome (GOLD analysis project Ga0115002, IMG submission 89576) | Marine microbial communities from western Arctic Ocean - ArcticOcean_MG_CB11_86 | ecosystem: Environmental > Aquatic > Marine > Oceanic | place: Arctic Ocean: Canada Basin | collected... | reverse complement strand
GATCGAAAGCAGACGCTTTTTGATACGACGCCGTCATGCTGACCGAATCGTCTATCACGACAACTCGTGCCTTGCGGCTTTTTCCACCGAGCCAACTGCCTAAACCAGTATTGGAAACAATCGGCCGAGCCAACGCTACGAACAACAGAATCAAAGCGAGCGTTCGAATCGCCAATAAGATGAGTTGCTCGAGTTGCAGTCGCCGTCGATTGGTCTTGATCGTCAGCTTGAGATATTTCATGGGTGCCCAATCGACGCGTATAAACCGCCGGCGGTTGAGCAGATGGATGATGATTGGAATCGACCCGACAACGAGTCCTCCCCAAAGCATCGATGAAACCATGAAATTCATTGCGACCAAGTCCTGTCTGTGCTACTGGTGAATCTACGTATCGTGTTGCTAAATTGTTGTTGCTAAATTGTTGTTGTTTATTGTTCAGTAAGTAATGGGCTGCTGGAGCCTGAACTCGCTTTTCAATTGCTCATTTAAGATTAGTCATCCGGCCGCGATGACGTTTGGGGCCCATGCGAGCTCGCTGTTGGAGGAACCGACTGACCAGTAGTCCCATATCTTGGTCGGTAAAAATCGAAAGGTAATCGATGCCACAATAGAGGCAACGTTTCTCAACTTCCTCCAAGAAGTTTTTCATCGCCTCTTGATAGGCGGACCGGAACGACCGCGGTTCGGCATACAGTTCTTCCGATCCCTCGATGTCCTTGAAGATGACGGATTGATTAAACGGCAATTCGACTTCGGCGCGGTCGAGCACATGGAACAGGATCATTTCGTGGCCGCCGTACTGCACCTTTCCCATGGCATCATAAAGGGCATCCAAGTCGGTGAACAAATCGGAAATGACGATGATTAACGACCGACGACTGACTTGGTCAGCCAGCTGCGATACGACTTTCCCCAATTCGGTCTCTTCACCTGGTTCGACCGTCAATAACGATTGGCAGATTTGATGAAGCTGAGTTTCCGCGGACGAGAGTTTGAGATGGTTCTTGCCGACGATATTAAAAGTCGTCAGGCCAACTTGGTCGCGTTGTTTCAGAAGAGTTGCGGCCAGCGCAACTCCAAGTGTCCCCGCGTACTCAAACTTACTTGGCTCGCTGCCGTAGTTCATGGAAGCGGAGACGTCCAATACGACGTGAGCGCGGAGGTTCGACTCCTCTTCAAATCGTTTGATATAGAACCGATCCGAACGAGCGTAAACTCGCCAGTCGAGGTTGCGCAGGTCGTCCCCGGGACTATAACTTCGATAGTCGGCAAATTCGGGTGAAACACCTTGCAGGGGACTACGATGCTGTCCAGAAATGGGACCTTCCATAAACTGGTGAACATGCAATCCAACTGCAGCGATCTGTCCGACGATCTCAGGATTGTAAAACTCGTTGAACTCGCTCATCGCTCGCCTTTGCGGAGGTGGAAACCGGAGTGCTTTCGATCAAGCGTTGGATGATCGAATCGGGGGACTCGCCAGCAGCTTCAGCGGTGTAATTCAAAACCATGCGGTGTCGCAGCACAGCGGGTGCTACGTTTTGGATATCTTCCACGACCACTTCGGGCCGACCGTGTAGAGCAGCTCGGGCCTTCGCCGCCAAGATAATGGATTGACCTCCCCGCGGGCCGACTCCCCACAAGACCCAATTCTTTACCATCTCGGGAGCTTCCACTTCGTTGCAACGCGTCGCCCGCACCAAATTCATTGTGTAATCGATGAGTAGATCGCAGATAGGAATGCGGCGAACCAACTGCTGCAACTCGCTGACCTCTTCACCCGACAGAACAGCTTCGACAGTATTCGACGTCTCGTCGGTGGTCTGCCGATAGATCTGTCGCTCCTCTTCGGGCGTCGGATAACGCACGATAATCTTCATGAGAAATCGGTCGAGTTGCGCTTCGGGCAGGGGATAGGTTCCCTCTTGCTCGATTGGGTTTTGCGTTGCCAACACGAAAAACGGCTTGGGCAAATCGTAATGTTTACCACCGACCGAAACCTGTCGCTCTTGCATCCCTTGCAAGAGAGCCGACTGAGTTTTTGGGGGGGTACGATTTATTTCGTCTGCCAGCAGCAGGTTCGTGAAAATGGGGCCCGGTACGAACTTAAATTCGCGAGCGTTCGTCTCGCGATCTTCGTAGATGACATCCGTTCCCGTGATATCGGCGGGCATCAAGTCGGGCGTAAATTGAATCCTGCCGAAATCCAGCGACAGACTCTCGGAGATCGTTTGCACAAGCAATGTTTTCGCCAGCCCCGGAACACCTTCTAAGATGCAGTGACCGCCAGCCAAAATGCTAATCAGCAATTCTTCAATCACTTGGTCCTGACCGATGACGATCTTATGTATCTGCTCCACGACACGTGCGTAAGCAGCCCTTAGCTTCACAAGTTTATCGCCGTCTTTGACGTCGCCTGGTTGTTGATTCACGTTGTATTCCTCGTATCGTTTTGTCGTAGCTTGATTGGTTATCGTAGAGCGATTATTTATCGTTGATAGATGGGCAAATATTTGTAGGGCAGTTGCAAGACGATTAGCGCGATTGCCGTGCCGTAGACTGGTCCCACGCCGTCGCCGACCCACGAGCCGTCTTTCTGTTGACGTTTCAACAGTTGCTCGCGTGCCTTTGGAAAGTAGTCGTCCCAGTATTCGTCGCCCGCTTGGTAGAACGCCTGCGACGCGTACAGATGAGTGTAAAAATCGTGCCCACCGTCGACACTAAATCCGCGGCTCGAACGTTTGAATTGCCCAGTGACATATTTCAGACACTGCTCGGCCAACGGAGATTCGTATTCGCCAGCCGAATAGAGGCAAGTAATCGCCGCCGCAGAAATCGGCAGCCGCGAACCGCCACCCGATGCATAAGAATATACGATGCCACCTTCCGGTCCTCGGCAGGCTTCCAAGTACTTAATGGCAGCTTTAATTGTCCCTTTGGGAACTGTCAGCCCTGCATTGTGTGCCGCTCGCAAACCTTGCATCTGCGTCACAGTCACACTGCCTTCGTCGCCACTTCCCGGTGTATAAGTCCAGCCACCAAGCTGGCTCTGGCCACGCGACGTAAGTAGTATGCCGGCTTTTAGAACGTCCGACATCTGCTTTCGCTTTTCGGCATCCGTCTCCATTCCGTACGCACACGACAAGAATAATAAGGAGAAGCCGTGACCATACATGCTCATCCCAATTTCGCGACGGTCGGCAATCAATCCATAGTCGCCCGACTGAGCCATGACGAAGCCGGAGGCCTTATGAACCTGGTCGGCATACGGTCCGCGACTGGTAGTATTACCATTGGACAGAAATGCCATCCCCGCCAAGCTGGTCATGGTTGTCGGATAAGTCGCGCCATCTCGAAAGCTCTCCCAACTGCCGTTGTCGGACTGCGAATTCGCTAAGAACTTCAGTCCCTTTTGGATGGCGAGTTGAGTTTTTTTGTCGATATGCTTGGGCAGAATTTCGTCTTCTTGACCACGGGCCGGTAGAGCGGGCAACACGAGAGCGCAAACCGCGATCCCCAACAAAAGTGTTCGAATGTTTGACATCCTTTTTCTCCGCGTTAGTAGAATCCATTCGCCCCGAGCTGAATTGGCGTTTCACGCAAACAGTTGGGATGCTCGCAAATAAGCGCCTTGCGTTCGACCTACCTATTTAGTTATCTCGAACGTGAGTTTGAGAATGACTTCGCACTCGATTTCGCCAAGTTCTTTTGCCGAGTATTCAGGGCCATTCTGTTCCTCGACATCAATTCCGTAGACAGCTTGCATCATAGAAGTGGGATCTTTATCAGCTTTTACGCCACCAACGCTGATCTCTTCGATCGAGACCAATGACCCAACAGTAGTCTTCGTTATACCGGCGATTATTTTAACACGTTTTGCACCTGCGGCGACGGCGGCTTCGTAGGCCTTTTGATGGAGAGTTGACGGGTCGGAGACTTGAAATATTGCGATCGCGACCTCAGTTTCCATACGATTCCCGAACATCATCATCATCCTTGCATTGTTCGAATTGTTGCTTAACTGTGCGCCATGGTCTTCCGCAATGCCGACCAAGGTCAACACATTTTCAAAAACATCTTCGTCTTTAGCTTGATCGATTCCCGTCAGTTTTAACGCAATCTGCTCTTTAACGATGTAGCGGGCGTCGGCTGGTTTTGGCTGATTGTTGCCAAATGCTTCGGCAGCGACGACTGCAGGGTTCTGGCCGACGGGACCATTCGATGTCTGAATCGCAACACCGTTTCCAGCAGCGGTGAGTCCCTCGAGTTCCGATTTCGCAACAGCTTCCAATAGGCGACGCTTCGCTTGCTGAAACTTAACAAGTGCCTCGTCGGCTGACTTAGCGGTACCGGCAATCGTTCCGTAGATCAGCACCGTGTCCGGACGCACCGTTGCTTTGCCAGAACCCGTTACCGTGATGGTTTTTCCTTGTGCAAAACCAGTTGCAGGAACTCCAGCTAAAATTGCCATACATACCAATAAAAGTTGTCGCTTAATCAGTTTCATTTCTCTCACCTTATTCAAACTTTATTCGATATTTGATTGTTTAATAGTTGTCGAAACTTAGATCTACTCGATAGTTTTAAATGTGACGCTCAGATGAATTTCGATCTTTATCGCGCCAAAGTTTTTGGAGGAAAAATCTTCCGACTGTTCAAATGAATCAGAATAACCGTAGCCGTACATCTGCTGAATCATCGAGTCTAAGCCGTCACTAGATTCCTCAACCTTGGCGACGGAAATCTCTTCTACATTCATTACCTTTCCCAACTGGTGCTCGGAAAGTATCGCCAGCCGTCCCGCGCGGTCGCGAGCGTTCTTCATTGCCGAAGCGTAACCTCGACCGATAACCTCTTTCATATCGTCGATGCGATACGTAGCTAGTGAGTACTCAAAAGGTTGTCCCATGTCTCCAGTAATCATTTGAATCGTCTCCTGCGAGGCCATGTCCAACTGAACACCAGCATCTTTGGAAACTTCGATGATCTTGGAGACCTTTCCGAAGAGCTCTTCTGGAGTCAGTTCGGAAATCCCCGTCAGCCGAAAGCTAAACGGTTCGCTAACGACGATCTTTGCATTGTTCTTCCCGCCGCCAAGGCCAAAAATCCCATTGATAATCGCGCCGGCACCGTTGGCTGGTTCCTCATCGTCGCCATCTTCGCCAGCCAGCGAGCGAACACTCGTTTTTATCGACACTCCCTTCGAGCGGATGCTCAACTCCTTTAACTCCAATTTCTTCAGCGACTCCATCAACCGCCGCCGATTGGCTCGATACTTTTTCAGGGCATCGTCGACCAAATTCGCAGTTGCGCCGATCTTGGCATTAACCTCGACCGAGCTTGGACGAGCTTCACTGTGTCCAATTCCAGTAACGGTGATCGTCGACGGTTTCTCTTGGGCATGGATCGGCTTGGAAAAACAAATCGCGACGAGAGCGTTTGCGATTCCAATTGTATGAATGCGGCTCATGAGTGAGCTCCTCTTGGTGTCTTCGTCAATGGTTGGCTATTGTTTGGATTCAGTGGGTAATTTTCCCGGAGCGTTTTCAGGTTCAGTAGTTTCAGGTTCAGTAGTTTCCGGCTCGTTAATTTCCGGTGCAACAATTGGAAATGCGCGAATCTTGCCTTTGGTAAACATTAGTAGTTGATCACCAGAAATCCTCAACTGACCGATCGAACCCATCGTTTCTTTGTCGCGGATGATTTCCTGGGTATCGCCAGTCTCCTTTGAGAAGCGATAGATTCCGCGGACGGTGGGGGCGTAAATCGAGTCGACCGTATTTACTAGAGTTCGAGCGGTAAATCGCGGCGGGTGGTTGGACCATTCCATGCGTCCCGTTTTGCAACTGCGGGCTTCGATATCGTCGCCGATGAGGTAAATGAATCCATCGTCAACCGCGACGAGTTCCCGTTTCTCGTCGATGGCGCGAGCCCACAGAGGTTTCTTTCGTTGTGTGTCAAAGGCCATCAGAACTGGACCATTTCCATCCTTCAGATAAAGAATGTCATTTCGCAAAAACAGCGCGGCACGAGTAGGGATTGCGGTATTTTGCGTCTGATTGCCCCAGCCAAACTGGTCGGGATTCTGACGATGGGGCGCCTGAAATTTGATCAACCAACTGACCTGCCGACGGTTGGTGTTTACCGCCACCAAGGCGCCGTCGCTCGGCAAGATATAAAGTTGATCGCGATAGTGAATCAACAAAGGCCACGGCATGGAAGAGTTTTGTCCGTCGTTGACCATCGCTCTTACACTGCCAACTCGCAGCGACCAATTGAGACTACCATCGTCGGCGTTAAGCGAGTGAACAAATAGCTGGTTCGATGGCTGCTTGAAGCCAGTCACGTAAACGGAATCACCTTCGACCGTCGGATTGCCAACGACGACATAGTCTTTCAACGAAGTACCACTATTCCACAGCTGGCTGCCGTCTTTTGCATTGAGAGCGACGACAGCTGGTCGAGTATTATTGTTGGCGTGGAGCATCGTAGAATAAATCCGACCGCCACTGACAACGGGAGTTGCCTCAAATACACTCTGCAACATTCCAAACTGGTTCATCCCAATCCACATTTGATTGTTGTTTCCAGCACGCTGAAGTTGCGGCGCGTTGGTCTGCCAGTTCATCTTGCCGGTCGACCGATTAAAGGACTGCATCCGAGGACCGTGATTGACGAAAATGCTTTCGGAAGTAAACACGTACGATGACAGAATCGCTTGATTGGAAACGTGTGGTTTCTTCAGATTCACTTCCCACAAAGACTTTGATTCACCAAGCGGGATCGTTACCGCAGGAAGCACTCTAGAAATGTAGGGCGTCTGAGATTCCGTCGACTTTAATAGTTCGGCGACAATGGCGAGAGCTGGCTTTGCTTCGCCGCCAAGCTCTATCGTTGCATCTGCAAAGCGAGCTCCGATTTGCTCGACGATCTTCTCCAAGGCTTCGACATCACTTTGACGATGGGCAGCAAACCCAATTTTCACTAACAATCGCTGCTCCGGAATATCGCTATCGGCATGGTGAGTGACAATCGATCGCCAACATCGTTCCGCCGCAACAAAGTTGCCTTGCTCAAAATGAGCGTCACCAAGCGACTCCGTCGCCTCGTCTCCAAACGTTGTTAAAAAATACGAGCGATGAATTTTTGACAGCATACTGCGTTGCTGTTCCTCAGGCGCGAGGAGCGCTCGTTCGTAAAGATCTTTTGCCCGACCGTTGAAGTACAGCCGAAACGCTTCGCGCCCCTCGGAGGGAAGCTGCACCAACAAATGCCAGTAATAATCCTCTAGCGGCAACCAAACGGATCGTCCAGCGGGAAACAGCTGGCCTCGTTGAGCCGTCGGCTGCTCATCGATCAGACGAAATGCCTTCGACCATTCCTTCGCCTTGACGTGCTCTTTCAATTGAGAAAGTTGGTTGATCGTCTTCTCGTCCAACCAGGGACTGAAACCTTGAGCGTATACGAGTTTCTTCAACTTCTTGACGTCGAACTCTAGTGAAACGTCGACATCTTGAGCTCTCGCGATGCGCGCCCCAAACAAGCAGGGAGTCAACACCACAACAACAGTGAATAGCCATTCGTATCGCAGTCGTTTGTTCATCATTTTTAGATCTGGAGCCTGAAGTGAAAGAAGGGTTAGCACCATCATCCCAGGCGAAATCGCTGGGATTCTCAATGAACCGCGGATTCTCAATGAACCTCGGATTCTCAGTGAACCGCGGATTCTCAATGAACTCTGAACCTAAACCAACATCGAGTAGCACTTGAAATGGAAGCTGAAAAGCAAAACTCCATTGTCTTTTGGCCTTCCAGGAATTCCGTTACTTCGACCTCACCGAACTGGGCATTTGACTCTTCGGTCCCTCAAATCGCTGGACGCGATATGATTAGGACCGTCTGCCAAATACCCGTTACGTCTGTTTTGAGTTAAGCGAATTCCCGGAACCTCATTCTCTCTGTCATCTTAGCGGCATGCCATAGACGCTCGTCAACTTTTCAGCCTTTTTTGCATCGCCTTTTTGAATGTTGTGTTTTCATTTCCAAAGCTATCTACCGAAAAACCGCATCGGAATTAACTTCACCACGCAGCATGCGCCCGCAAGTTTCAATAAATCTTTCGGGTGCCGTTCCGCATACTACGGCGCAACAACTGGTTTTGTTTGCTCGTAGTACAAGGAAACGCGGGAATATTTCCGCCTCTCAAGGCAAAATAGTCGCGAATTAGCAACTATTCTCGCTCACGACCATTCAACTCGTCGACATTCGAATTCGACTGAACGATAATGGCAGAACCTTCAATTGAACGTGTCGAGAGTTTTCTCAAAGTTTTTACGGGTAAATTGAAGGCACATCAAGATTCACTTCCCCGATCCAGATCCCCTAGAGTCTCCCATGAACCGCAACACCTTTCTGTTCGCCTACCTCGCTGTATTTCTAGTATTTCTTTCCCCTGCGAATGCCGACGATCCGGCTACCGCGAACAAGCAAGATAGAGACTTAACTGTTGAGAAGATTTTTTCTTCGGGCGAGTTTAGTTCCAAGGGTTACGCCTTGCGATGGGAAAAAGATGGCAATGGTTATTTGCGGACAGAAGCCTCCAAAAAGACGAAGGGCGGCAATGACATCGTTCGCTACGAAACCTCGTCGGGCAAGAAGTCGATACTAGTGTCCGCGAGTTCACTGATTCCCAGTGGCGCGTCGAGTCCTTTGTCGATTTCGGCATATGAGTTTTCTGACGACAAATCGCACTTGCTCATCTTCACCAATACGAAGAAGGTCTGGCGTTACCACACTCGAGGTGACTACTGGGTCCTCGATCGAGCGACAGGAGAGTTGCGGCAACTTGGCGGCGACGCCGATCCTTCGACTTTGATGTTTGCCAAATTTTCCCCCGATGGTCGTTACGTGGCATTTGTTCGCGAACGCCGGCTTTACATCGAAGACCTTCGCGACAGAACCATTCGCAACGTCATTAACTCGTCGAGAAAGAACTTCATTGTCGGCACGACGGACTGGGTTTACGAAGAAGAGTTTGGTTTACGCGCTGCGTTTCATTGGAGTCCCGACAGCGAATCCCTTTGCTTTTGGTCGTTCGACACGAGCGGCGTTCCGATGTTCACCCTTGTGAATCAAACGGACAGCCTCTATCCGAAGCTAACTAAATTCGAATACCCTAAAGTCGGTCAGCGCAACTCGTCCTTCAAGATCGGTGTGGCAAACGTCCGTTCGGAAAACATTACCTGGTTGTCATTACCAGGCGTCTCCCAAGATAACTACGTCCCACGCATTTCCTGGCGCGAAAACTCGCAGCATGTAATCGTGCAATATCTAAATCGTTTGCAAAACACTCTGAAGTTGCTCGCTTGCGAAAGAACGACGGGAGACATTGTTCGCGAAGTAGTCGAACGCGACGACGCCTGGATTGATGTCCACGACGAGTCCTACTGGCTGGGGGACGGTCACAACATGACATGGACTAGCCTCAGATCAGGATGGCGACAAGCTGAACTCATCGACTGGAACAATGGCAAGCGACGAGTGATAACTCCGTTTGACCACGATGTCGTCAAGCTTCTTCGCGTCACTAAGGAGAAATCGAAACTAGCATACTACATCGCCTCGCCAAACAGCGCTGCCCAACGCTACCTCTACTGCACAAGTTTAGACAAGCCGAAAGCGAAGCGATTGACGCCGGCAAATCAGCAAGGCGTACATCAATACGACATCGACCCAACTGGACGCTGGGCAAAACATTCCTGGTCGTCCAATGGCCAGCCTTCGCAAACCGAACTGGTCTCTCTACCCGATCACAAAGTGGTCCGAACGTTTGAAGACAACGAAGGATTAAGAAAGAAACTAGCGGGTCTCAAACCCGTTGAGCATGAATTCTTTAAGATCACCAACGATAACAACGACAAAGTCGACGGCTGGATGATCCGACCTGCCAAACTGGAGAAGGGCAAGAAATACCCGTTAATTGTTTACGTTTATGGCGAACCGGCTGGACAAACGGTGCAAGACAAATGGGGCGGCACGACTTATCTTTGGCACCGCATGTTGGTCGAACGCGGTTACGTCGTCGTTAGCATCGACAACCGAGGCACTCCGGCGCCGCGCGGACGCGAGTGGCGAAAAAGTGTTTACCGCAAGATCGGTATCATCGCGGCCCAAGACCAAGCCGCAGGCGTAAAATCGCTCCTCGCTCAAAAATCTTATCTGGACTCGAACCGCGTTGGAGTTTGGGGCTGGAGTGGCGGCGGCTCGATGACTTTGAACGCCATGTTTAAATTCCCTGAAGTTTACCACGTCGGGATTTCCATCGCTCCGGTGCCGAACCAACGATACTACGATACGATCTACCAAGAGCGGTACATGGGTTTGCCTGGTGATAACGTCGATGGCTACATCCAAGGCTCGCCAATTCACTTCGCCAAAAACTTAGAGGGCAAGCTCCTCCTGATCCATGGAACGGGCGATGACAATTGTCACTACCAAGGAGCCGAGTCGTTGGTCAACGAGCTGATCAAACACAACAAGCAGTTCACAATGTTTGGCTACCCAAACCGCTCGCACTCCATTCGCGAGGGAGCAAATACGACACTCCACCTTCGCCGCATGATGACGGACTACATGCTCAACAACCTCCCACCAGGGCCAAAGTAAGTCGTCTTAAAGAAGGTCATAGCCGATTGCTTCTTTCTAATGCTTCCAATGCGTTGCCCACTGACGCCGTAATAACTGACGCCTTGAAACTGCGATATCAAGATCACGACGGAGCTACAACATGAGACGGATTTTATTCACGGTGGCAATTCTTGCTAGTTTGCATTCGGTTCTTGCAGCAGAGGAAAAACGTCCGAACATTCTGTTTATCGCGATCGATGACCAGAACGACTGGATCGGTTGCTTGGACGGACACCCTCAAGCTAAGACACCGCACATCGACAAGCTTGCCACTCGCGGCACCGTTTTTACCAACGCACACTGCCAGTCCCCGTTATGCAATTCATCTCGTACAAGTTTGATGACGGGGATGCGTCCGTCGACAACGGGAATCTACGGACTAGCACCTTGGTTTCGCGCGGTGGAAAACCTGAAATCCCTCAAGACACTGCCCGACCACCTTTCCGATCACGGCTATCGCACTTACTCCACCGGTAAGAT
>Ga0115002_10008744_pt1 | contig 11172 bp, 8 predicted proteins | sample ArcticOcean_MG_C_8_FD_89576 | JGI IMG/M metagenome (GOLD analysis project Ga0115002, IMG submission 89576) | Marine microbial communities from western Arctic Ocean - ArcticOcean_MG_CB11_86 | ecosystem: Environmental > Aquatic > Marine > Oceanic | place: Arctic Ocean: Canada Basin | collected... | reverse complement strand
GCAACGCCCCTTCCATGCCAGCCACGACAATAATGGCGTCGGAATCGGCAAATCGATGAAGCTGTTCCGAAAGTCGATGCGGGCCAGCGACCCCCACATCGACAATCAAATCGACTGAACAGCCCATCCACCTTAAAGTTTCCACGGCTTCTTCCGCCACGGGGCGGTCGCTGGTACCTGCGGTAATCACGCTAACCGGTCCTAAATCCACTGACGAATTCTGAGGGATCGACCGAATTGTGCGGCCGACGTTGTTGTAAATGGCTTGCGGAAAATGCTGCAACACAAAGTTTGCCTGCTCGTCAGAAATCCGTGTTCCCAGAAATGACTGATTCTGATTTTCGAGTGTTTTGAAGATTTCAACGATGCTGGCGTTGGTTTTGCCTTCACAGTAAACAACTTCAGGGAAACCGCACCGTGCTTTACGGCCAAGATCGACCCGGGCATCGATCGTTGCTGCGGTCTGAACTGGTTGGCAATCGGTCAGGCGTCTGACAACTTCGACAACATCAATGCCACCTGTTGCGAATTGCTCGAGTAGTTCTTTCAACTTGTCGGGTTCCACGTCGTTATACTCCGGTTGTTTGGCAACTCTCTCATTGATCAAAGTGCGTCTTCAGATTGCATCGAACAGTCTACTATTATTCCATACTCAGGTTTCGAACCCAACAGCTTGAGCGGATATTCTTGAATCAAGGATGTTGTTTCTTTTCCTGAAACGCAATAGAGTGTAGGTGTTAAGAAATCTCGACAACCCATTTCATTGGTCGGTTCTTTTCTTTCTGCCGAAATATTTTCCTGAGACGGTTTCTCGTTCTCAAATTCTATACATGAACGGACATAAAAATGCCCAAAAAACGATTTGCAATTCGACGGAATAAACTGCTTCGCGAGATCAAAAAATCGGGAGCCGATGCGCTCTTAGTTTCAGGAATTAAAAATGTCACGTACCTCACGGGGTTCAGTGGAGATAGCAGTTATTTGATTTTAGGGCCCAAATTGGCTGTCATTATTAGTGATAGCCGTTACACGACTCAAATTGAAGAGGAGTGTAACGGAATCGATGTGCTGATTCGAAAACGCGATCAGCCAATGCTCGAATCAGTCTCCGAAGTCACCAAGAAAGCCAAGCTGAAAAAACTTGGATTTGAGAGCCATCTCACGTCATACCGCCAGTGGGAACAATTGCAAAGTGAAATTAAACATCTCGAACTGGTAGGAATTGAGGGGTCTGTAGAATCTTTGCGGAAAATTAAAGATGCGCATGAAATTCAACAAACCCGTGAAGCCGTCTATCAGGCTGAAAAAGGCTTCGCCCTTTTAAAAGCTTCTCTGCATTCCGAGATGACCGAACTGCAAGCGGCCCATGAGTTGGAACACGCCATGCGGAAATTTGGCGGAGAAAAGGCGGCATTCGACCCGATTGTCGCTGTCGGCCCGCGGGCGGCATTACCGCATGCCCGACCAACCCACCAGACAATCGGATCGTCCGATTTTATCCTCATTGACTGGGGTTCTCAGACTTCAGAAGGGTATAAGAGCGACTTGACTCGGGATTTAACGACCGGTAAAATTTTGCCGAAACTAGAGAAGATATATAAGGTTGTGTTAAAAGCTCAACTGCAGGCGATCAAGGCGATTCGTCCCGGAGCAATCTGCTCGGCAGTCGATGCTTCTGCCAGAAGTGTCATCGAGAAAGCAGGTTACGGCAAATACTTTGGACACGGGTTGGGACACGGCATCGGCCTAGATATTCATGAAGAGACACGTTTAAGCGCGGTCTCTCATGAAGTATTGAAGCCGGGAATGATTATTACCGTTGAGCCGGGTATCTATCTTCCAGGTTGGGGCGGCGTTCGAATTGAGGACGATGTCCTGGTGACGCGAGACGGCCACGAGGTTCTCAGTTCCGTCCCGAAACAGTTTGAAGAGTCAGTAATTCGCTGATATTTGTGCCTCTTGGCTGCAAAACGGTGCGATTTTCTGTATCCTCATGTGACTAGTTTCAGCAGACGTAGTCCGCAGAAAGCCATATTTCGATACTTCCGAAATCACAGAATAAAAGGCAAACGGCATTATGACCGAAGATGTGACAACCACCGATGGACCATTCGATCTTGAAAAACTTCGAGAGTTGGTTGAATTAATGGAAAAGCACGGACTGACGGAAGTGAGTCTGAAACGGGGCGAAGAGAAGTGGCGTCTTCGTCGTGGTCCACAAGAAGTGGTCACTATGGTTCCTGCCGCTGCCCCGCTGGCCGCCAATCAGCCAGCCGCCTCGGCTCCTGCTGCACCGGCCCCATCAGGCGATTCAGCCGCTGAACCGGTTGACGATGGTTCGATTATGATAACAAGCCCCACAGTGGGAACATTTTACTCGGCTCCCACGCCCGACGATCCGCCTTACGTAAAAACCGGTTCGAAGGTGGACTCGGATACCATTGTTTGCATTGTGGAAGCGATGAAAGTTTTCAATCAAATTCCTGCTGAAGTCAGCGGGACCATTGCCGAAGTTTTAGTGGAAAACGGCGACCCGATCGATTTCGGTCAGCCATTATTCCGCGTGCGACCATAAGACCCGAAGCCGCATTTTTTCGACACAAAATTCGATGTCGAAAGAACCGATGCGGCTATTCGGAATCGATGTCATTTCAAAACAATCTGATCTCTCAATAGTCTGAGAACATTATGTTTCAGCGAATACTGGTAGCAAATCGAGGTGAAATTGCCCTGCGGATTATCCGCGCGTGCCGTGAAATGGGCATTGAGTCTGTCGCTGTATTTAGCGAAGCGGACCGAGGTGCCCATTATTTAGAACTCGCCGATGAAGCTTACTGTGTTGGTCCTGCACCCGCATCGGAAAGCTATTTGGTGATCAACCGAATTATTGCCGCCGCGGAAGTCGGCAATGTGCAAGCCATTCACCCCGGTTACGGGTTCCTAGCTGAGAACGCGCATTTTGCCGAGGTGTGCCGCAGTTGTGATATCGAATTCATCGGGCCATCGCACGAAGCGATGTCTCAACTTGGCGACAAAGTGACCGCCCGGGGGATTGCGAAAAATGCGAAAGTGCCTCTCGTGCCTGGAAGTGATGGCTTAATTGAGAATGAGCAAGAAGCCCTCGATTTAGCCAAAACAATGGGGTATCCCGTCCTGGTAAAAGCAACAGCAGGTGGCGGCGGAAAAGGAATGCGTGTTGCCCGGGACGAAAAAGAACTCAAAACCGGTTTAAAAGAGGCGGCCGCTGAGGCAGAAAAAGCGTTTAATAATGCAGGCGTTTATCTCGAAAAGTTTATCGAGAAACCCAGGCACGTTGAAGTGCAAATTCTGGCCGATAACCATGGCAACGTGGTCCACCTTTGGGAACGCGATTGCAGTATTCAACGCAGGCATCAAAAACTGATCGAAGAAAGCCCAGCACCCCATTTACCTGAAGAGGTTCGCAAAGCAATCTCGAAATCAGCCGTGCGATTGATCAAGGAAGCTGGCTACACAAATGCGGGAACGGTCGAATTTATTGTTGACCAAGACCACAACTATTACTTCATTGAAGTCAATTCCCGAATTCAGGTTGAGCACCCTGTGTCCGAATTGGTCACCGGTATCGATCTCATTCAGCAACAAATTCGCGTCGCAGCCGGTGAAAAACTGCCCTTCAAACAAAGCCAAATTAAGGCACACGGTTCAGCGATTGAACTGCGCATTAACGCGGAAGACCCGGAAAACGATTTCCGTGGTTCACCCGGCACCATTACCAAGTTAAGAGTGCCCGGCGGGCCCGGTATTCGGTTCGATTCGCACGTATACCAAGGATACACGATCGGCCCGTACTACGATTCTCTCATCGGGAAACTGATCGTGCATCGTGAAACCCGAGAAGAAGCGTTCGCCTGCATGAGGCGGGCACTCGACGAATTTGTCATCGAAGGAATTAAAACGACAATTCCGATCGCCAAGGAAATTTTCAGCCACCCGGCGTTCATTAAGGGTGGTGTTGATACATCATTTATTGAACACAATTTGTAGATAAGATATTAAGGTTTAAAATGAAAGTTGGAATACTCACAGGCGGCGGCGATTGCCCAGGGCTGAACGCTGTAATTCGTGCAGCAGTACGAACAATCCACAACGGTGGTGGAGAGACTGTCGGATTGCTGGAAGGCTGGCGCGGAGCCATTGAAGGAAACACGATTGACCTCACCCCGAAAAACACCGAAGGGATCATTTTCCAAGGGGGCACCATTCTCGGCTCATCCCGAACAAACCCGTACAAAAATGAGGATGATGTCCCCCGCCTCCTGCAAACATTCAAAGAACTGGGACTCAATGCGCTCATCGCAATCGGCGGTGACGACACCTTAGGCGTGGCCAGCAAACTGCATTCAGAGCACGGCTTGGCAATGATCGGTTGTCCGAAAACCATTGATAACGACTTAAGTTCAACCGATGTCACGTTTGGATTCGACACGTCGATCAATATCGTAATGGAAGCCGTCGATCGATTACGCACCACGGCTGAATCGCATCGACGTATTATGGTCATCGAAACAATGGGCCGGCATGCTGGCTGGATTGCCTGCTTCTCAGGAATGGCGACCGCCGCCGATTACATTCTTGTTCCAGAAGTCGAAGTCGATATCGACGAAATGTGCGACCTACTGAAGAGACGTCGCGAACAAGGAAAGATGTACGGCATTGTTGTTGTCAGTGAAGGTGCGAAACTTGCCAACCAAGAAGGCTTGGTCACCAGAGATGCTGAGATTGATGATTTCGGACACGTGAAATTAGGCGGCGTTGGCGATCTTGTTTCTGACCTCATCGAACAGAAAACGGGAATTGAAACCCGCGTGGTAACCTTAGGCCATCTACAACGGGGCGGTCCGCCGAGTGCCTATGATCGCGTGTTGGGAACCCGCTGTGGAATTCACGCAGGACGACTCGCCTTGAAAAAAGATTTCGGAAACATGGTGGCGTTACGGGGTACAAAAATCATTTCCGTACCTCTGGCAGACGCCGTCGGGACTCTGAGAACCTTGGATATGGAATTCTTGGACGAAGCAGCCGAGTTCTTCACATAATCGCGGTTTTTATGTTCGGTTTCGTTAGAAAAATGGCTGATCAAATTCGGCGGGAGCGAGCATGGAACCAACATCTTGGAAGCATGATCTCTCCGGATTGTATAGCTTCTTCTCGGATGAAGAAGTTGCAAGGCTAGAGTCCGCTCGGCGGCAAGTCGATGCTTCGACAGCTACCATTGTATATTCCGTCTACGAAAACCCCTTCGCCAAAAGCGGTGGAATTTTCGCCGTTGCCGATTTCTACTTACAGGCGTTATTGAAAGCCGGGCGCGATGTTTTGTTGCTGTCGCCTTATCACTCACGGTTGGTGACGGTCCCTTGTGAATCGGATGTCACCAAACTGGCCGATTGCAGCGTTCAATTTGATGGGCGGTCGGTTGCCACCGAAGTTTTTGAGCACAGACGAAACGGGGCCCGCTGGATACTGGTGAAGGCGGACGGGTTTTTTGAAGCACAGCACGGCTCATCGCCGACCGACCCGTATGTCCATGCTGACGATCATCGGCTGCTGATCGATAGCCTGTTTTTCAGCCAGGCAATTCCTCAGGTTCTTGCTGCTCTTCACCTTACGCAAAACATTCTCCTGCACGTCCAAGACTGGGAATTGGCAGCGACCGCGTTGACGGTGAAGTGCGCGCTATTGGATGAAACTCTCGAAAGTGCAGCCCTTGTTCTGACATCACATAATCCCTACGACCACGAATTGCTCATTTCCGATTTACACAGTCTGACACAGCGCGGAGAGTTTGACGGTCAAGATCCGCCGTCCGTCTATCAACAAATGATCCCGCTATTCGATGCACCAGTGACAACCGTCAGCACAACGTTTGCTGCTGAACTGACATCCGACCCGTTGCAGACCGAACATTTTACAAACCACCTTCAGCACATTTTTCATCAACAAGGATTGGTCGGCGTCAACAACGGTCTGTTCGGCCAATTGAAAGCGCCTTTTTCAGATGAAGCTTACAAACAACTTTCCGCCAAAGATTCTCAACTCATTCTGAGAGAGAAACTTGCCAAACGAACTGCGATGCTTGAACTACTCGCCGTGTACCAAGACGAACGCATTTTGGGAACGCTGGACGGTGGGCAGGAGAAACCGCTGGCTGAACTTCCCGATGACATTCCAGTTTACCTGATGTTCGGGCGGATGGACCCGGGGCAAAAAGGCTTTGATGTTTTACTGCGGGCGATAGAACAAATGCCGCGAGGGAGTGCAAAGTTTATTCTCACACCCATCGTAACCGACTTTTCAGATCAGTTTTACGCAGACATGTGCCGGGTGGCCCAAGAGTGTGCTGGTGATGTTGCCATTTACCCGTTCCGCATGCAGCAAGGTTATATGGAAGCCATGGCCGGGGCGACGTTTGCTGTGATGCCTTCCTTGTACGAACCCTTCGGCGGAGCGACCGAGCCCTACCTGTCTGGCACGCCGGTTATCGCCCGTGCAACCGGCGGGCTGGTGCAACAGATTGTCGATGTAAGACAGGATCAAAAAAATGGAACGGGGCTTCTATTCCGAGAAACAACCGGCCCAGCCGCTGGTGAATGGCGACAAATTCAAACCACCCACAATCCGCAAGAACGAATGGCATTCCCCTGTTACCAAAGCATGGTCAACGAACTCGTTTCAACCTTAACTCACGCAAGCGAAGTTTACCGAAACGATTCTCACCAGTACGCCTCGATGCTCGCTAACCTGCACGTGCAGGCACAAGAATTCTCCTGGGAAAAAACGATTGCCGAGTATCAGGCCGTTTATGAACTGGCGACCTCATAAATAGCTTGTTCAGCCTTTGTAGTAGTCCGGCAGGTCGTCAATTGTCTCGCGAAGAATTTCTAGGATGGTCCGTTTTTCAGCAGCGGGAATTTTTTGGAACACTTTGTTTTCATCTTTACCGCTAAGCACGTTAAAAATTCGCAGGTAAAGCTTTTTCTTCGCGGCTTCAGGTAATTCTTGAAACGGCTTGCTGTAGATTAAGTAGCTCAGCCGGTATTTGAAAACTCGGTTCTTCAAATCGAGTTGCCGTAGCGAACGGCCGTTAAAATCTTCTGGACCCATAAATTCAAACGCTTCATCGAAACCTGCCGTCCCTAAAACTTCGTCCGGTAGTTCCGGCTCATTGACGAAAAACAGCGTTTCCAGCAGTTGTTGTTCGACGGTTGTTTTTTGCTTTAAGCGGGTCTCGTAATTATAGCGGGCAATCAGGTTCTGCATGTTCGTTTGATGTTCTAGTACCATCAAGGCAACGATATCCGAGTGCTCTGAAATGTACTGTTTCGTGTCAAAATAAAGTTCCAAGCTGGTCACGTTACTGCCCAGCTCGGGGTTTTCTCGACGGGCTTTATTTTGTTCGGTCCCGAAGACATTTCCCATGTGGGTCATCGATCCGTGTATGCCGGTCACATACCAGCCGCCCCAGCGTTTCTCCCAAGGCGTGTCCTGCGTCACGCGGGTGAGACCCGAACCAGGATTTCCCTTGTCATCGACTTGATGCGAACGCAATAGGTGGCCGGGAACTTGCAAGCTGTTTGAGTTGGCGTGGCAGGTGAGACAATTTCCGATGCGTTCGAATTTCGGGACGTCTGTTTTTTCGTCATTCTTGACCGAGTAGAAGACTCCCCCTTTTTGTGGATCGACCGCCGTGATCTCAATCACGTCGAGTTCCGGAATCCAGCCGAGGTAGACATCGTCATTGAAATACAATGCCCGCGGCGTCTTCGGAGTGGTTAACCGATGGTTCAATGCCGTCTTTGAAAAAACCAACACCTGCGACTCAACGGGAATTTCCAGTGCTTCCATTAAAGATCGCAAGTAGCCGTGTGTGTCGTCGAATTCCAGTGTCAGGTCACCGTCGTTCAGTTTTTTTTGAATTTGAGCAATCGGATCATTCGTTTCAGCTGAAGAATAGCTGATCGGAGCGAGGTCATACTTGATTCTTTCGAGAGCCCCTCTGGGAGTCAAAAAAGGAATGTTTTGTGCGGCGGCACCCGCAGGAAAAAACAGCATCCCGCCGATGAACCAAGCAGAAAACCCCAGAAAAAATTTGATAGACATCGTATGCCCTTCTACAAAAACTCGCCCAATCGATTTGTAGAACTCATTATAGGACACATCAGTCCTATTTCAAGGCCGTCTCCTCACATTCAATCTGGGAGAGTTGCACGCTCGCCGGATTAGAAGGGTTTTCCGGTCGATTACTGCAATTTTCCACGGCCAAGAATGGGCCATACCACTTCCAGTCGATCTTTGCGGAACCCATAATGGTTGTCGTGCATGACCGTTGTGAAGTCGGCGTAACCGGGGACCAGTTCGATTTTATCGCCGATTTTTAAGTTCTGCGATTCTGGCCCCAGTTCCAATTCACAGTGCTCAGCCGACACGCGGGTCACTGTTGCATCGGGATGGTTGGGTAGTACCGGCATGGCGAAATCGGGGTGATGCGTTTTGCGTCCCGCGTCGAGAATCGCCCGGTGTTTCTCCGGTCGGCTCACCACGGTCGCCAATACTGTCAACGAATATTCCAAGTCTTGCAGATTACAATTTTCTCGATACATCGGGTCGGCGAAAATTCCTCCGCCTGCTTGCAGTTCGGTAATGCCCGGACAATCGGATGTCAGTTGGTATGACCCGGTTCCTCCGGCACTCACAATGTCGCAGCACAGGTTTTCGTTGAGCAACAAGTCTCGATTGACCACCAGCGTATTCATGGCTTCCGCAATTTGCTGCCGTTTTTCGTCTTGGTCTTCAACTTGCAACAAGTGCCCTTCGTAGCCCATGATGCCGACCAGTTCAACTCCATCGAGTTTGTCGATGCCTTTCGCTAATTCCAAAGTATCGCGACCTGGATTGATACCGACTCGGTTCAAGCCAATGTTGACCTCGATTAACATTTTGCAAGTCACACCCACTTCACGGCAGATGGCTGCCAGCGGTTCGACTTGGGCATAATGGTCGCAGGCGATAATCGGATCGGCCCAACGGCACAGCGATGCCACCCGTTCCCATTTGCGTTTTCCAACAATCATGTTGGCGATTAAAATATCTCGCACGCCGCCCGCCGCCATGACTTCCGCTTCAGACACTTTGGCACAGGTCACGCCAATTGCACCCGCTTCAATTTCTTTGAGTGTAATCGCCGGGGTTTTGTGACATTTTTCATGAGGACGCCATTGCTTGCCGCGTTCGCTCATAAACGTGGCCATTTTATTGATGTTCGATTCCATCACATCAAGATCGATGCAAAGAATGGGGGTGTCGAGTTCAGACTTGTTGATTCCAATAAGCGACTGTGTCACGGCTGGTCCTCAAAATTAAAAGGGATTCCAAAAAATAAAATGGTCTTTCAGTCTAACGATCTTGCTGCGGTTTCTGCAGCGACAAGGCAACACTGATTGAAGAAAAACCGGAAGACGGGCTTGAATTTATATCGTTATTTCTTACCCAACGACCGCTGATAGGCAAAAAATTCCTGCAAAATGGCTTTGCACTCTTCCTGCAATACGCCGCCAATGACGGTGGACCGGTGGTTGAGACGGCTATCGCTGGTGATATTAAACAGCGTATGGCAGGCCCCCCCTTTGGGGTCGGTGGTGCCATAAATCACCGTGGGAATTCGAGCCTGCACAATCGCCCCGGCACACATTGGGCAAGGTTCGAGCGTCACATACAAAATACACTCACTCAGCCGCCAAGAGGCCAAAGCTTCCGCAGCTTGCGTAATCGCGATCATCTCAGCATGGGCGGTCGGGTCTTTCAAGGCTTCGCGTTGGTTAAAAGCCTCGGCAATAATGCGGCCCTCATGAACGATGATCGCCCCGACGGGAACTTCATCGGCCTCAAACGCACAGCGGGCCTGGTTCAAAGCATGCCGCATCCACTGATCGTGCAACTGTAACGGGTTTTCAATTGGTTCGGACAAAAATCCATCCTCGATCAAAGAATCGATGTCATATTAAGTTCCTCATCAAGCGTCCCACTGGCTTTGCCAGTGCAAGGCAACCAGACGTTCAACTGCATTCGGCACTGGCACACGATTGATTTTCACCTTACGGCGAACCTTAACATCGCGTACTTTCACGTCAAGTGAGCATATTCAGCCACAACCGATTTTGCTGACCGCAGGCCATCGACGGCAGCACTAATAATGCCTCCTGCATAACCGGCCCCTTCACCAATAGGATACAGACCAGCAAAACCGGGAGCCTGCCGGGTTTCGAGATCTCGGTCGATACGAACCGGTGAACTGCCTCGCATTTCCGGACCAACCAGCATGGCATTTTTGAGAAATTGCCCGCGCCATTTTTGATCCATCACCACTAAACCTTTCCGAATGGCATCGGTAATGACAGGCGGAAGAACTTGTGCCAAGTCGAGCGGAACTGTACCCCGTTGATAAGAGCAAGGATAATGGGCCGAAGTATCGGGGGTTCGTTCATCAAGGTAATCTTGAGCCGTTTGTATGGGGCAGAAATAATTTTGACCGGCCACTTGAAAGGCGATCGCTTCATACTTTCGTTGCACTTCGACTCCGGCCAACGGATGGGAGCTGCCGAATTCGGACGGTTCGAGCGTTACAACTAACCCGCTGTTGCCGAACGTACTATCGTGGCGGGAATTGCTCATTCCGTTCGAGCAAAACATTTCCGGCTCGGAAATACTAGGGATAATGATTCCACCGGCACACATGCAGAAGGAAAACAGATCACGTTGGCCGCGAGCCACCAGCGTGTAATCGGCAGCACCCAGAATTTCAAAGTATTCCGGCTTGCCGTATTTGTGTTGATTAATTTGTTCCTGCGGCTGTTCGATTCGTAGCCCCAGTTGAAAGGCTTTCGCCTGCATGGGAACGCCCAGCTCGTGCAACGTTTGGTACGTGTCTCTGGCAGAATGTCCGATTCCAAGAATGACCGCCGATGATTTGAAATTTCCTTGAGACGTTTTTACCCCCACAACGGTTCCGTCACTTGCCAATTCCAACGAATCAAATCGGCAGCCGAATCGGTATTCCCCGCCGAGGGCTTCGATTTTACGACGATAGTTGCGGCAGATCATCGGTAACTTGTTGCTGCCTAAGTGAGGCCGATGCTC
>Ga0115002_10008738_pt1 | contig 11180 bp, 9 predicted proteins | sample ArcticOcean_MG_C_8_FD_89576 | JGI IMG/M metagenome (GOLD analysis project Ga0115002, IMG submission 89576) | Marine microbial communities from western Arctic Ocean - ArcticOcean_MG_CB11_86 | ecosystem: Environmental > Aquatic > Marine > Oceanic | place: Arctic Ocean: Canada Basin | collected... | reverse complement strand
CTGGGCCGTTGTCTGAACGAATATGTTCTGGAGCTCCATTAGGAACAAACAACTCAGTCAGCGCATGGATCACGTCATCTGATCTGATCCGTCTCGCTACTTTGATCGCCATGCACTCCCTTGCATCACCGTTCAAGTAAACGTCTGCCCATGAGCAGAAACATCAGGGAATGAGCGGAGGCACCTTGCGGAATTCTGTAAGTAAGTCGACCTATTTACCGTTCGAGAGGCGCCATCGAATCCCTATCGAATGCCAGCACGATTTACGTACGAATGCCAGCGCTATGCGGCGGGGGGAATAGTCCCGAAGGAACTTGTCGGAAGCGCGGCCACTCACCATGCACTTCAAAAAATGCCGGTTACGCACGCTTGAGCAACCGGGTGGCTAGAGAGCGCCGTCGATGATCATGTCGATGACGGCTGGCTTGCCAGAATCAATTGCTGAATTAATGGCTGAATCGATATCTGCAGGATCTTCAATTCGAACGCCCTGCATGCCGTAAGCCTGTGCCTGCGATGCAAAGTCGATAGGATTCGGGAAGTCCATAGCGAAATATGAATCCGGCTGTTCAAGCGCGTTGAGCCGGTGATAGTGATTCATGTTCACTTTCAAGACGCGGTACGAAGCGTTGTTGCAAATAACGAAAATCGCCGGGATATCGGAATTCACAGCGGTCCACAACGCCTGAACGGTCATGATCGCACTGCCATCCCCGACCACGCCTACAGCCGGTTGATCTGGACTGCCGAGCTTCACGCCCATGACAGCACCCATGCCCCAGCCAATTGCCTGACCACGGCACCCGTAGTAGGTACCCTGAGTTGACGGCGCTAACGCATCGAACAACAGCCCACCGGTGCTTACGGAGTCGTTGAACACCGCCGCATTCTCTGGCAGTGCCTTTGCGAGATGGTCGACCATCATCGCAGGCGACATTGGCCTGCCTTTGGCCGATTTACCTGCGAGTAGCCTGAATGCTTCCGCACGCGCTGAACTTTCGGCTGCTGCCTCGCGTCTGCGACCGGCTGCAGCCTCTACCTGAGATCCATTGAGCCCGTCTTTCAGCGCTTCTGCCAGCTGACCCAGAGCTTTGCCCGGAGATGCCAGAATTCCGATATCGGTCGGCTCTGACTTGCCTATTGCACCTGAATTAATGTCGATGTGAATCAACGTCGATTCGGCTGATACAAATTGACCTGGCTGATAAAAGAAGTCTTCGAACACCGGGCAACCAACCGCCACTATTACGTCGGCAGCACGAACTTCCGCCACCGCCTCGGCAGTACGCATGTTCAAGTCACCCTGCCAGAGCGGGTGGTTCGCTGGGAAGTTCACGTTGGTCGATCCATGACCGTACGCGCGCATTCCGCCGGCCTCAGCAGCAGCCACGGTAGCAGCCGTACCATTGGTATCCACAACTCGATCACCAACAATGAGTATCGGTCGCTCTGCCCCTGCTACCAGTCCGCAGATCTGGTCTATTAACTGAGGATCGGCGGACGGTGAAATATCAACTTCTGCCGACGGGATGAGATCCATCTCTGCAACGTCATCGAACGCATTGGCCGACATGGCGACAAATGTTGGCCCAGTAGGTGCGGTACGCGCTTCCTGAAAGGCGCGCCTGATGACCGACGGAACTTGCTCGGCGTGGGTGATCTCAGTGCTCCACTTTGCGTACGGGCGAGCCATGTCTGCCAGGTCGGATCGGCCCGGTGCCAGCTGGCGTATGTCTTTGTTTCCGGCGGTCATGACCATCGGAGTGCCGCCATATAGCTGGTCGATCATAAGAGAAAGACCGTTCGACATACCGTTGTCGATATGCAGGCTGACCAGTGGAACCTTGCCGGTGGATCGTGCATATCCTTCAGCGAGACCGACCGCCACGCCTTCCTGAAGCACCAGCACGTACTCGATCGATGGATACTGGTCCATCACCGCCATCATTGGAGCTTCGCTGGTTCCGGGGTTGCCGAACATGTATTCGACACCTTCTGCTTCGAACATTTTTAGAAGTGCGTGCTTACCAGAGATGCGTGCCAATTCCTGAGTTCCTTTTCTATATAAGCGCTGCGTGAAGCGTGAAAATTCCGGCCAGAGTTACCAGCTAGTTGCCCGATGCCCCGTCAATCAGAATGTTCCTGAATTTCTCGGCCACGATCTCCACTTCGCCTTCCTGAAGGTTCAGCGGATCGATCCACATTACGTTCGCGGGTCCCTGATTAGTGGCTGCGTAGATACGAGGAGTTCCCTCTTTCAAGCGAGCTTCGATGTCCTCAGGAGACGGACCTCGCCAACTGTCGTCGAACGTCACGACCGCGTTCGGTATGTAGTGGTCGTAGTTGTGCTTCACTTCAGCGACCAGACCCGGTACTTCGGATATCTGATCTACGATGAAGTTCATCTGCTTTCGGTACTCTTTCGTCTCAGCATCTTCGTCAATCTCGACAAACGCTTCAAGAGCAGCCAGCAGGCCAGCGATCTCTTCTTTGGACACCTTCTGCGCCCGGGTAACACCCGGGTTCGGGGCGTTGTTGAGGCGGGCGTATTCGATCCACTCAGGCTTGCCGATCAGGAAGCCCGTGCTCTGTGGACCGCGTACCGCTTTGCCGCCGGAGAAGCTGACAAGATCGGCCCCCTGGCGAGTGAACTTGGTGAGATTTTCTCGAGGTGGCAACATCGATGCACAATCTGCGAGAACGGGTAGTCCGTGACTGTGAGCAAGGTCTGCCAGATCGGGCAGAGGGATAGCTCCAACGTTTTTGAACGGTGATTCTAGGTGAACTATTGCCGCTGTCTGTGACGAGATGGCAGCCTCGACCTCTTCAAGTTTTCGTTCGACAGACTGATCCGGCTGGCCGACCTCTACGAACTTCGATCCCGGCCCGAGATAGAGGTGATCGTAGATGAAGCGGTGGCTGCGCTGAATGATCAGCTCGTTAGGTATGTCATCTGTGATGGGCAGCTGAGCGATACGCACCGGGTCGTCTTTCGCCATTGCTGCGGCCGCCTGGACGACGAGACCACCCGAAGCCCCCGACGTTACCGTGGCTGCCTCATTTCCGGTCAGCTCGGCAATCCGTTCACCCGCTGCCAGCAGTAACTCGTCGATATTGACGAAAACCTCGCTCATCGCCTCCATCGCCTCGATCGATTCGAATCGAGGGCGTGAACCAGAGTGTTTCGTGTTGGGTCCTCCGGCGTTGATCAGCGGAGTAATACCCAGGCTCTCGGTTATATCGAGTCCGGTGAGTTGTTCCGGTCCGCTGGGTTTAAAGGAACGTCGATTCTGTGCCAACTACTTAATCTCCACTATTCGGGTTACTACCCGTTTGGTTCAAAACTGGCTTCATTTCATTTTTCGTGCCCGGGTCATTTGCCAAGCCCGGGACGGCATCATCCAATTCGGGCCAATCTGGAATCAGCTGTTTGTTCGAAGTTTCCAGCAGAGTTATCGAAACGGCACCGATAAGGCTGAACGCAGCCGATAGACCGAATGCCCACATATAACCACCGGTGATGTCGAACATCATGCCCGGTAGTGCACCACCAAGAGCCATGCCAAGACCGGCACCAAGAAGCTGCCAGCCGTATGTCGTGCCCATGGGTGAGTGGCCATAGTAGCGGCGATTCGCTATCGGGAACGAAGTTCCTTCGCCGCCGTATGGAATCGCCCACAGAACAGCGAACAGGTAGAAATCTAGAGTGGAATCGGCGGTGAACAGCAGGAACACGCCGATGCCTTGGCCGACGAACGAAACGAACATGACCGTCTTAGAACTGAAACGATCAGACAATATTGGAGTGATAAACCGTGTACTAACACTGGTTATTGAGATGGTGGTCAGCACTCCGGCCGCAGCCAGAGGACCCAGCCCCTGTGAGATGGCAAACGGGATAATTCCGACCAGTATCACCGCATGTCCCGCACAACCTAGGAAGTGGATATTGATTAAATTCCAGAAGGCGTTCGTCTTATATACGTAGCCCTGGAATTCCTGCTGAGTTGAAACAAATACGTTTCCTTTGGTCACCAGCGGCTTGTCGTAGCCCCTGGTTCCGTACGCAATTCGGCCCGCGTCTTCGGGTGTGTTTCTGAAAAACAACAGGGCGAACGACAGGGTTACGGTGCCGACGATTCCTACAAACATGAACGCCTGGCTCCAACCCACCGTGTTGAACAACACCGCAAGCAATTGCACCACCAGTGCTGGGCCCAGACTCCACGACACCATCATGATCCCGGTACCCAGTCCTAAGTGGCGCCTGAACCAGGCAGCGACGGAAGGAACGACTGGCACAAGAAGCAGGGCCTGAGAAATACCGAATACCAGTCCGTAGGCAACGTAGAGTTCCCAGAGTTCTTTGGTTTGAGAAGTCCACATCATCCCGATGAAGAACAGAACGGTTCCGGTCGCCATCGTGCGGCGCGCACCGAATCGATTCCCCGCGTACCCAGCGACCGGCGATGCAAGGGCCGCGACGATCGACATCAGGGCATAAGCGAGTCCGATAGACCCCGGTGACCAGCCGAATGTCTGCACGAGCGGGTCTACGAGTACACCGAACGCCATCCGAATTGCTGCACCGACCATTTGCACAGCGCCCGCAATGAACACAATTACCCACGCGTAGTGGGCGATTGTGTGTTCTTCGAGTCCGAATTTCTTGTCGAGCCAGAGTGCAGCGTTACGCATTTATATATTGGTTAGTGGAGCGGGCAGGCCATGATCAGCCCGTCTTCCCACCAATTACCCTCTACGTGAGACTCTGCGGCCCCTGCTGCAAACGCTCGGTTTTCGATTCGGTCTGTCGATGCCCATGCGCCGAAGTAAATCAGCATCGCAAGCGTGGAGATTACCGTCGCCATGAGCAGCCCTAAGCCCAATATTGGACGCCGTTTGATCTCGAAGCCGTCCAGTTCCGGGCCCAGTTCTGGGGAAGATCCCGAAGTTGGCTGATTTTGCGCAGCAATTTTCATCGGAAAATCATACGCCGGAAATACCCGTTTTAGGTTACGAAAGCCTCGCTACTTTATGCGATGCGATCCAGTCCTCATCCAACTCAATGCCGAGTCCCGGATCCGTAGGTGCATCAAGGTTCCCGTTTTTGTTGATCTCGAGCTGTTTTGTAACGCCCCACTGGTGCACCTCTTTTGGGAGCCAGTATTCGAAGTAGGTGCAGTTCATCGACGACATCATTACATGTAGATTCGCCGCGTTCAAAGCAGAGTTGCCTGCGAGCCCAATTTCGCAAAATTTCTGGAATCCCTCTACCAACGCCATCTGCTTCTTCAGACCCGTGATACCTATTTTTCTGACCGTTCCTCGAATCAACCGAACCACGTTCATCTGGAGAAAATTCGCTGCTTCGTGAAATAGAAAACCTGCCGTATCACTCATGTTCAGCGGTGTTTCAAGCCTAAGAGTTAACTCCTTGATTGCCTCGATATCGTTCGCCGGTATCGGGTCTTCAAACCAGAAGTAGTGATTCTCGTCCAGCGCATGTCCGACGTATAAAGCCTCTCGAAATGTGTAACCATGGTTGCGATCTAGCATCAGCGTCATGTCGTCACCCACCGCCTCACGCACCTTCGCTGCAGTAATAGCTGCATCTCTGTATGACATCGGACCTGGGTGGATTTTGTACGCCCTGAAGCCATCAGCCTTTAACTGGATCGCTTCGTCAACGAAACCTTCAGGAGTGCTGTGTCGAGGAGGGTATGAGGCGTAGATCGGAACCTCGGTGCGTGCAGTGCCAAGCAACTTGTGTATCGGCTGGCCCGCAGCCTTGCCCTCGATATCCCACAACGCCACGTCGAGGGGCGCCCACACTGGCTGTATTGCTGAACCGTGACCGGCTAATACATCCAACTGACTCCAAAGCCACTCGCGATCCGACGAGTCACGTCCCATCATCGCCGGTTTCAGAGTTTTGATAATAGACTGCATCCGCTGAGTCGAATCCCCGGCCTGGTCTCCGACGAACGCGTTACCTTCCAAACCGTCCTCTGTCTTAACCCTCAACACGCCCTGGGTTGTTGATCCGCCAAGGTCAGCACGCTCATCTTGTACCCTCACAGATGCTGTGCTTCGTTCGATAACGTCGATAGTAATATCTGTAATTTTCATTTGTTTGTCAGCGTCTGTTTTGAAAGTTCGAAATGACCCTTGGGGACGTGAATCAGGCATATTTGATCACGCGTAGGACGTGAGACCGGTGATGCAATAGGGCTTTCCTCCTAGTCCAACTGCAATTTACACGGTTCTATTGACAGTTGGTGTTCTAGAGAATGTACACACATCTCTTATTTACCAGTTGCGGTTAACCCCGCGAGGCGAGTGCACCGAATATGGCTCATTGGACAGACGATCCCAAACTTCATGGCCTGATGACACACCTCGGTAAGGTAAGTCAATCTGGCAAACCGACCCGCGGCGCGTTTGTTGCTGAACAGGTCAGCACGATCATGATCAAGATCGAATTTGATCAGGCAAAAGAAGACCTCGTAAGACAGAACCCCAATGCAGACGTCGATGCGTTCAACAAAGATCTTCGTCAGGCACTTGAAGATCTCGACGCCGACTATAAAAAGGCTCTTACCGGGGTGGACGGAATAAAACAGACCATCCGAGTCAAACGAACGACTATGCGCGGGCTTGAGGATCGGATGGAGGTGTACCGCAAGCAGGTACAGCGTCAGATGCCTCAACTTATGAAATCTGTCGAACCTAAAGCGGCATAACTCGAAATTGGCGCAACCCTGATTTGGCAAAACCCAAAATTTGGCAAAACGTGGATCGACTTGGTAAGCAACTCCTCCCCAACTGCCTCCATACAGAAGTATCCTAGCGGCACCTAATTTTTAGGTGCCGTTCACTTTTAGGAGGATGAGTTGACGAGTAGTACCGATCTAACTTCTCTTGGCCCGAAAATCGCCGAGATGGCTTCGGAATCTATGACCCGGGATCGAGTACCCGGATTGTCGATTGGAATCGTCAGGGGCGATTCGCTAGCAGGCTACTATTCGTTTGGAACCCAGAAGCTAGGCGAAAACAAGCCGGCGACTGAGCAGACCATATCGAGAGTGGCCTCGATTACGAAGACGTTCACCGGAACCGCGATTCTGCAGTTGCGAGACCTCGGTCAGCTGGAGCTCGATGACCCACTACTTTTGCACCTTCCTGATTTCACAGTAGCGTCTGCACTCCGCGGTACGCTCGAGGGTGTAACTCTGCGGAGGCTGATGACGCACTATTCCGGATTGCGTACAGAGCACCCTCTGACCAACTGGGACGCTCCTTCGTTCCCAACCGGCGAGGAACTGCTAAACGGATTGGCTGAGATCGAAGTTGTGATCCCACAGGATAACCAGTGGAAGTACTCGAATCTCGGAGTCGGATTGCTCGGGCACGTGATCGAGCAGGTGAGTGGCATCCCGTACGACCAGTATGTTTACGAAGAGATCACCGGTCCCCTCGGATTGTCGAATACCCGATACGAACTGGATGCGGATCAGGCGCTATTGAAAGCCACCGGCTACAGCCACCCGCTTCCGGGCTCAGATGATCTCAGGGAAGCACCTTATGCTTCATTGCGAGGTATATCGGCCGCCGGGCAGCTTCACTCGAATGTCGAAGATCTTGCCAAATGGGTGATGTTCCAGTTTTCTTCAGGCCGTGAGAATCACCCGAGCAAAGTCCTATCTGCTTCGACACTGGCCGAAATGCACCGGCCCGTATACATGGCGGCTGACTGGACGCATGGACAGGCATTGTCATGGCGCGTAATCCGACGTGGCGATATTGTTTTCCACAATCACGGCGGGGGTATTCAGGGATTCGCGTCTAACGTGGTTTTCAGCCCGGCAGCACAGACCGGAGTAATTCTGCTGGCAAACATCTGGCCGGCTCCTTCCCCTTACACCCTCGCCGAGGACATCGCAGAGCTGGTGGTTCGTGAGCTGGGTCCGGTCGAAGAGCATGTCAAATCGGACCTGATCGAGGTCACCGAGCAATACAGTTCGCCATTCATCGGGCGCTACTGGAGCGAACCGGGCGTATATGTCGAGGTTGTTTACGACGAATCGGGATTCGCTCTGGGAAGCCCGGGCGAGAATGATTATTCACTCCACGGCCCAGCCGGACTCCAGATTGATCCGACGGTTAAAAACAGCACCTCGTTCCGCACAGTCGGCGGACGAGGCGCTGGAGAGCTAGCTGAGTTCACACTGAATAGCGATGGGAAAGCGGAGTCGTTCAGGCTCGGTGGATTCCTTTATAAGCGAGTCGACTAACACCGAGCGGCTGGAGATATAAGCACATGGCCGGAGTATTTGAGATCGCTGATGGGTTCATCGATACCGAAGCGAAACACCACCCACAGTCGGCGACTCACATGGGTGTGCCGGGGTTCGATCACCTGTTGACCGACTATTCCCCCGGCGCAGCTGAGGCGTTCAACGCAGACGTGCGTTCGTCAGTTCGAGAAATGGAATCCACGATTCCGACCAACGAGCGCGAGCGTCTGTGTAGAGACACGTTCCTCGATGAAGCGAACCTGTATATCGAGCAGTTCGAGTCACGAGAGCACCTTCGTGATCTAAACGTAATGTTCTCTCCAGTGCAGAGCGTCCGCTCTATCTTCGACCTCATGCCGCAGGGTTCAGTTGAAGCCTGGGAGAACATTGCATCCCGCATGGAGAAAATAGGCGGATCGCTTGCGGGTTATCGACAGACCCTGGATATCGGTCGTGCTGAAGGTCTCGTTACGTCAGAACGACAGGTGAAAGGAACCGCTGAGCAGTGTGAAGTCTGGGCTGGTGGAGGCGACACGGCACCCTTCTTCGACTCGATGGTCAACGCGTTCGCTGCTTCGGATATCAGCGACGATTCCCTGAGTTCTCGAATCGAAGATGCTGCAGCGTCGGCGACGGAAGCTTACGACCAGATGGGAGACTATTTACGTAATTCATATCTTCCCGATGCCAGCCCGATCGACGGTGTTGGCAGGGATCGATACGCCCTGGCGGCAAAGGGTTATCTCGGCTCCGTTATTGATCTCGAAGAGACCTACGACTGGGGCTGGGAGCAACTTGAATGGGTGAGGTCGGAGATGACCAAAACTGCCGAGTTGATCAAGCCCGGCGCATCGATTGGTGAGGTAGTCGAGATTCTCGAAACCGATCCTCAAAAAATGATTAAGGGCGAGGACGAGTTCCGGCAGTGGATGCAGGATCTTCAAGACAAGACAATCGAAGAGATGGACGGCACTCACTTCGATATTTCTGAACTTGTCCGAACCATCGAAACACTGATCGCACCCCCGGGCGGCGCTCTCGCCATGTACTACACCGGACCGTCGGAAGACTTCTCCCGGCCGGGTCGCACGTGGTATCCAACTGGCGGTAAAACGGAGTTTCCGATCTGGCGCGAAGTCTCAATCGCCTATCACGAAGGTGTGCCCGGGCATCACTTCCAGATCGCAACCAACGTGGCTATGACAGAGGAACTTTCTCGGTATCAGCGACTGCTTGCTGGAACCTCCGGATATGTCGAGGGTTGGGCGCTGTATGCAGAGCGTTTGATGGGCGAACTTGGATACCTGGAGAATCCTGATTACTACATGGGGATGCTCGATGCGCAGGCGCTACGAAGCGTTCGAGTCATTGTTGATATCGGGATGCATCTGGGTCTGAAAATACCATCGCACTCAGAGTTCAATCCCGGTCAGGTGTGGAACGGTGATCTGGCGCTTGAGTTCATGAGAGAGCGAGTGCACTTTCCGGCCGATTTCGTTGACTCTGAAATCGACCGGTACCTCGGGATCCCCGGGCAGGCAATCAGCTACAAGGTGGGGGAGCGGGTCTGGCTCGAAGCGCGAGAATCGGCAAAGCAGTCGATGGGCGCAGACTTCGATCTAAAGGGGTGGCACAACAAGGCACTCAAGCTCGGACCCATGGGACTGGCTCAGATGAAGCGAGAGCTAACTTAGGAACCGCTGGTCGAAATGAACGTGCTGAATCGCTAGGGAAGTCGATAGCATCGAAGCGTCGAACGACCTTAACCCGTTTCGACAAGGAATAACTTGGAACTACTCATCACAGACGCTGCTCGAGAGTATCTAGATGGTCGAGAGCGACCGGTGGCCCTCGACTATCTCGCCGGACTTGGTTGAGGCGGTCACGCCTCGGTGTCGGTCGACACTTACGCCAAGAAGGCCAATAAATCGGCTTATCAGTTAATCAAGGAAAAAGGCGTCGATATCCTCGTCTCCAACCACCTCGCATCGCGAGCTGGTGCCGTTCTGATCGAGCAAAAAAAGTTCCTCTTCTTCAAGTGGCTATCCGTCCGAGCCCAACTCTACGGCCACGCCACCTGAAGTCACGGATAACCCCAGCCGTACGCTGGATTCAACAACAAGCAATAAAAAAAGCCCGGTTCTCAACTAGCGAGAACCGGGCTTTTTCGACTGAGGAGTCTGAATCTAAGAGAACGACTCGTATAGGGCACCGACCAGTACACCAAATAACAGATGAACTATCAGGGCACCCATGGCCGTCATCATCCCGAGCTTCAGGGCGAAGAATCCGGGAGCCTCAACCGCTCGATCGCGTATGCCACGGTGAATTGAGGGGGCAAGCATTCCGAAGAAGATGCCCGTTCCGACGAAGTGAATAAGCCCGAAAAGTAGGCCAATAGCATAGCTACTCTCGATATCGAGCCAAAGATAAAACGCTGCGTGCGCTGACGCAAAAACTATGCTCATTGCTGCGTGGATCATGAATCCAACGCCGTAAGTCATTCCAGATACCGGCATCATCATAGTGCCGAGCATCTTCAGCAAATCCATCTTCATCTGTTCAGGCATCATCATCCGACCCAGATAAATCGGGATCAGCATAACTGCGCCTGCAATGAGCCCCGCTTAGATTGCTGCTGGTGAGTTGTACTCCAAGACCGTGTTCCTCTACTAATGGTTTCCGTGCCAAGACCAATCGCTGATCTCGCGCCCGTCTAGGTTGAGTAATCAGATGCGACCGGGAGTAGGAAGGATTCTGCGTCGTTTTGTCAGAGCGATCATCAAAGAGAGATATGGATGAAGATTCATCGGCTGACCATTAGATGATCGTGAAGCTCAGGCTGACCTGCCCCCGATAGCGTTACCACTTATTATCTCG
>Ga0115002_10008736_pt1 | contig 11181 bp, 10 predicted proteins | sample ArcticOcean_MG_C_8_FD_89576 | JGI IMG/M metagenome (GOLD analysis project Ga0115002, IMG submission 89576) | Marine microbial communities from western Arctic Ocean - ArcticOcean_MG_CB11_86 | ecosystem: Environmental > Aquatic > Marine > Oceanic | place: Arctic Ocean: Canada Basin | collected... | reverse complement strand
TTATTTCAAGGTGTTACCTACAAAGAATGGACAAGTTAAAGCAGCCCCAAAGTCCTACTTCTTTCGGGATTACCAAGCCTGTTTCGGTAAGGTGAGGAGAAATGATCGACTCGCAATGAGTCACTTCAAGAATCGGCTATTGAAAGTAGAAGTAGTGACGATTTCAAGAGACGCAGATCAAATGACACTTGCTGAGGTAAATCACTACTCACGGGTCAAACACATCTTAGGCTTAGTGGAATAGTCTATATCCCTATCCGAATCCGTATCTATATCCACTTCAAAAGGAGTTATAGGGCGCGATTTGCGAGGTGTACATTGGTTTAAGAGCCATTTGATAGAGCGATGGCTTGGCAAAGAATTGGGCTAGGGGATTAACAGAATGCCCATGTTTACCAACGACGATAAACACTGGGGTGCGGTGAGTTTGCCCGCACCTTCCCAAAAAAGGAGGAAAAGTTATTGATACAACAGGAAAGAGATTCTGCGTTTATTCGGGAATTCATTGACAATGGTGGAAATGCGACTCAAGCCGCAAAACAGGTTGGAGTATCAGCCAGCAGTGCGTCTACCATTGGTCATCGATTGAAGATGCGCTTGTTGACCGATATTGAAGAAGAACAAAAGAATTCATTAAAGGGCTATGCGGTTACTGCGCTGCACCATCTCCGTCACCTGGTAGAAAACGCTTCATCGGAAGCAGTGCGACTGGGTGCGATAAAGGATGTTCTAGATAGAGCCGGATGCAAGCCTATAGATAGACAGCAAGTGGAACAGATAAACAGCATAGGCTACGTGAGCGATGAAGAGCTGAGAGCAGAGTTAGATTTACTCCTTAAAGATAAGTATGGATTAACTCAAGAAACGATGGAAAGGTTTGTTAAGAAGCAACAGCACTAGAGCCTCTGTAAGCCATGTATAGCGCTGTATTTGTTGGCTTTAATGTTTATTGAAGACGTTCCTGTCCCACACACACGCACACGGCTGCGACCATTAGAGTGATCGGATTTCCTGTCGCATGAAGGCAATATATGAGATGGCGAAACACATAATCGTAATCGCCAAAAGAGAAGCAATATATGGCATGACCACGAGGATACTCTGGCTCAAAGGGAGTGGGCCTGAAAACCGAGAGAGTGATATCTTTTCTAACACACCCATTCTGACAAAGGAGTGATTCGTCTTGCGCATCGGATTGATGATTGTAATCGTGGAATCTTCGTAGAGTTGTTTGGGGGATATAAGTGAAATACCCTTTTCGATTCTAGCTCGTTGCAGTTGAGCGTCAGCATTTGATAATCCGACTTCCGGAGTTACAGCATTTGCTACTGCATTCGCACCGAGTGGAAGAAAGAAGGAAAAAAAGATCCAAACCGCGATAGCCGACAAAGCAGACGTGACTACACTGGGGAACAATATGGAAAAGAGCATGGCCAAACATAACCAAAAAGAAATATAGACAATACTGATGATCAGGTAAACGCCAATTCGCCAGACGCCTTCTAGACCTGGGATGACACCTACCATACTCAGTCCAAGCCCTGTGATGACCAGAACAATCGAACACATCATCACTGTAATTACGCTAACGCCTGCCAAAAATTTTCCGTTCAGTACCGTATCGCGGTAAATCGGTTGGGACAACAGTTTACTCAGAGTGCCGTCATTGCGTTCCCTGTTAATCGTATCAAATCCCAGGATGAGTCCGATGAGGGGACCAAAGAATCCTACAAACTCGGTAAGTGAAAACATCACTCCCGATGATGTAAACAGCAGCAGAAAGATATGTTTTGGTGTGGCTACCCCTTCAATATTTTGCTTGATTTCTAAACCCACCATGTACACCGTTATAAGGCTGACCATAGCGATCAGGCCAAATAGAATGATAAAACGATAGCTGCCGAAATGATCCGACAGTTCCTTTTTTAGGATAGCGTTAACACCGTACAATGTTATCCCTCCCTAAAGTACTTCATATAAATTTCTTCCAATGCATAATCTTTTGTCCCAATCCCAAGTGCCTCTTCTGCCAGATGGTCCATCGAACCTTGGGCCACCATTTTCCCCTTGATCATAATACCGACACGATCGCAGATCTTCTGAGCTTGGTGTAGAAAATGGGAAGAAAGGATAACTGTCATTTCCTTTTTCTCCGAGACGCTTTGAATCAATTCAATCATCCGGTTCGTTGCATCTGGATCGAGACCTAAGGTTGGTTCATCTAAAAATACAATCTGCGGATCCTTTATTAGGACCTCTGCAATTCCTAACCGCTGCCTCATGCCTCGAGAATAGGCGCCAATCTTCTTGCCTGCCTCTTCGATCAAGCCGACCTCCTTCAAGGCGTATTCGATTCGCTCACCCGCCACAACCATCGGGAGTTGATTTAGGTCGGCAATAAATTGAAGCATCTGTCTAGCGTTCAAATCCCGATAAAATCCTATGTTCTCTGGTAGGTACCCGATTATCTTCTTAACCTTGATCGGGTTACGTGTTGGCTCGACGTCTAAGACTCTTACTTTGCCGCTGCTCGGCTCCGTTAATCCAAGTAACATCAGAAGGGTGGTCGTTTTCCCTGCGCCATTGGGCCCTAAGAAACCAAAAATTTCGCCCCGTCTTATATTGAGTGAGAGATGATCGACCGCAACTTGTGTATTGTAAATTTTTGTCAATTCTTTCGTTTCGATAACTGTTCCTATTTCCATACTATCGTCTTCCGAATTTTCGGAACAACACTGTCAAGCCGAAAATGACCATTACGATGATTCCGATTCCGATCCAGCCCCACGTTGAGGAAGCTTTAACGGTCACCCTAAATTCCATTGTTTTGGCTGCCTGCTCTCCTTCCACTCTTGCGCTTATCGAATAATCACCCACTAGGGCCTCATCATAAGGGGTGATGGTAACCTCTACCTGCTTGAGCTCGCCGGGCTGGATCGTCGGAATTGTGTTAGGGCTAAACACCACCTTCCAGTTCTCGGGTTTCAAAGACATAAACTTAATGTTGTTATTGACCGCCGATCCCGTGTTTTTGACATAGATAGACATATTGGCCGGTTTCCCCTGACCAGCATCCAGTGACAACAGGCCGGTCGATGTGCCTACTTCCAGTTGATACGTCCCTGTGAGGATGACCGTGAGTTTAGCTTCTGTCTCGGCATCATCGGAACTCACTCGGATACTGAAAGGATATTTCCCTGCCTTTGACATCGGGGGCGGTTTAGCCTCCACCGCAACAGTGGTGGTCTGATTCGTCTTTAATCGAATGCTCGATATATATTTTTTCTCATACGCCGGCTTAAAATTGATCACCCACCCCTTGGGACCTTGAGCAAAGAGGTCGAATACAGCATCTTTTTCCAGCTTGCTCACAACGTCCAGGGAAAATTCAAAGGTGCCATCCGACGGCCCCTGAAGTACCGGATAAGAGGTGACGATTTTTACTCCCTTTCCATCGGAGGATGCTTCTTCTTTGATGTCAACCACAATGTTCTGACTGGCCTTGAAATAACCATCCGGTGTTTCTGCTTCCACACGGAATTCATAATTACCCGGTTTTATGTTCTTGCCTGGAATAGCTTCAAAGGTGAGAGTTTTGGCTTCATTAGAAGGAACCGCAATGGCAGTTACATCATAGAGAAAGGTCTTAATTCTTACTTTCCATCCTCGTGGTTTTTGTGCGATCCGGACATGCACTGTTTCATCGGATTGGCCTTTGTTTTTGAAAATAACATCCATCCTCACATTTTCGTTACGAGAAATCACGACTCCTGGATATTCGACAGCCATCACAATCAAGCGCTCAGGTTTACCTCCATTTTCCATCTGTACGTTTTTTTCAGCAATGCTTGGCGAGGTAAAGATTAATGTGCTTATAAGAGCAAGAAAAGAAACCGATATATTATTTTCACGACGCTGTTTATTCATGACCTTCCATTGACCTCCCTCAGGTTTGCCTTTGATCTGTTACCAAATCTGCTGGGGTTTCTAGTTCTAAAATGCCCATTGTCTCTTGCAAATCCAGCTCTATCATGTTCGAGTCTAACTCGGTCTATTCAGCGCAGCTATCTAGAAGATACTTCATTAAAGAAGAACAAGGAACAATCTTGATTTGTTTTCAGCGATGAATGAATGTTTGATCGATCTCGTAAGAGTTACTATCGGTGTTATTTTCGAGCGTTGTCTTACTTAACCCTGTGTTAACGCTAATTGACGGGGCATCCTTTTGCTATAATACATCGTTAGTTATAACATGAAGAATTGAGGCTCGACTCTCCAACAAAAATCTGAGGGAACCATGTCAAAAGAAAAGAAAATCCAATGGCAAGAACTTCGACGAGGTGAATTTGCGGCGGCATTAGAGGCTGATGCCGTAGTCATCATTCCCGTTGGTGCTATTGAACAGCATGGGGATCATCTGCCAATCAATGTCGACACATTTGATTGCGTAGCTATTGCAGAACGCACTGCACAGTCGATAGATGATTTTCCAGTTCTTGTAACGCCTCCTGTCTGGTCCGGATTCTCACTTATGCATATGGATTACCCAGGGGTTATTTCGCTCACATGGCATACTTTAATTAATGTGCTAACCGAGATTGCCACCTGCGTCCGCCATCACGGCTTCACAAAGATAGTTTTTTTGAACGGCCATGGTAGCAATCAGCCGATTGTCGATGGCATGCGAATGAAATTAGCTGCTGAAGATCACATACCTTCGGTATTGGGGTTAAGTTGGTGGGACCTTCCCGCAGTCGCTGAAGAAATGGATAGACTTACTGACACGGACCAAGGTTGTGTAGCTCACGCTGGGGAAGTGGAAACATCGATTCAGCTTTTTCTCCAGCCGCATTTAGTTGACAAAGATGCCGCTATCTGGAGTAAAGGTGTTTGGGGTGACCCCTCTAGTGCAAGTTCGGAGAAAGGAGAACGCTTGGTTGAGGTAGCAGTAACCGCCCTGGGGCAGCTACTTCGCGACTACCATAGCGGTGTACTTGATCCGGTAGTTGGTCGTGAAACTTTAGTGGGTCGGAAAGAAATTTACCCAGGGGAGAGTAATTTTCTTAACCCATCATTCACGTCTACGGCAGAAGGTTAGATTGCCTGCAACGACTTCCAAGTCGGATGTCTTTCGGTAGGTTCTTGAAAGAATTTGTGGGGCAAAAGTCTTGCTTTGTCGAAAGACAAATCGGTGGATTTCCTCGGCGTTGGCGTGGTAGTTCAGATCACGAAGCGCTGGCGGTTGACGGGAACAATAAATGCATGTAGATAGAACCAAGTGTCAAGTGGGTTTGACAAAGCATTATCGTCCATGTAGCTAGTGTTGCTGGAGAAACCCGAATCAACGAGAGTTTCAAGGCGGTTAGGCGGTTAAGTATGGAGGGCATTTGCCTTGACGCTAGAATAGCGCGTAAATTTGAATATGGTGAGGCACATTTAGTAATCTTATTGAAAATACGTTCCAAATGTTCGCGACTTTACTAAGTAGCTATAAGTAGGCGCCTGGTTGGTTAATCTGGTTGGTTAATGTAGTTAAAGAAAAGGAGATTTGTTGGAATGAAAAAGATTCATTTGTTAATCTCAATTGTTATAAGTCTTTTGTTTTTTGTCCCAGTTGTACAGGCTGCAGGTGATTCCAAACACGTCCTCAAATGGTCAACTTATGTCACGCCAAAGGACATTCGCTACAAAGAATTGGTATTGTGGAGTGAGATGATGGAGGAGGCGTCCGATGGGCGTCTTAAGCTCGAAATTCATCATTCCAACTCTTTGTTCCCCTTTACCCAGTGGTACGATGGTATGAGAACGGGGCTGGCTTGCGGTGGTCCAGCAGCGATGGCCTGGGATGAACGGTTTAAGGCCACGGGTTCTATACAGCAAGCACCGTTTGCTGTAGACATGTCCCGCATTTATGAGTTTGACCAAGAAATACTAGAGGTCATGCGTCCTGAACTCGAAAAGTTCGGGCTTGTTCCTATCTATGAGGACGGTGATGCTGTTACCCAGGATTGGTTCTCCATGAAGCTTGCCCGCACCCCTGAGGAGTACTTTAAGGGAAATATCATTCGAGCTGGAGGCGCAGCTCTCAACTTGACAGTTAAGACGCACGGTGGGACGCCAATGGTATTTTCCCAGGAAGAGACATTCAGCGCTATCGAAAAGGGTATCATCCAAGGTGCTAATTTTGGATTACTTACCTTCCATGGCTGGGGTTTACACAAGAAAATGCCTTGGATGATAAGAGCTGCACAGTTCATGACCACACTTCCTTTTGTCGTGACCAAGGATTGTTATGATGATCTTCCAGCAGATCTACAGCAGGTGCTGATGGAGACAGGAAAAAGACTTCGCCGCGAGGTTATTAGTAAGATATATATAGATGAGATAAACCGTGTTCTCGGTGAGATGGCCTTTGAAGGGTTTAACGTCTATAGCATTCCTCCAGAAGATCTCTCAGCCTGGACAGAGCCAGTAGAGGGTCTGTGGAAAGAGGAGATTTTAAAGCGCACAGCTGCGGGTGGTTTTGCAGGCATGGGGCCAAAGGCCATTGCAGTATATGAGAAGTATGCCCGCTAAGCCGCTAAGTAGCACATAAGAGGCTAAACAGAGATTTAGAACAATAGTTTAGTTGGTTCCGTAGCGCCAAGGTTTCTACTTGGCGCTACGGAGTCCCTGTAGTAGAAGCAAAGTTTTCTAAAGCTCACAACAGCAGCCTGGCAGGTTCCCGAAACGGGGAAAATGGTCATCCCGACATATGATCAGATGTGGACTGAAGTATTGTCTACTGCAGATAAGGTGATCAACCAGAGATCTAGTAATTGCTAAAAATACAAGAGGGATTGTTTCGCAGCGCGGACTTTTTTGCTTTGCTCTGCGGAGCCCTTATAGTGGTGCAAAGCATGTGGATTACCTACGCGGTGTTCCTGCGTTATTTCCTGGGTCAGGGAGACATGTACATGCTTGAAGTGACCAGCCTATTATTGTTGGTCGTAGCATTTCTGGGCGCCCCCCTTGCTCTTCGGGAAAATGCCTTTCCCACGGTGTTCATGTTAGTCAACCGGTTTCCGGTCAAAGGTCAACAGTGGCTGAGGATTGTTGGGTTAGTAATGTCCATCATTTTCTTTGGCTTTTTCACTCGTGGGGCAGCCTGGATCGCCATTGACGCTTTCAAAACTGACTACGTAACTACGGTCGTTCACTGGCCCTACTATCCTTTTTGGGCAGTCATAACGTTGTCGGGCATACTGTTCATTCTTATTGCCCTGGTGTTGGTGATCAATACCTTGAAGAATATTTTCCAAGTCTCCGGCGATGGCACGACGGGTAATACTACAAGTATCAGATAACGAGGTTAAAAGGGAAGGCACTGTGGAATGGTATACAGTTGGACTGATGGTGTTAGGGATTATGCTATTCCTGACTACAATCGGAGTGCCAATTCCCTTCGCTCTGGGTATTGCCAGCATTGTGCTTCTGGTGCCGGCTGTCGGATTGGACAAACTGGGTCCGGCAGTTGCCATACGAACTTTCGGTGTGTGGTGGTCGTTTGGGCTCATGGCGGTGCCCCTTTTCATTTTGGTCGGAGAGATCGTCTCTGTATCGGGATTAGGGAATAAGCTCTACGAAGCTATCTACCGATCTTTACCCTTGCCGGGTGGTCTGGCCGCGGCGAGTATTGTTGCCTGTGCTCTTTTTGGCGCTGTGAACGGATCAAGCATGGTAGGGGCGTTAACTATCGGTACGGTAGCTGTACCGGAAATGCTCCGTCGCGGCTACGATCGTAGGCTGGTTACCGGCGTGATAGCCGCTGGGGGAACCTTGAGCGTTCTGATTCCGCCCAGTCTCATCATGATCTACTACGGTGTCGTAACTCAGACAAATATCTTCGACCTATTTCTCGCAGGAATAATACCGGGGATAATAATGACGGTAGGCTACATGGCCTATGTGGTGATCTTAGCACTCAGGAGACCCGAGCTAGCTCCGCCTTCAGATGCAAAACCTACAGTCCGGCAACGAGTGCGGCTCGCGTCCAGAGCGTGGGGAATAGTATTTTTAGCTGCAATTATCGCAGTCCCTCTTTATACAGGTGCAGCTACCCCAACCGAAGTTGCTGGACTTGGCGCCTTCGCCGCACTCGTGATAGCCATATTAACCCAGCGCATGCGCTGGAAAAATGGAATGCAGCTCTGTCTCTCCAACGCAGCTCGAACAATGGGTTTCGTAGGGATTCTGATCGCTGCAGCAATGACTTTCGGGCTAGTGCTAGATTTCTATCAGGTTACGCAAGGGGTTGCCTCGCTGGTCCAGTCACTCCCATTTCCTCCCACTATTGTGCTCATTTTTATCATAGTTCTGCTTTTTTTCGTGGGGATGTTTATGGAACCCACATCTATCGTCTTCATTGTTCTGCCGATTATCTTTCCGGCGGTAGAAAGCCTGGGGTTCAACCCTATTTGGTTTGGAATTATTTACACCATAACCATGGAAATGGCGGTGCTTACCCCACCTGTGGGGCTTAATCTCTATGTCATCCAAGGTATTACTCGGGGCGAGGCGTCCCTAAGCGATGTTATATTGGGCTCGATTCCTTTCCTCATTATCCAAGCGCTAGTAATAGTTCTAGTCTTCAATTTCCCTCAGTTAGCTTTGTGGATCCCGAGTGCCTCTTAACAGCGGACAGAGATTCGATAGTTTTCTGGGGTAAATACGATAGTTAAACAAGATCAAAGAGGAGGCAGATATGCCAGCACAGAAACCGGAAGAAGTTGATCAGCTTTTGCTCAAGGCGCTGGAAAAGGGAGACTTGGATACGGCGATCGCCCTATACGAGCCAACCGCGAAGTTTGTGATCTCGCCCGAGCAAGTAGTCACGGGCCACGCGGCGATCAGGAAGGTGTTACAGGGCTTTATCGATGCTAAGGCCACGTTTGATGTTGAGGCGATCACAGCCGTTCTGAGTACAGATGGTACGGTGGCAGTTACACGCCTGAAATGCAGTAGCACCAGCCAAGGCCCAGATGGTGAGCCGGTCACGAGCCCGTTGCATACTGTGGAGGTCGTCCGCAAACAAACTGACGGGTCATGGTTGTTCATCGTCGATGATCCGAGTGGCGAGGGTGTGAAGTAAAACAATAGGCACTCTACTGACCGCAGCGCTGCGTAGTTTCTCTCTGGGCAAGTGCTTGACAAAGGCCCGAACACGGCGACAGATCGACCAGGTTCGCCATATCGGATGAGACCGATTGCTATCGGGGTGTGCAAGACTCTTCGAAAACTACGTCGTTTCCGCCAGTTTTAGGGTAAGACTTATCAGCGATTGAACGAGCACCATGTTCGGTCCTTTGATCGCCGGTTACTTCGTTCAGTGACGGGCGACTAACTGCCGTTCGTGGATGGAATTTATCTTATCGAGTGAAGGCAAAAACTATACATAGTGTGATAACGATGTTTATACCGAATGGTGGTGATATCTTGATCTTGGCGTAGTCCCCAGAATAACCGTGGCGTCACTGGAATTAGGAGTTATGCGCGGGTGTCGGAACATTCACACAATTCTCACAGACAATGAGCTAACCACCATGCGAGTACCCTGGTTGCTTCAGTGAAGTCACTTAGTGCCATGTCCTCACGGGGGTTGTGGCTGCCGTTAGCGTTTCGTATGAACAACATTGCGGTGGGGATTCCAGCGGCAGCGAAAGCGGCTGCATCATGAGAAGCTCCACTACCTAGCTCCATAGATCGAATATCCAACGCCTTAGTTCCCGCTAATAATTCTTCCCGAATTTTGGAAGAAAGAACACCTGGTTCAGCACGCAGGAACTGGCCAAGCTCAAAAACTACACTGCGGCGACGGCCAATTTCATCAGCCAATTCGGCCACTCGCAATTCCATAGCATCGAGAAACTGGCCATCAAGGCTGCGCATATCCAGTGTAAATCCAACCTCGCCAGAGATTTTCGACAAAGTATGATGATCCGGATCAGTGAATAATTTTCCGACTGTAAACGCAAAGTCCTGATCGTCGGCTTCACACTGCGTCCAGATCGTATCTAGACTTCCAATAAATTCTGCGATGGCGACAACCGCATCCCGACGATTTGCTCTCGGGACCCCGCCGCAATGGGAGTATTCCCCCAAACAGCGAGCGTTTAGCAGTCGGCTATTTCCTCGAATTCCAGTAACTAACCCTAGGGGGATCGAAGCGCCCTCCAGTACAGGGCCTTGCTCGATGTGAACCTCGATACACGCGTGCTGAGATGTTGGTGGCAAGGATACCTGCCCTGCTCGGATAGCATCGGGATCGCAACCGGATAGGACCATATGCTCATACAATGTGATGTCGGAATCTACTCGTTTGGCCTGGTCGAGCGCATGCGTTGGTAGAGTACCGAGCGCACTCCGACTGCCGATATAGGGAACACCGAACCACTCGCCCTCCTCACCGCGTATTGCCATTACACGGACATCACGTGCTGGCACCACGCCTGCGTCTTGAAGTGCAGTTGTCGCTACCAGGCCTGCAATCACACCGGCGGCACCATCGAAGTTTCCGCCCCGCGCAACGGAGTCGAGGTGTGAGCCGACAATCACTGCTGGCGCTTCACGATTAACTCCAGGTAAGACCATGAAAGTGTTCCCAGCTGCATCACATTCCACCTCTAGTCCCAGAGATTCGGCATGTTCACCGATTAAGGTATGAGCAAACTGTTCTCCCTCGCCATATGATGCTCTCGTGATACCCAGCCCGTCGTGGGTGCCATCTCGCAACTTGTCGAACAAATTCGAAGCGAGGGATTCACGTGCTTTCACGGCTTGATCAAGTTCTATCATATCGCATGCTCCTAAATTAACTAATCTTAGCGGTTGAATTCCGTCGATGGAGTAATGCCAACCGGCGCAGTTTATAACAGTTTCAGGACACAAAAATACAAATTTAGATATGCTGCTTTGACGGTTATAACATTCGAATCAGGTATGCGAGTCACCTGCAGTTGATCGGGGCACCAGCGTCCGTCGCGTACTCGAGACACTTCGTTTTGGGCATATGTCAAATTTGTATCTGAGCAATTCCGCGACACCTACTCAAAAAAGACGGTAATGTCCTTGCGACTTATCCAGACGGTGATAGGAAGTCTGTCAACTAACGTCAGTCATCTTTGACAAAGCCAAGAAGTTCAC
>Ga0115002_10008732_pt1 | contig 11185 bp, 9 predicted proteins | sample ArcticOcean_MG_C_8_FD_89576 | JGI IMG/M metagenome (GOLD analysis project Ga0115002, IMG submission 89576) | Marine microbial communities from western Arctic Ocean - ArcticOcean_MG_CB11_86 | ecosystem: Environmental > Aquatic > Marine > Oceanic | place: Arctic Ocean: Canada Basin | collected... | reverse complement strand
GGGTCTGTTGCGCTGGAATCTCCAAACTAACCCAACTCCTCTAGCGGCCTTGGCGGTATGCCTTCTGGCGTTTCGTCGCTGTCGATGTCGAACCATTCCGGCTTGAAGTCGATACGGCGGTTTTCCTTCATGGCGATATTCGACGTGAGCGCAATCACTGCGTCGGCCATGGCGACTTCGGGTTTGCACTTGGGCTGGTTCTTGGGCGATGGATTGCGGATGCACCAGGCCCAGTGCTCAATTTCTTCTTGGTAGCCACGGCTCACGTCGGTGGGGAGTGCCGCCTGGGCCAACGCCGCTTGCGGTCCGCCACCGCTTGCGGTCGTATCGAGTTGCGGGCCATCCTTTCCAGCACTCACCTTGATATTCGTGCTGGTACTGGAGCCTTTGAACAGCATCACCTCGGCCTCTTTCTCGAGAATCAGCGTGCCCTTCGTGCCGAGCAGCACTTCGCCGTAGCCGCCAAAACCGTTGCCGTTGATTGACGAATAGGTGACGATGATTTTTTTGTTGGGGTTAGCTACTTCGGTTTCGCTTCCCTCTTTGTAGTAACCGGGCGCGGGGAACTCGAATAAAGTGTAGACGTGGTCGTCCACCTCGCGATCGGCTGGAAAGATCGAACGACTGCCGGAACCGACCACGCTAAGCGGCTTTACCTTTTTGCCTGTACCATGTTGAGCACTAATAAAGATGCTCGCCGCGTCGAGTTGGTGGCTACCCAGCTCAGCCATCAAACCCGCACCCGTGCGCTCCCACAACCGCCAGCGGATAAGTTCCTCGAGCGGCAAAACCACGTAGCCCGATCCATTTTCGAGTATCTTTTCCTGATAACCGTATTTCGGGGCGTCGACCGCGACGTCCGTGAGTTGGGCTTCTACTTGCTTGAGATAATTGGTGAAAGACTCTTTCTCACCAGTGGTTTTCGCTCTTTTGACTTTCTTTTGCAGCGAAAAGAGTTTGCTCAGTAAAGCATATTTATCACGGAATGTCGCTTCCGCCTCAGGTCCTTGTTTACGCGCGCTACGAATGCCATTATTTAATTCGTCCTCGGTCATCATGTTGGTTGGCATCGGCGGCTGCCAACTGTCTTTGCCTGGCATATTTCCACGGTGCCATTGGGCGCGGATATGATGGATTTCGCCAATGAGGCCTTGTTCAATCTGGTCGACCGCGTTGGCGTAAAGAATGCTGTAGTGCCGTTGATGACCGGTGGCGAGTAGCTTATTCGTTTTGGCCGCTACGCGCGCCATCTCTTTGCATTGCCCTACGGTGCGGGCCATCAGCTTCTCAGTGAGCACGTCTTTGCCGGCGCGCATGGCCTTAATAGCTGCGATGTCATGCAGCCACAGCGGCAGCGCAATAATCACTGCCTCGACGTCGGGGTTCGCTAAGAGTTCTTCATAGCCATCTGTGTAAACATCGATGTGTTTTTTGGCCTCTTCTTGATTTTTCCAGCCATGAACGTCTTTGTAGACTTTGAGCAGACCCGGCCGGGCTTTCTCGGCATTTGGGCTCGACACATCTCCGTGAAAAGCGCGGTAGATGTTATAGGGACGTATGTCGGCAATGGCGACGACGTCGATGTATTCTGGATTGAGCGCACCGATCAGTACGCCGCCCTCGTCCCCCGTGCCAATAATTCCAATACGAACTGGGTTTTCGACCTTAGCACCGTAGCCATAGTACATGGCTCCCATGCTGGCGCCGGTGGTGGCAGCACCGACGAGGGTGCCTGTCAGAAAATCGCGGCGCGTGGTTCCCAAGGCTGCCAGGAAGTTCTCTTTGCCGATCGCTTTTTCTTCCGGAGATAAATTCATACTTAGACCTTTTTACTCACTAGGTGATTGTATTTCGCTTTTGTGGCATTCCGCTTGAGCGCGTGTACCCGGGGCAGGAATGGCACAGAGGCACATTCACTACAGCAAATGACTGACGTACCATTATTTCGCTTTCTTCCCACAACAACCGCACCACAGGCCGCAGAAGATGTAATCGAGCCCGGGCAAACGCCAGGCGCCGTAGGCCAAAATCGCAAGAAATGCCGCGCACTCGACCAATTGGTAATAGAAAAATGTTGTATTAGCGCCCGGAACCCAAGGCAATTGAGTCATCATCGCCGATAGCAAGAACAAGGCTCCGCCGACTGCAGCAAGCCGGGTGAATAAGCCAAGCAAGAAGCAAACGCCGACGCCAATAACGAGCACGGTGATGACGATGTTCATCCAATGGAAGAGTCGCTCTTTGGCGCTAATTAGAGCCGATTCGACCGCTTCGGTTAGCGAAGTATTTTCCTGCTGCTCTGCCGTCAAAATTGCCCGCAGGTCATTCTTCAAGCCGGCTTCAATTCCTCGAACTTCATTGACAAGTTTGTTACCAGTCGTCGAGGTTTCGCTTTGCTTGGTGGCAACCCGTTGTTGCCGAAAGGGAATGTCGTCCGCTCCGCCCAGTGATTGCATATTGTCCAGCCTCCACAATTCGTGTTGGTACGCGGCGATCGATTCCTCTTCTTCGCTCAGAAAATCAGCCAACTGCTGGTGCCGTGCCTGAAACCGTTCGGCGGCTTGGGAAGATTGCGCGTCCGAAATACCATTCACCTTGGTAAACGCTTTCAGATGAGGCCTGAGGTCGGCGACAATCCGATTGGCCCAAGCCGTGTAGGGGGCATAGTCGGGAAATTCGATCGGTGCTGGCTTTTTTTCTTGCTCAGCCGCCGCGCGCCGCCGCTGATATTGCTTATGCCATGCTTGCCGTTCCGAGATTTCAGTCGATGTTAATGGCTTCGATTGTTTGGCGGTGGCCAGCAGGTTTTCCCAGTCGTGAAACCCGGGTAACCGATTTTTCATCAGCCCTGCCAGTGGCCCCGTCGCCTGGCGCAAGAAAGGCTCGGCAGAAAAGTTGAGACTCCACTCGCTGCGCGCTTCGTCGCAAGTGAGCTTTTTCGTGCCTTCGCTGAAAAAATGCCAGCCGATGCAAAGCCGTAGCAAAAGCAGTCCGGCGACCGCGAGCCAAGCAGTTTGCGAACAAACCACTGGCAATAGAGAACTGTCGGTTGATGTCTTGTCGCTCACGATATTGAAACCTGTAGGCCTCACGCCGCAGACGCAGAGACCGCCGAGACAGGTAGTCTGGCACCTTTGCGACTCTGCAACTCTGCGTGAGGCGATCTTACTAGTGGGTGATTTATTGAAACAAGCTGTTTTATCTAGAGGTACGTCGAAGGTAGCATCAGAAACCAGATACGACAGCTTCGCCCGTTCCCTTCGCTCGCCTCAAACATTATTGTAGGTAGCTTGCCAAGCTTTCTCCAGGGGATGCAGCGGTAAAAGCTGCCGACACCACTTCGTTTTATAATGATTTGGATCCCGATTTTTGCAGATATTTAGGTGGGATGTTTTCCGTGCCCCGAATCGTCCTTTGCTATCCGGCTGAGCAGCAGCACATCAAGCAGATGAAATCCGTATGGCCCGAAGCGGAGTTTGTCGATGCCGGGCAAGAACGTATCGCTGAGGAATTTCCTAGCGCCGATATTTTCTGTGGCCACGCCAAGGTGTCCGTTCCCTGGGACGAAGTGGTTGCCGCAGGTCGTTTGCAATGGATTCAATCGTCAGCAGCAGGATTGGATCACTGCTTAGTGCCCAGTGTGATCGCTTCCCAGATCCCGGTGACGAGCGCTTCGGGAGTCTTGGCCCGGCAAGTCGCTGATCATACGTTGGCGCTGTTAACGGGAATGCTGCGCGATCTACCGACATTTTTTCGGGCCCAGCAGCAGCACGAATTCATCCGGCGCCCGACGCGCGACTTATTTGGCGCCCGAGTCGGAATTGTCGGATTAGGGGGCAATGGCCGATTACTGGCCCGTGTGCTCAAAGCCTTCGACACGCAGATCGTTGCTACCGACTGGTATCCCGAGCAAAAGTGCCCGTACGTCGACGAGTTATTACCAGCCGATGCCCTCGACGAGATACTGCCGCGCGTCGATGTCCTTATCTTGACCGCTCCGCTCAATGAGCATACACGCGGCATGATCGACGCGCAGCGCCTACGCATGCTTCCTGCGGATGCGGTGCTGGTTAATGTCGCGCGTGGACCGCTCGTTGTCGAGAAAGATCTAGTGCAAGTGCTCGAGTCAGGCCACCTCTGGGGTGCGGCAATGGACGTCACCGAAGTCGAACCGCTGTCCGTAGACAGTCGGCTTTGGGATTTGCCGAACGTGATCATCACGCCTCACGTCGGCGGCCAACGCGCCAGCCGCATTGACGACATGACGCAACTTTTTTGCGAAAACTTGCGGCGCTACCGGGCTGGCGAGCCGCTGGTCAATCTCGTTGACAAGCGACTCGGTTTTCCGGAGCCGGGCAATGGTTTTGAGATAGAACGCGGATAAACACTCGATCGGTGTCGGGTTCTCATGCGAACGGGAACGTTCGCCGGCATTCAAATTGCGGTAAACCCTTTGCTGGAGACCAGATAAATCGCATTTGGGTCTGCAGAACGACCTGGACTAGGCGGCACCCCTCTGACTAAGATTGATAAGGTAGGTAGAGTTTAGCGGCTCGTTTTTTGTCCAACGGCTCGCCTGGTTCTGCCTCGCATCCCCCTGCCCTCTCCCCACACCGGTCGGCGAGCGTCCGGCGCTCGCGCATTACGGATGAACCTTTCTACTACGATGCTGCAAGGAACGCAGACGATCACTTTCGATGGGGTCGAATCGAAGCGCTGTCCTTCGGATCTCTACCAACGCTACGAAAGCATTCTTGAATCCAAGTACATGGGGTGGACCGAGCATCTGAGATTCCGTCGATTGCTAGGGACCGGTGGGCAAGGCGTGGTGTACCTTAGCGACCGGCGTGGCTCAGACGGTTTTACGCTGCCTGTCGCGCTCAAGGTTTTTTCTCCCGAACGGTTTGCCGACCAACAGGCCTACGATCAGGCGATGCATCGCATTGCGCAAGTCGCTGGCCGCGTGGCAAAGATTCAGCATGATGGTTTGATCGACGTGCAGAATTTTACCGAGCGCAACCGAATTCGCATCATGGAAATGGAATGGGTCGACGGCTACGACCTGGACCGACTGCTGACGCCAGCGATGCTTGTGCGGGCGCAAGAGCGTGTCAGCGAACGTCGCTGGAAATATATCAATAACGTAATTGCCACTGCCGGCCCGCTGCGGCCTCGGTTGAAGCCAGGTATTGCCGTGGCCATTATCCGCGAGTGTTTGAGGGCGCTAGCTGCCTTGCACCGCGAAGAAATCGTGCATGGGGATCTCAAGCCGTCAAATATCATGATCAAGCGTTCCGGTGCTTCTAAGATTGTCGACGTGAACTCAGCGCTCGATCTGAACGATATGCCCGAGCAGCGCACGTGTACGCCCCAATATGCCGCGCCAGAAATGCTGGAGCGCAATGAATTCACCCCACGAGCGGATTTAGCGAGCCTAGGCTACGTTCTGATTGAGCTGATGGCAGGCCGGCCATTATTTACGGCGATCAACAGCCTGGGTGAATTGCTCGAAGCCAAGTGGACGCTACCGCAACGTCTCGAACGCATTTTGCCCAACGACGTGGCCGACAGCGATCTGCTGATGAGCATCTGCCGTCGACTGATAGCACCCGACCCGTTGCTGCGGTACGAAAGTGCCGAGAAAGCAGACAACGGCAAAGGAGGCTTGGCCGAATTTCAGCGCACGCTGGTCATGGGCGATCTCGCCAGCGAATACGAAAATGAGCTACGCGTCTGGCTGGAAGAGTTGGAATAGCCGGGCAGCCGGGGGGCCAATCTGGACCCATTCCGGCGTTTCTGCATCATCTAAAAAACCGGATTGCCAGATTCCAGATTGACTGATGATTCCGCTCGTGGCACGCTATTGGTTATGCGTGGGCTGCTTGGCCCTTGGATTTTAGCCAACTCATGGAAAGGACTGTGCGATGCCTACTAGCGTATTGATGGTCGGCGCATTGATGGTCGGGACGATTTTAGTCGGGCAGATCTCGGGTGCCGGCAGAAATTTATCGGAAGCTGGCAACGATCGGTATCCGCCTAGCAATGAGTCCGGGCAAAATTCGTTGGAGATCCGTACGCAGAGCGAAGCAGCACCGCTGCCGAGCCGTGCTTCAGACATCTATCCCTCCAGTCCAATTGCCGATTCAATGACTAAGGCGAGGCCTTTGCCTGGCTCCGAGGCCTCGTCTCGAGAGGCCGCGCGACCGGATCCAACGCGTCAAGATCGAGCGTTGGGCGATGCCAAACCACGGGAGGGCAATCCGACAGCACTGCTCCAATCGTTGGCAAAGCATTCGACCTCAAGTCAACTGACGGGTCTCCCACTCAACCTGAGTGATGCCTTAGCAGGGGCTGACTCGCGCCCCACCCAGTCAGCGCGCGTCGAGCTGTATTGGAAATTGGCTACTGCCGTCATGCAGTACGATCTCTCGCTGCGTGAGCTGACTGAGTTGTCAGCGCTCGAGCGCGCCATCTTGCAGCCTGGCCAGGCCTGGGAAGAAGTCCGCGCCGCAGCAAACGCAACCGTGCAAACCAAATTGCAAACGGCCCGCGCCCTGCAATACCGGCTCCAGCGCGAACTGGGAAGAGCCGGCGAAAGCACACTGCCTCTGCCCAGCGATCTGCCGCTTTGCGGAGCTTATCAATCGCGATATGACGAGCTGTTTGGGAACCGACAAGTGCCTGAAGCAGCGGCCCTTGCCAAACTGCTCGAGACGGAATATTCGTGCTTGCGTCAGCAAGCAGCTAGCGTAACGACAACCCGCGAGTGGCTTGATGCGGTGAGCGCCCGCAGGAGTTCCCAATCCGACGGCACCGAGCTCCTGCAAGTGTATCAGTCGTTTGCTAGCTCACGTCGTTTGTTCCTACAAGAGGTGAAATATTATAACGACCACATTGCCCGTTATACCGAACTGGCGACTCCAGAACGTGTCGATACGCAGCGTCTTGTTGCCATGCTCATCAAGACGCATTCGTTAATATGGAGCCGCGACGGCATTAACCGCACGAGCGCCGAACAGCCGGCCGCCAGCGGCAACCCAAGCCAGCGGCCCCGCACTTATACCGAACAAGACAGAAACGAGTCGCGCCGCGTGCCTACACTGGAGCGCAAAGGTGAGCACTCAATCCTTGTAGAGTAGCACGATTAGCCAAACGGGGGTTACAATGTCGCTATGTCCCTCGTCGCGCCGAATACTGCCACAATCACCAAGCCGCTGCTGATCGGCCCACTCAAGGTCGATCCGCCCATTCTGCAAGCGCCAATGGCGGGATTTACCAACTACGCCTTTCGCCAAATCGTCCGCGAGTTTGGCGGAGCCGGATTGCTTGCCACCGAAATGGTCAACGCCCGCGGCTTTGTATGGCTCGACGAGCAAGCAGCCGAACATCCTGATCGCTTGTGGGGTGTCAAAGACGAACCGCGGCCGCTGGCCGTGCAGATTTGGGATAATGACCCGGCCACGTTGGCCAAGGTTGGAGCCAGATTGGCCGGTGAGTATCAGGTCAGCGTCGTCGATATCAACTTCGGCTGTCCAGTGCGGCAAGTGACCCAAAAAGCGCATAGCGGCTCCTATCTGCTTAGCCAGCCGGAGCGGATGGGTCGGATTATTGAACAAGTCGTCGCGGCTTGCGCGCCGACGCCCGTTACTGCTAAGATTCGTCTCGGGTGCACCCGAGATCAGATCAATGCGATCGAGATAGCCCAAGTGGTAGAAAACGCGGGGGCGGCCGCTTTAACCGTGCATGGCCGGACGGCAGCCGACATGTTCAGCGGTAGCGCCGACTGGGACCGCATCGCGGCGATTAAGCCTTACCTAATTCGCATTCCGCTGATCGGTAACGGGGATCTCAATTCGGCTCAAAGTGTCGTCGATGCCTTTCGCCGCTACGACGTCGATGGGGTGATGATCGCCAGGGCTTCGCTCAATAAACCATGGCTATTTGCTCAGGCCGCTGCCGCGCTACGCGGCGAGCCGGTGCCGCCCGATCCAACGCTCGCAGAAGAACGAGAGCTATTGCTGCACCATTTTGATTTGGTCCGCAAACGATTCGGTGACGTAAAAGCGGCCGTACTGATGCGCAAGTACGCATGCTGCTACGCCCAAGGCCGGCCGGGGGCGCGCGAGTTTCGCAAGCGAGTAGCGACCATCGAATCGCCGGACGAGTTTTACTCGGTGGTCGAGAGTTATTTTCCAACCAGCCAATCGATTCATTGACCAATCGATTCATTGATACGTGCGGTATTTTCCCTGCTTATAGCCGGTCCAGTATTCATCCATGGCCTTACGAACCTTATTGCTCATCAGCAGCAGGCCCAGCATGTTCGGCAGTGCCATGGAAAGAATCATCAGATCACTGAATACCAAAATGTTGGTTGCCGTTACAACCGAGCCGAGGAACACGAATACGAGGAAGAGAACCCGGTAGACCATCGACGAACCTTGGCCAAAAAGGTAGGTGAAGCAGCGTTCGCCGTAATAGCTCCACGAAATCATCGTGGAATAGGCGAAAAGTGCTGCAGCGACGGCTAGTACTTGTGGGAACCAGCCGATGACACCCCCGAAGGCTTTGCTTGTCAGCGCTGCGCCTTGGTCGCTAGCGATCAAGGCGGCGTATTCTGGATTGTTGTAGGCTCCGGTGATAATTATGACTAGGCCTGTCATTGTGCAGATGACGACAGTGTCGATGAACGGCCCCAGCATCGCCACCATTCCCTCACGAGCCGGATAGTTGGTCTTAGCGGCAGAATGAGCGATCGCGGCGGAGCCAATACCGGCTTCGTTTGAGAAGGCAGCTCGCTTGATGCCGATGACCAACACTCCCAGCAGGCCGCCGTAGGCGCTTTCCATTTGAAAGGCCTCGCTAAAAATTTGTCCGAATGCCCAGCCGATCTTGTCGTAATTGAGAGCGAGAATTGCAATTGCCGCGGCAAGATAAACGATGCACATCGTTGGCACAAGTTTTTCGGCGGTGGCTGCGATGCGGCGGATACCGCCAATGATGACAATGCCCACGAGCACGACCATCACCACTCCATAAATCCAACTGTGATCAGCTAGAAACGGTACCTGCTCTTTTAGGACGCCGAGTGATTGGACGACTTGGAAAGCGCATCCCCCGCCAAATGAGCCGCCAATGCAAAGCACCGCAAAGAAGGCGGCCATGATTGAACCCAATGACCCAAGCCTCATTTCTTTTAGTCCGTCGCTCAAATAACGCATCGGCCCACCCGATACGCGACCGTCGGGATCGACGCGGCGGTACGCCTGTGCCAGGGTGCACTCAACAAACTTGCTGGTCATTCCCAAAACGCCTGCAAGGATCATCCAAAACACGGCCCCAGGTCCGCCGGTTCCCACCGCAATGGCTACACCGGCAATATTGCCCAAGCCGATCGTGGCAGACAATGCTGAGGCAAGCGCTTGGAAATGCGTGACTTCGCCGACATCGTCAGGATTGTCATATTCCCCTTTGGTCACACGTACGGCGTGCCAAAATCCTCGCAAATTAATGAATCCCATACGCAGGGTCAGAAATAGGGCTCCAAAAGCGAGCCAAACCACGACAAACGGCACGGAAGTACCGAGCCAACCCGCGCTCGTAACCTCGCCCAGCTCGTTCTTTCTCGGTCCGGTACCGAAGTCGTAGAACAACACCTTAGCGACCGGAGTGACCAGCGTGTTACCGAACCACCGATCGATATATTGTTGCCAGTCTAGGGTTTCCTCCGGAACTAGGCTTTCTTGAGATTCACCCGTATCGGAGGGCAGCTCTTGAGCTCTAGAGCTGGAGTACAACCCGAAAACAACTGCGCAAGCAAGCAGCAGTGGTGCTATTTGAAATCGAAGCCTCATCAAAAAGCTCTCCCAGGAAGCGAGTGGGACCTCCTGTCGTAGCGAAAAAAGGAGAGTTCGCCATTAACGACAAATCCCGACTAGCTCGCATGACGAGTGTGGCCTGGCCGCTCCTTTTATCCTATAAATCCTTCGGCGTCAACAGTTTACGTCTTGCAAGGGGAGGGACATTATTTTTCACAACACTTCTTGTTTTAATTAGCGAAGTTGTTACGATAACTGATGTTAGAGCAATCCATTTGCGGAACCCTACTTTCCATGGCCAGGCCAGCTAAAGCGTTGATCTCCGAACCGCTCTCCGATCGCAGTATCGTTGACTATTTGCGGTGCCGAGAGAGCTGTAGCATCAGTGACCTCATGGAGTTTGCTGGTGTCACAGCGACAGCAATTCGTCAGCGCGTGAATCGGCTCATGGAACAGGGGCTTGTCCTGTGCCAGGCCGAATCCTCTGGCAGGGGCCGTCCAACCCATCGCTATTCCCTATCAGAAGCGGGAAACCGAGCCGGCGGCAACAACTACGAAGATTTGGCTGGCGTGCTCTGGTCGGAGATCCGCGAGGTGAAAGACCCCGACATCCGCCAAGGGCTACTCCAACGGATTGTATTGAGAATGGCTGAGCTTTACCGGAGCAAGCTCCAGGGTAGCAATTTGACGGAGCGCATGGAATCGCTCGCCCACATGATGGCCGAGCGTGATATTCCATTTGAAGTACGAACCCCATGCGATGGACAGCTGCCGGTGCTGACGGCCTTGGCCTGCCCCTACCCCGATCTCGCCGAGCAAGACCGCGGGATTTGCTCGATGGAAAAGATGCTGTTTTCAGAAATCCTTGGCGAGGGAGTCAAGCTGAGCGCTTGCCGTTTAGACGGAGACAATTGTTGCACGTTTGAGGCGAGCTCAAGCTCGCCGGCGCCGTCGGTTATTTAGATTTGGTATTTAGAGATGGCGTTTAAAGGCTGCGATCCTAGCGATTCAGCAGGCAGAATGTTACGCTTGACGGATTCGCAACTTGTATACCGAATCACAACGTTGCGACACGTAACGAAAGCAATTTTTGCAGCAAGATAAAAGGACACGCGGTTATGACACAGCCATGGATTGAAGGGCGTTTTGAAGAGAACGTCATCACGACGACCGTTGAGCAGGCCATCAATTGGGCCCGCCAATCGAGTATTTGGCCCCTGACCTTTGGGCTGGCCTGCTGTGCCATCGAAATGATGGCCGCCGGCGCGAGTCGCTTCGACCTCGATCGCTTCGGTGCCGGCGCCTTCCGCGCGACACCACGGCAAGCCGACCTGATGATCGTGGCCGGTACGGTGACCTACAAAATG
>Ga0115002_10008731_pt1 | contig 11186 bp, 7 predicted proteins | sample ArcticOcean_MG_C_8_FD_89576 | JGI IMG/M metagenome (GOLD analysis project Ga0115002, IMG submission 89576) | Marine microbial communities from western Arctic Ocean - ArcticOcean_MG_CB11_86 | ecosystem: Environmental > Aquatic > Marine > Oceanic | place: Arctic Ocean: Canada Basin | collected... | reverse complement strand
TGGCCGACGCGATCCTGGCTGGCGCCAATGGAGGGGTGTGCGGCGGTGCCAACATGTTCCCCCGGCTCTACGTCGAGCTGTACGAAGCCGGCTTGCGCCGCGATTTCGAAAGTGTGAAAGCCTCGCAAGACTCCATCATGCAGGTCAGCCGGCTGCTCTACTCGGTCAACAAACAAGATTCTTCCATCATCAACGGCATCAAGTGCACGCTCTCCTGGTTAGGTATCTGCCACGATTACGTACTGCCTCCTCTACGCCCGTTCAACGAGGCGGAAACAACGTTGGTTTACGAGCGGCTGAAACAACTCTCACGACTCGACTCAAGCGGCATCCGATCCGAAATGATCGAACACAGTCTCGACTCACGAGAGGGGATCAAAAATCACACCGGGGCGAATAGTCGGCTTGTCCGCCAGAATGGTCGCTTCGACACGCAAGATTCGAGCCCTCGACCCCACGTCTCACCCTCGCACTCGAAACAAGACGAACTAGCGGACTAGGGCGCGTAACCTGTTCACCAGCAAGGCTTTAGTGAGCCAGCTCGGATCACGATTCACTATTTATATTTATCTCGATAATCTTGTATATAATGTCCCTGTATGCGTATATACTCGGGGAATCAGGGCGATTAAGGAGAGTTTATCGTTTGGGAAAGGGGCACCCCGGCGGTAATCACCGAGCAGCAGGCGCATTGCTCGCCGAGGTCCGAGAGGCTTGCTTGCCTGCCAAAAGGCCTGGATTAAAGACGAATTTTTAAAACCATCTTCTAAAACTATGTCAGTTTCACTTTTCTCGAAATGGGAGACCAAGCTAATGTCTGGGACAAAACTAACTAGAATCTTGCTGTCGCTGTTGGCTGTAGTAGGACTGATCGTAATGTCTGCAACCGCAGTACAGGCGACCAGCACGAGCATCGACGTCTCGGAAGATACCGAGATCACGAATTGGCCCAACTGGATTGATGACGCTCGTGGTGAACTGCCAGAATCTGGCTGCTGTGCTTTTGGAGGTAACCTGCGCGTATCGATTGATAACTTCCCCAACGGGGCCTGGAATCCTCCCGGTTCGGGCTACGATAGCGAAGTCCTGATGCGTTGGAATGATTTGTCGAGCATTCCAGCCGGTGACACGATCACCAGTGTGATCTTGCGTATGGAGCTGCAGGATGGCTTTGCGGATGCCATCGATGTCAACAACATCACCCTGGGAAGCTGGACCGAAGCGGGGACAAGCTGGAACGACTGGGTGGGCCAGTCCACCAGTGACACGCCGTTGGGGCAGTTGGACCCACCAGACGGAGCAGGGGCAAAAGACTTTTCCAGTGCCTCGTTGTTGTCAACGGTACAAGGCTGGCACGATGGGAGCCTCAGCAACCTGGGACTCATTCTGAAGTGGGCCGGTCCCACGACAGACGGCGACTCCTATGCTTCACGGGAACACACAACTTTAGCTGCTCCGCAACTGATCATCACCCATATTCCCGAACCAAGCACAGCCCTGTTGCTGCTAGGCGGATTGGGATCGCTCTTGATCGGCCGACGGAGTTATTAGACCTGCATTATTAAACCTGCACGGCGAAAACCGCTAAATATAGCTAGATCGTGATGCTCTTGGCAGACAGTCACCGCGGAGCCTGGGGGCAGGGCTCCGGCGGTTCTGCTCGACTCAGCAAAATCATGGACTGGAACACGTCGCGATAGGATAATTGTTGATAGTCGAGGATTGGCCACGCACAAAGTATTTGCGATACCCAGTAGCATCGGCATAGTTTGAGTTCGAGGGCAGCCCGAGGGCTTTTTGAACGTTGATCCGTTACCAGAAAAAGGATCCAAAACACCATGCGATATTATGTCGAGCGACTTGCGGGCGTAGTGCTCCGCGCACTGCTGTTAACGGTGCTTTTCGGTGTTTCCGAAGTAGGTGCCGTGCCGGGATCGATTGTTAATTTCTGGGATCCCGAAAACGACCAGTATATTGGGGATCCCAGTATCGCGATCTTGCCCAATGGCGACTACATTGCCTCGCACGACGGTTTCGGACCGGCCCACACGGCTCAGATTACCTACGTGTATCGTTCCACCGATCAAGGCGATACGTGGGCGCCCTATGGCAATGATCCGACCGATATGAATCGCCTCGTCGGGCAATCGCAGTCCACGCTGTTTGTGAGTGGTGGGGACCTCTATTCGCTGGGTATTGCGGCAGATGTTGGCGCTAATCCTGCTGGAGACTGGCTCTCGATCCGCAAGTCAACGGACGGGGGTTTATCCTGGACAGAGCCCGATTCGCCCACCAATGGACGACTCGATGCACTGAGCAGCGGCGTGGGCTATGCCGGTGGAGCGGCACCCGTGCTCGTGCAGAATGGTCGTGTCTGGCGCTCGTTCGAAGACGTCACCTCGGCCGCTGGTGTGCATGCCCAAAACTGGAGTTCGTTTGTGATGTCGGCGCCGGTCGGCTCGGACCTACTGGACGCATCGAACTGGACTCGCAGTAGCGGCGTGCTACTGAATCAAGGGACAAAGGGATTAACGGAAGGGAACGTCGTCGTAAAACCCAACGGCGATCTCGTGAACATAACGCGCGTGACCAACTCGTTTGAGGAGGCGGCCTTCATCGATATCAACGCCACTGGCACCACCTCAACATTCGACCAATTGAATCCATTTCCTGGCGGCGGCAGCAAATTCGCAATTCGCTATGATGCAGGGACCCAGAAGTACTGGACGCTGGCCAATGATCAAACCCCCTCCACGAATGAACGGAGTATTTTGACCCTGAACTCTTCTCCCGACTTGACGAGTTGGACCGTGGAAGGCACCATCCTCGAGGACTCCAACACGGCGTTCGTTGGCTTTCAATATGTCGACTGGCAATTTGACGGCAATGACATTGTTGCCGCGAGCCGAACGGCTTTTAGCGGGGCCGACAACTTTCACGACACGAACTATCTCACCTTCCATCGCATCCGCAACTACGCATCAACCTCGAAAGTGCAATCGGTCACGCTCGACGTCGCCGAGGACGCGGAGATTACGAACTGGGTGAATTGGATCAGTGACCCTCGCGGTGAGTTGCCAGAATCGGGTTGCTGTGCTTTCGGAGGTAACCTGCGAGTATCGGACGATAATTTCCCCAACGGAGCCTGGAATCCTCCAGGTTCAGGCAACGATAGCTGGGTACTGATGAAATGGGATCTGTCATCCCTGGTGACCGGAGACAATAGCAAACTCATCAACAACGTCGACCTGCGTATGATCCAACAGGATGGATTCACTGACGAGCTAGAGGTCTATAGAATTAACAGTGGCGCTTGGACGGAGGCGGCCGTGACCTGGAGCAATTGGGTTGGTGGGACCATAGGCGACGAGGACATCACCTTTTTGGGTACGATGACAGGTACGCCTAATCTGCTGACCAAAGACGGGATTACCCACTTCTCCGATGCCGATATGGTCGCTCTCGTGCAAGAATGGATCGATGGCACGCAAGACAACCATGGTATCTTGCTCAAATGGCCGACAAGCAATCCCACGGATGGAGACTCATACGCTTCCCGAGAACATACCACCTTAGACCCACCGCGGCTGATTATCGATTTTATCGACAATCTCTCGGCCGACTTTGACCGAGACACGGATGTCGACGGCGGTGATTTCCTGGCCTGGCAACGTGGGTTTGGCACGCCCAGCGCCGTCAAGGCCGATGGGGACGCCAACGGCGATAGTTCCGTCACTGGCACCGACCTGGGATTGTGGGCGAGCCAGTATGGTACGCCACTTCCTTTGGCCGGACTTGCTGCCGGCTCCGCGACCGTGCCAGAACCAGCATCGGTGGGGTTGGTGGTTGTGGGTATTATCATGTCCCTGGCGCAGCGCCGCAACAAACGCATCTCCTAGAACATGTCAGCGCACACCGGCTTACGCGTAGGGTTGTCTGGATCGCGTATTACGGCGCGACGGCAGAGATGGGAGCTAACCACGATGAGACGCACCAAGGCATTTACGCTCGTTGAGCTGCTGGTCGTGATTGCCATCATCGGTGTGCTGGTAGCCCTGCTGCTTCCGGCCGTCCAGGCAGCGCGCGAAGCGGCTCGTCGGATGACCTGCACCAATCAACTGAAACAGATCGCCTTGGGCTTGCTGAATTACGAGTCGACGTACAATGCATTTCCCATGGGAGGGCGGACCGATGGTCACATGCTCTCTTGGCACGCGATGATTCTCCCTTACATCGAGCAGACCGGGATCTATGAGCAGATCGATTTCGACTTAGACAATGGCTGGCAGCAGACGACCAACCACGCGCTAGCAATGAACCCCATCGAAATGTTTTTTTGTCCCAGTTTGTATGATGGGGTTTTGGGTGAGCGCTCGAACGGTGATGACAAAGTCCCTGAAGTCCGAAAATCGCTTTTCGCCAGCAGCCGATATCAGGGCGAGCAGGCCTTCGGTCACCACTATCACGGCGTTATGGGCGCCAATGGATACAATGCCGCGACCGATTCTGACTACCCGTTCAAGGAGGATCCCCCCAATTGTGGACCTCGTGACGGATCAGCAACGAATGGAATGTTGTATCTAGACGAAAAGGTCTTGATGTCCCAGGTCACCGACGGGACGTCTCATACGTTGATCGTTGGCGAGCAACACTTCTGCACCATCGCCTGGATCGCCAGCGTCTCCTCGAGTCCGAATACACCGTGTGATGTCGGCTGCTGTAAGAATGTGGCCTTGGCGATTAATTTCGATCCATACGGTCCCTGGAACGATCGCAGCTTTGGCAGTGCACATCCGGGAGGCGCGCAGTTCGCCCTGGCCGACGGCTCGGCCCATTTCCTGTCGGAGGATATCGACATAGCGACCTACCTGGCACTGGCCAGCCGAAACGGAGAAGAGACGGGTGCGGAGATTTCTAACTGAGCTACTTTCTGTCAGCTGCTTGCAGCACTACGGTCCCGTCCTGTTGACCATTTGGCTCGTGGCCCTGCCGGGCTGCGGTTCGACGAGCGAGGTCGAGCGGGTTACTGTCTCGGGATCGGTCACTTACCAGGGACGGCCTGTACCGACCGGACTCATTGCCTTCACACCCGACGCCAAAAAAGGAAACCGGGGGCCTCAGGGAATTGCGAAAATCGTGAACGGTCGTTACAGCTCAAGCGACGGGATGGGCAAAGGGAGTGTCACCGGTCCGCAGAGGGTCGAAATCCGCGCGTTTGAAGGCCCCGAAAGTGCGCCAGACAACGGGGATTCGCTGGGGATGGGCAACCAGCTCTTTCGTCCGTATCGCACCACCGTCGATGTTCCCGCAGAAGGAGGTACGCTCGACTTCGTAGTCCCCGATCAACCGAAGTCGTCGCAGCGATGAAATGCTCATTTGCGCAGTCGTGGCGGACGTGTTTAGGGCCAGTTCCAGATGCCCCTCCCTGGCACGGCCTGATGCAGTTGCAAGTAGTTCAGTGCTGGGAGTTTCAGGAACTTGACACGATGAGAAACACCAACCGGCGCAGCCGCGCATCTGCCCTGAAGACTGGGAAATCCAAGTTTTTCATCGCACTCGCGCTCTTCGGTGGGGTCGCCATCTCTGCGGCATACGGGGACGGTACCGGGCCATTCCACCGCATCCAATACAACAACCCGGGCCTCGTCGTCGATTTGGGCGTCGGCCTCTGGGCTTGGCCCTTGCCCATGGACTACGACGGCGACGGCGATTTGGATCTGGTCGTTTCTTGCCCCGACATTCCCTCCAACGGCACGTATTTTTTTGAAAATCCCGGCGGAGACGCGCGTTTTCCCGTCTTTCGGCCGGGAGTTCGCATCGACCGCGGTTTCGAAAACGTGCAGGTCTCGTATGTCGAAGGTCAGTCGCGCGTCTTATCTCCAGGCATCGAGTACACCGACTTCCGGCAGCACCAATTCGCCCAAGAGCAGCAGCTCCCCTGTGCGAAGCAGTTCCATGCCCAAGCAGAGATTCCCAATCAGCAGGGAGATATCCGCGCCAACCAATGGAAATACGTCGACTACGACGACGATGGCCGCCTGGACGTGATCATTGGCATTGGCGAGTGGGCAGACTACGGTTGGGACAACGCCTATAACGAAACAGGCGAGTGGACCCACGGCCCGCTGCATGGGTACGTCTATCTGGTTCGCAACACGGGGTCCACCGAGCAGCCCAATTATGCAAAGCCTGTCAAACTGACGGCTGCTGGGGAACCGATCGACGTTTACGGCATGCCCTCGCCCAATCTGGCCGACTTCGACGGCGATGGCGATCTCGACCTGCTGTGCGGTGAATTTGTCGATAAGTTTACCTACTTCGAAAATACAGGAACGCGCCGTGAGCCACGCTTTCGCAAAGGGCGCTATTTAGAACATAACGATCGGCCACTCCAAGCCGACCTCTGCATGATCGTGCCGGTGGCGATTGACTGGGACCGTGATGGTGACATCGATCTGGTCGTCGGCCAAGAAGATGGCCGCGTGATGTTGATTGAGCATTCGGGTCAAGTCACCGGCGGATTGCCCCGATTCAAACCGCCTCAATTCTTTCGTCAGCAAGCGGCCGAGTTGAAATTTGGCGCGCTGGCAACTCCCTCCAGCTGTGATTGGGATGGCGACGGGGATGAAGACCTCCTCTGCGGCAATACGGCGGGCGAAATTGGCTTCCTAGAAAACCTCGATGGCGGCAACCCACCGAAATGGGCTGCGCCCCAACGCCTAGAGGCCGCCGGCCAAGTGATTCGCATTCAAGCCGGGAAGAATGGATCGATCCAGGGCCCTTGTGAAGCGAAGTGGGGTTACACCACGCCGAGCGCTGCCGATTGGGATCACGACGGACTGCCCGACCTAGTGGTCAATTCGATCTGGGGCAAAGTCCTCTGGTTCAAGAACATTGGCTCGCGCAGGGCTCCCCGGCTCGCGGCCGCGCAGCCGATAGAAGTAGCTTGGATTGGCGAGACGCCCAAACCGGCCTGGAATTGGTGGGACCCGATTGGCAAGTCGCTAGCGACTCACTGGCGAACCACACCGGTGGTGATCGATTTCAACGACGACGGCCTCAACGATCTGGTCATGCTCGACCGGGAGGGGTACTTGGCTTTTTTCGAGCGATCTCGGCAGAACAAGCAGCTTGTCCTGTCGCCACCCAAAAGGATATTCGCCAGCAAGGACGGCAGTCCCCTCTGTCTGGCCGGCCTGGCAGGAGGTGGCAGTGGACGCCGCAAGCTCTGCCTGACAGACTGGGATAGGGACGGCCAGCGCGATTTGCTGGTCAATTCCGAAAACTTGAATTTTTTGCGGGCCTCTGGCTGGCACACCGGGATGGTTACCCTGCAGGACGAAGGCGCAATTCACACGCACCGCCTGGCCGGGCACTCAACCAGCCCGACAACCGTTGATTGGGACAAGGACGGCGTACCCGACCTTTTGATTGGCGCAGAGGACGGCTGCTTTTACTACCTCGAAAATCCTCACCCATTACCGCCTCGGCCTCCGAACGAACTTTAAGGTGCAACCCTATGAAACCCATCTTCCTCAGAGACGAAGCCTACGGACAGATTCGTCAAAAAATGGTCTTGGGCGAATTGCCCGGCGGCAGTGAGCTCTCTGAGCCGATGCTAGCCGAGATGCTAGGCATCTCTCGCACCCCCGTGCGCGAAGCGCTCCAGCAGTTGGAAGTCGAAGGTTTTGTGGAGCGCACGCCTCGTCGCGGCACGGTTGTCCGGGTGCCAGAAAAGCGCGATATTGTGGATCTCTACGAGTTACGAGAAGCACTCGAAAGTCATGCGGTGATGCTGGCTGCTGAGCGCCGTACGCCAGATGATCTAACTAGGCTTCATACCCTCTGCACGGAGATGAATAGTGTTGCCGATCAATTGGAGCAATCGGGAGAGAGTGTCCTCACCGGGACCATGATGCGCCGTTTTCTCGCTGCGGACATGGGATTTCATATGTTGCTGATTCATTCGACGGGCAACAGACACCTGATGAAGATTGTCGGCGATTCTCACGTGATGAGTCGTATCTTCGGTACTGCGCGCCAAGCACATAACTTGAAGATTGTTCAGACTGCCTATCGGGTGCATCGCGATATCCTCAGGGCAGTTGAGAATTCTGAATCAGCCAAGGCACGAGAACTCATGATCTTGCATATTGAACAGAGCTTGCACGAAGCGCTCGAACATTTCGAAGCAAAGCAGCCTGAAGATGCTCGAGCGGAGAGAGTGGTCAACGATCTACCTCTGCCGTTCGATTTGCTCGACGAGTTCAAACGCATCGGGCTCGATTTGGGCGACGCGGGGTCGTCGTAAGGTAGTGGGTATGTTCTCGGTCCCAGGCTCTCGCCTTTGTAGGCAAGCTTGCAACAAGCTTGTATAATTCGCAACTAGACGCATTGACTTCAGGTACCCGGGACAGGATTGGCATGACTTGCCGTGGCCAACGTTTTACTTCGCTGATCCTTGTGGCTGGTGCCGTGTGGAACGTGACCGGCGAACACGCCTGTGCAGCCGATCCTCCAGGAATCGTCATTGATTTTTGGGATGCAGCCGCGCAGCAGTACGTTGGCAATCCCAGCCTTGCGATCTTGCCCAACGGTGATTACGTTGCATCGCACGATGGCTTCGGCCCTGGTCATTCTTTCGCGCAAGTCTATTTTTTTAGTTCTCAGGATGAGGGCGAAACGTGGAGCCCGTTGGGCAGTGCTTCCGGACAGTATGAATCGACACTGTTCGTCCACAACAGCGATCTCTATCTCATGGGAGGTGGCACCTCAGGCGGAAACGAGTTTGTCTCGATCCGCAAATCGGCCGATGGCGGTGCCAGCTGGACGACACCCCTGGACGCCAGTACGGGGCGAGTCTTCGACAACGGCAGCAACATCAACGCGGGCGCCACCCAAGTGATTGAGCACAACGGACGAATCTGGCGGGCGATGGAGGAGGTCGATCCGTCGATCCCGCCGGGCAATAGCACGAATTGGCGCTCCTTCGTGCTCTCCGCGCCAGTTGGTGCCGACCTGCTAAATGCATCGAGTTGGACGGCCAGCAACAGTTTGCTGGGGGATGATTTTCTTCCCGCGAGAGGATGGTACGAGGGAGGTGTCGTCGTAACTCCGCAAGGAGATCCTCAAGTGATGCTGCGGACCGCGCTAATGGGTGACTTCGCCGCACTGCTCGATGTTTCTGCCGATGGGTCGACCCTCAGTTACAACGCTCAGAGTGCCGTCGTTGATTTCCAAGGCGGTGCCAATGGTAAGTTCACCATCCGCTTTGACGAGATCACGGGGCGCTATTGGTCGCTGGTCAACGATCACCCCAATCCTGGGGACGTCCGCAATGTTCTATCACTGGCTTCTTCTGCCAATCTTACCGACTGGCAAATCGAAGCGCCGATTCTGTCGCATCCCGACCCGGTAAACGTCGGATTTCAATACGCGGACTTTCAATTCGATGGCAATGATATTGTTTTTGTAAGCCGTACCGCCTTTGATGGAGCCGCCAATTTCCACGATGCCAACTATCTGACCTTCCATCGTATCCAAAACTATGCGGCGCTCTCTAGCGTGCAATCGGTGACACTCGATGTGGCGGCAGACGCGGAGATTACGAATTGGGGAAATTGGATCGATGGTGCCCGCGGAGAGTTGACCCAAACTGGATTTCCGGACTATGGCGGTACACTGCGGGTAGCGGATGATAATTTTCCCACTGGCGCTTGGGCAGGCGAAGACAACTTCGGCTGGGTGCTGATGAAGTGGGATCTGTCCTCTTTGCAGACCAGTGACAACAGCCGGCTCGTTGGCGACGTCGACCTGCGCATGATCCAATTCGATGGGGCTGTCGGCGAGGTTGAGGTCTACCAAATTAACAGCGGCGCCTGGGACGAGGCGACCGTGACCTGGAACAATTGGGTGGGTGGCACAGTAGGTGACGAGGACATTACTTTTCTGGGCACGATGACCAGCGCGTCACAGGCAGGTGGTGGTAACGGAGTGACCCTCTTTTCGGACGACGATCTGCAGACTCTGGTGCAAGCATGGATCGATGGAACGCAAGACAACCATGGCATCTTGCTCAAATGGCCGACAGGCGATCCCACCAATGGCGACACGTTTGCGTCTCGAGAAAGTACCACGGATGATCCACCGCAGCTGATAATCGACTTGATCGACCTGCAGTCGGCCGACTTTGATCGAGATCTACAAGTCAACGGCAATGATTTCCTGACATGGCAAAGGGGATTGAATAGATTTCCCTTGGGCAATGCCACGAAGGCCGATGGTGACGCCGACGGCGATGGTTTCGTCACGAGCGCCGACCTGGCATTGTGGGAAATCCAGTACGGTATGGCGCTTCCCCTGAGTGCACTTGCGAGTGCGTTACCAGTGCCTGAGCCTGCCGCGATGTGGCTGGCGATCGTCAATACGCTCCTAATTTCGGCCCAACGAAACCGAGCAAGTTCAAGGCACGAGACTTGAAACAGGACGAATCCGAATTGTCCCAAAGATTAAGAAACTGCCGCGGAACTGATGTGCCGCATGCGTTGCCGTGGGCTCTCGCTGCGGTACTAGTACTCTGTGGAAAGCCGGTGGCGGTGGCAGCGGAGGAGGTACCCGGGGTAGTAATCGCTTACTTTCCTGCTTCGTTGGGTATCTATGTGGGGTCCCCCAGCATCGCTATTCTTCCCAGCGGCGACTATATTGCCTCGCACGATGGCTTTGGGCCCAACCACAAATTTGGACGCACCTACTTTTACCGCTCCAAAGATTCGGGCGTTTCGTGGAGTTCGGCTGGCCAGGTCGAGCGACAGGGTACTTCGACGTTGTTTGTCCACAACGGCGAGACGTATCTCATGGGCCTGGGATTTGGCGGCGTCGTAATCCGTCGATCCACCGATGAAGGAGCCTCATGGTCCGAACCCGAAGACGAAAATACCGGGCAGTTGCTCACCGATGGCCCCTATCACACGGCCCCGACACCGGTCATCTCGCATGGCGGGCGGATTTGGAGGGCGATGGAGGCTGTGGTGCCACCGGCCAAATGGGCTCGTGACTATCCCGCCTTCATGATGTCTGCCCCCGTCGATGTCGACTTATTAAGGGCCGATAGTTGGACCTCGAGCGATCACGTCGCCACCAATTCGGCATCGCTGGGAGAAGGATTTGTCGGCTGGCTGGAAGGAAAC
>Ga0115002_10008723_pt1 | contig 11189 bp, 5 predicted proteins | sample ArcticOcean_MG_C_8_FD_89576 | JGI IMG/M metagenome (GOLD analysis project Ga0115002, IMG submission 89576) | Marine microbial communities from western Arctic Ocean - ArcticOcean_MG_CB11_86 | ecosystem: Environmental > Aquatic > Marine > Oceanic | place: Arctic Ocean: Canada Basin | collected... | reverse complement strand
TGCCTGACTGGCGTCAATGCTGAATCCGACGCCCCCAGCGTCTCCGCTTCCTTCAGGTCCTTCTCCGCGTCAGCGATCTTTCCATCCGTCGCCAGTGATGCAGCCCGCTTCGCATGAGCCAGTGCCTTCGCAGGCTTGATCTCTGCAACCGTCGAATCCACTTGCTCCGCCAGACCGATGTCTGCAAACGCTCCCTCAATGTCCGGAGTTCCTGCATTCAGCCGCTGGTTCGCACGACCAACCAGTGCGGGCACATGCTGTTCGTCGATCGCCAGTGCTTCGTCCCACTGCTGCTGTTGCACCGCAGCAGCCAGAGCACTGGCATTCATGCTGGACCGAATCCACAGCCCCGCTGCGATCAGCAGAACCACGGCCGTCACGGCGGCGGCGAGGCTCAGTTTGATTGTCAGTGCCCGGCGACGCTCGGCAGCCTCATGCTCTTCCTTCAACCCACGCTGGCACGCTCCAAACGCACGAGAGAACTCCTCGTCTTCCAGATACCCGCTCTCCAGCGAGTCGCGGTACTCCTGCGTCTTCGCCAGACCGGATTCGTACTCTTCGGCGTCCATTGAAGACTTCAGCGATCGCATCACCGTCTCACGATGACCCGCCAGATAATCACAGTCTTCCAGCAGGTCCGACGCTTCCTGTGTGAGTAGTTCCTGGGGGATGCGGCCTAAGGCATTCGCTGCCGCCTCGAACCGGCACTCCTCGCGCAACCCCTGCGCGTTCTCGATCGTGTTGGCCACTTGAGCCGCATTCCTTTCTTCCCGGGCCTGCAGCTTCTCCCGGAGTTTCTCCAGCTCCGCGTCGCCGGACTTCAGAGACAGGCATTCGTCCAGCTTCTTCAGCAGACCGTGCAGCTGCTTCGTCTTCACGCCCTCGCTGATCGCTGCTCGCAGGGTTCTCAGACGGTCACGCTTTTCAGTAGCTTCATCTCGCAGTTGCTTGATCTCAGCCCGCAGCATGGACTTGTCGATCCGGGCGATCGCTTCCAGAACGCCGTCGTAATCCTGTGCTGACAGCTTCTGCTTCGCCGCTGGGTACGCTTCGTCACGCGTCTCTTCCAGCTTTCGTTCACGCTCCAGAAGCTGCGTCTTCAGTTTGCTGATGCCCTTGCGATCCGGCTGCAAGTCCAGCAGTTGATTCACTTCTGTCAGCAGGCCGTTGACCTTCCGTGTTTTTACACGCTGACGGATCTCACCATCCAGCCGTTTAATCTCGTCCAACGTAGACTGCAGCCGACTCATCACGCCGGACACCGTGTCGCTGTGGCCGGACACTTGAGCTTCACGCAGAATCTCCGGCACCTTTTCCAGCACACGCAGACCGACTGCGTAATCGTGAGCCTGCTCGTGAGCGGCAGCTTCCGTCAGTTGACCACCAATCTGCTCCAGTTGCTGCTGGCGACCCTGCTCGATCTGTGGTAGGAACTTCTCTGCCCAGCCCTTCAGGTGCTGCAGACGCAGATCCGGCTCGTCACGCAGGGCCGTCGCCAGTTCTGTCGCACGGTCGAAGTCATAAATCTTCAGAAGACTTTCGGCTTCCGACTGACTGGAAACCATGCTGTCGCGACGTTCCTGCAGAAGGTCTCCCTGCTTCGTACCACAACTGTCGCACACCTTCTCCCACAGCGGCATGACGGCAGAGCACGATAGACACTCAGCTTCCAGCGATACGGCACACTCACGGCAGAACTTCCGGTTCGTGGGATTCTTCGTCCCACAACTCGGACAGCTGCCCTCTTCCAGTTCTTCAGAACCAGTGTCCTGCTGACTGGCCCGCAACGCATCCCGGAACTCCGCTGCCGTCTGGTAGCGGTCGTCCTGTTTCTGTTTCAGTGCCTGAGCCAGACAGGACCGCAGTTCCTGTGGAACTTCATCCAGATCGATCACACGCGGTGGCTCTCCAGTCACCAACTGATACAGAGTGGCCGCCAGACTCCACAGGTCGCTGCGGGCGTCTGTCTGTGTGGCGTCACGACGCTGTTCCGGCGGCATGAAGTCCAGTGTGCCCAGCACCGCTCCGGCCATTGTCTGACCGGTGTCCGCTGAATCCTGACGTGCCAGACCGAAGTCCGTCAGTTTGGGCAGTCCGTCTGTCGTCAACAGGATGTTGGCCGGTTTGATGTCCCGGTGGATGATGCCCGCGTCATGCGCCTTGCTCAGCCCGTCGCACAGTTGGCACATCAGCTCGACGGCTTCTTCCAGTGGCATCGCTCCGTCACGGCACTTATCCAGCAGGCTGCCGCCACCCACGTACTCCATGATCAGGAACGGACCGTCTTTATCCCGGCCATAGTCGTGGATCTGCACGATGTTGAAGTGATTCAACGCCGCGATCGACTGGGCTTCCGTCAGGAACCGCTTTACCGCTGTCTGGCTCTTTGCTCCGTCGCCCAGCATCCGCTTGATCGCCACTTTGCGGTTCAACCGGGTGTCGGTCGCCAGCAGCACCTCACCCATGCCGCCTTTACCGAGCGTGTCCTGGACCTCGTACCGGGACAGGTCCACGATCTCCATGTCGAGGTCCGCGTCACCGGTCAGGCCACCGATATCCGACAGAGAGGAATCCGCACCGCCACCGAACGTGGACTGATCACCCAGACTGCGATCCGACGAATCGGCAGGCTGTGCACCGCCTTCGTATGTCTGCTGCTCGCCAAGGCTCTCGTCGTTGTCGGGCATGGATGATGGCTCCGAGAAGTGAATGCGCAGGAGCGATTCCGAACAGTAACCGCCTGAGTGCTGGCGGATCAGTGGCTCGCAATACGAAACGCCCCCCGAAGGCTACATCCCCTGCATGTCACCCCGAAACCGTGCCGACTGCGACGCCGTCCTGAGCGGTCACTTCCGCTGCCTGCTGGCACAGTTCGGGCTGACGCCGAAGTCCAGACGCGGGCTGCGGGCGTAATCTGCTAAATACTGGTTTCAGTTGTTTGCTTCTGCTGGCGGGTCGGAACCGCGCGGTAGTTTCAGCATCTCTGAGACGACGGCCGGTAGGGGGGGGGGGTCTGGCCGTTGTGGGCTGCCTGAAGCTGACGGAGAGCTTCCTGCAGGTCATCGTGCAGTGCTGCGTCGGAAGGCTTGATTTTCAGTGACCACGCCGCATGGAAAACGGCGGGGTACCACTGCTTTTCGGATTGTGCCGCCTGAAACTGTTTACTGTGCCAGCGAGGCTTCGGACTCGCCAGTGCCTCCCGCCGCTGCCGTTCCCGTGGTGTCTGTTTGTAGGCCAGATCCACTAACAGCACATCATCCGCCGAGGGGATCGCAAGCCACCGACCATCGCGGGTTCTGCTGGAATCGTTCCCTGCTGGAAACTCGTCGACATTGGCGTCTGGAAGAACTGCTCCAGTATTCAGATCCCAGATCAGCTTTTGGCCTTGCTGGTCCTGCGACAACAGACGCGTGTCATCCGGGTTGAAACTCACGCTGAGGACCTGATTCGTATGACCCTTGAGCGCGTGGAGTTCCTTGCCCGTCGATGCGTTCCATAAACGGATTGTATGATCAACACTTCCCGAGGCGATGCGCGTGCCATCAGGGCTGAAACTCACGCTGAGGACAGGCTGTGTATGTCCCTTGAGTGTGTGGATTTCCTCGCCCGTCGCCGCGTCCCACAACCGGATTGTATGATCAACACTTCCCGAGGCGATGCGCGTGCCATCCGGGCTGAAACTCACGCTGAAGACCTCACCCGTATGTCCCTTGAGGGCGTGGAGTTCCTCGCCCGTCGACGCGTCCCACAAACGGATTGTGCCATCCGCACTTACCGAGGCGATGCGATTGCCATCCGGGCTGAAACTCACGCTCTTGACACCACGCGTATGTCCCTTGAGCGTGCGGAGTTCCTCGCCCGTCGACGCGTCCCACAACCGGATTGTCTTATCCCCACTTCCCGAGGCGATGCGCTTGCCATCCGGGCTGAAACTCACGCTGTAGACCCAACCCGTAGATACCTTGTGGGTGTGGAGTTCCTCGCCCGTCGACGCGTCCCACAAACGGATTGTGCCATCCGCACTTCCCGAAGCGATGCGCTTGCCATCCGGGCTGAAACTCACGCTGTGGACATAACCCGCATGTCCCTTGAGCGTGTGGAGTTCCTCGCCCGTTGACGCGTCCCACAACCGGATTGTCCGATCGTAACCTCCCGAGGCGATGCGCTTGCCATCCGGGCTGAAACTCACGCTGTGGACATCACCCGTATGCCCCTTGAGGGTGTGGAGTTCTTCGCCTGTCGCCACGTCCCACAACCGGATTGTCTGATCTCGACTTCCCGAGGCGATACGCTTGCCATCCGGGCTGAAACTCACGCTGCGGACATAATCCGTATGTCCCTTGAGCGTGTGGAGTTCCTCGCCCGTCGACGCGTCCCACAACTGGATTGTCTTGTCTCGACTTCCCGAGGCGATGCGCGTGCCATCCGGGCTGAAACTCACGCTGTTGACATCATCCGTATGTCCCTTGAGCGCGTGGAGTTCCTCGCCCGTCGACGCGTCCCACAACCGGATTGTCTTGTCATGACTTCCCGAGGCGATGCGCTTGCCATCCGGGCTGAAAATCACGCTGCTGCCACCATTCGTATGTCCCTTGAGCGTGTGGAGTTCTTCGCCCGTCGACGCGTCCCATAGACGGATTGTCCGATCATTACTTCCCGAGGCGATGCGCGTGCCATCCGGGCTGAAACTCACGCTGAAGACCCAATGCGTATGTCCCTTGAGGGTGTGGAGTTCCTCGCCCGTCGACGCGTTCCATAAACGGATTGTCTTATCAAAACTTCCCGAGGCGATGCGCTTGCCATCCGGGCTGAAACTCACGCTGCGGACCTCACCCGTATGTCCCTTGAGGGCGTGGAGTTCCTCGCCCGTCGACGCGTTCCATAAACGGATTGTCCCAGCAGACTCGTTGCGGCTTGAAGTTACTGCTCCTGAGGCGTCCTGCAGTTCAACTATCACTGAACTTCCCGAGGCGACGCGCGTGCCATCCGGGCTGAAACTCACGCTGTGGACAACCCCCCTATGTCCCTTGAGGGTGTGGAGTTCCTCGCCCGTCGACGCGTCCCATAAACGGATTGTCTTATCAAAACTTCCCGAGGCGATGTGCTTGCCATCCGGGCTGAAACTCACGCTGGTGACACCACGCGTATGTCCCTTGAGGGTGTGGAGTTCCTCGCCCGTCGACGCGTCCCATAGACGGATTGTGTTATCCCAACTTCCCGAGGCAATGCGTTTGCCATCCGGGCTGAAACTCACGCTGTTGACATTATGCGTATGGCCATAGAGGGTCACATCCGAGCCCTCGAATTGCCGACGCGCCAGATACCATTCGATATTTCGATGCTGTTGAGGCACCCTCTGGAGTAGCTCGCGAGCGGCCACCGCACGATTGTTGTCCCACCTCGCCTGGGCCAGGAAGTGGTTGGAACGTGCCAGTATCGCTTCCGTTTTTTCCTGGGACGCAATCGCAGACGCTGTTTTCGTCTCTGCGATGCCTTTCTGCTTGAGGGCGTCTGCCGCATTCTGTTCGGCGATGAGCTTCTGCTTTTCGACGAGCCCCTTCTGTTTCACCGCCTCCGTCGCGTTCTGTTCGGCGATGCCCTTCTGCTTCTCCGCCTCCGTCGCGTTCTGTTCAGCCACGCCTTTCTGCTTGACGGCCACTTGTTCCTGTCGCTCGGCTTCAAGCCGTGCCTCATTGATCGACCACGCAGCGCCGGCCACGATGACCACGATCAATACCGCCGCCGCCGACAGGCCCTGCTTCAGGCGACGTAATCGCCCCTGGCGGGCGTTGCGTTCGTCGCGCGCTGTGGTCAAACGCCGAATGGCATCCCCGTGCTCAGAGACCGACTCATCCAGTAGCGACAGGCCCAACTCGTAATCTTCTTTTTGCTCCGCACACAACGCGTACGCCTGACGGGAACGTTCAATACCCTCTACTGCCAATGCGTTACCTGACCACAATTGCACTGCTTGGCCAAAACCAAACACGGCCTCGGAATACTCGGTGTAATTACCGCTCTGCTCGGCGGCATCCAGGGCTTCCTCAGCACGGGCGGCCAGCGTCAGGCTCTCCTGATGAGCTTCAAACTCACGTATCGAGTGCTGAAAATCACCAACCGTCTGGTAACGATCCTCCGGGGCCGTTTCCATCGCCTTCAACGCCACGCTCAACAGCTCGCCCGTCGGATCCAGTTCCTGCATCCGGTCAGCATCCGGAGTGAGGATCTCGTTCTTTGAGACTGCTTCCAGAGCACTACGTGCGGATTTCCCCGCATGCGGTGCTTTCCCCGTCAGGAAACGGAACAGAATCGCGCCCAGCAGGTAGACATCGCTTCGCGGTCCCACCAGAAACGGTGGATTGATCATCTCTGGAGCCATGTAACTGGGTGTACCACCCGCTGAAGCATTCACTTCTTCGCCGGGTTCGGTCAGGACCGCCAGACCCCAATCCAGCACCAGAACTTCACCAAAACCACCGGTCATGATGTTCTGCGGTTTCAGGTCACGGTGAATCACTCCTTCCGCATGAGCAAACGCAATCGCATCGCAAACGTCGATGAGGATCTCAAGATTCTGATCCAGTGTCAGACGGTCGATGGTCTCGTCCCACGCACGACCTTTGACATTCTTCATCGAATAGAACAGTTCACCGCCAGTCGACTCGCCTACTTCGTAAATCGGAACGATGTTGGGGTGCTCCAGCTTCCCCGTCAGGACGGCTTCCGTCAGAAACTCGTCACGCACCGATTGCTTGCGGCTGGATCGCTGATGAATCTGCTTCAGGGCCACCTCGCGCCCCAACGCCACCTGACGCGCCAGGTGCACCGTTCCCATTCCGCCTTCGCCCAGCTTGTCCAGCGTCACATAGTCCAGACTACTGTCTGAAGATTCGTCGGCAGATGTCACACCCTTGGAGTCCACACGCGTCTCACCAGGCTGAATACTCCGAAGACGCGCAGAGCCCGACTGTGACGGAGAAAAAGGGCCGGATTTCTCCCGGCCAGTTGCGGGCTTCAGACTGGTTTCCGCCAGTGTCTGATTCAGATCCTGATGCTCTGGCACCAGAGTTTGTGCAAACACTTCCAGGTTCTGCTCCAGAGTCCTTCGCGAATCGGCAGGCTGTGCACCGCCTTCGTACGTCTGCTGATCGCCCAGGCTTTCGTCGTCGTCACGTGGCATTCGTCGGTATTTCCGTGTGCGGGTTTCGTGAAACGCGTGCCCGCAAGCCTACATCCCGTGCATGGCACCCCGAAACCATGCCGACTGCATCGGCAATTATTGCGACGCCGTTCTGGGCGGTGAGATCGCCACTTTCGCAGCCTGCTGGCACAGTTCGGGCTGACGCCGAAGTCCAGACGCGGGCTGGCTGCGAGTGATCCGGGTGAGGCGGTGTGAGCACACCAAGCCGCTGGATGCGTTGTGACAGATTGGCGAAGGATCAACCGGCTGAGATTACGATGTTTCAGATTTCGGAAGTGCAAGAATCGCCTGCATTTAACGGTCGGCGGAGTTTATTGGCCCTACGCCATCCACCGACGTTGACGCTGGCAGATACATTTTCTCCGTCAAATCAGCCGGCATGATGTCCAGAGCCGCGACGAAAGCCGATTAACCATTAGCGAGCGGGCCAGTGGCAACTCTCAGGACACGCCATCCGCTCCGAAGTTGCCCAAGAGAATAGTGACACTGTCTGCACTCCCGGCAATGTTCGCATCCAGTGCTGCACATCATGCAGTCGCGGATTGCCATTGCACGGTTGCCACCTCGGTCGAGTCCTTCGACAGACGGTGCGAACGGGCGCAGGTCAGGCCACGGCCGGAAGCTGACGCACGTCCAACCGGCGGCGGATTCGAGTAGGACGTAAGTGCGAGGACAGAGCAATGCGACAGGCAACACTCGGGCCACAGAGCATGATGGGATTTGCCGAAGTCCGGGACGGACACCGGAAATTTGAAGTCTGTAACTGTGGCGACGACGACGGACGAGGGGCAGCGCTTTCGCTGCGTCGGAAGGGGCACATGGACCGGCTGAAACTGCGGGCCGGTGAGGGGGCAGTCATTTGGATCGGCCCCGGCAAATGGAACATCGTCAACACGTCTCAGAAAGATGACCCGCAACAAGCGACGGTGATCTGGCGCGCGTTGAAGAACGAGCACCTGTCATGACCTCAGCGATTCGCGCCTGCGACAGATCACGCCAGCGGTTCCATGCCTGCCTATTTCCTGTGCTCGAAGGGTCAAAAAACTCCGCCCACCGTTAAATGCAGGCGAATTCTTGCACTTCCGAAATCTGAAACATCGTAATCTCAGACGGTTGATCCTTCGCCAATCTGTCACAACGCAGCGAGCGGCTTGGTGTGCTTCCACCGCCTCACCGGGATCACTCGCAGCCAGGCCGCGTCTGGACTTCGGCGTCAACCCGAACTGTGCCAGCAGGCTGCGGAAGTGATGATCTCGCCGCTCAGGACGGCGTCGCAGAAACTGCCGATGCACGTGGCTTGGTTTCGGGGTGACATGCAGGGGATGTAGGCTTGCGGGCACGTGTTTCACGAAACCCGCACACGGAAATACCGACGAATGCCTCGTGACGACGAAAGCCTGGGCGAGCAGCAGACATACGAAGGCGGTGCACAGCCTGCCGATTCGTCGGATCGCAGTCTGGGTGATCGGTCCACGTTCAGTGGCGGTGCGGATTCGTCTCTGTCGGATATCGGTGGCCTGACCGGTGACGCGGACCTGGACTTCGCGTTGACTGACATGGTTCCATTATATCGATGAATTTGCCCCAGCCATTCCAGTTGTCCAGAGTGCGGCATGCCGAAGATTGGTTCCGAATTGTTGGTTTCGACTGACTGGCAGATCGCGGAGAGCAAGCCAATTCAGCAGTTCACCGGACGCAACAAAACGGAAGTGGAGATTCGGCACTTGGGCGCCGAGGCTATTAACGTCCCTGGACCCGCGACCGGGTGGGGGGGTCGGGTCCGGTTTCGTCACGGCAAGCTTCGAACTTCGGTCGACGGCAACGCCACGATTGTCGGCATGGCAACTCGTAACGCGGTCGCCTCCCGCTGTGTGTGCTGGCAAGAGGCTCCCACGTCGCCCGTGCAGCGTGGGAATCGTCTGGACGGTCTGTTGGTCATCTCGAACCCTGCCGCCTCAGAAGCGATGCTACAAGTGACAGCAATTGACAGGATTCCCGACGGTCGTCACTGCTCAGATGACATTAGTCGGCGGACAGCTTCGGCCTTCTCTTCGGCTGTCAGCGGCAGTGTGGCAATCATGGCCAGAGCAGCGGCGAAACCAGTGTCCGTTCCGATGTCATCCGACCGGGTTTCGTGACCGGTTTCCGACGTTTTGGGGGAAACCGTGGCGGAACCCTGATTACCTGTCGTCGTAACTTCAGACTGGTCACCACTTAGAACCCTGGTCTCGTGCGATCACAACGCAGAGGTCGTGGGTTCGAGTCCCCCATCGTTACCCCGACGCGCATAACACGGAGACTCCTGATCACACCTTGGGGCGGCCTCCATTCGATTCGCCTGCATACTTGTTTCGGCCATGCGACCAGCATACCGATGGCCGGTCTAGCCCCGTGAGATCAAGCAGGGCATCGTATTCGTGCCCCCACGGCCTCCCAGCCCTGTTGCCTGCGCATGACCGTACTGGTCGTTGGCTGGCACCGTCTGGCAGCTTGCAGGACGGTACTGGGTGTGGACCTGATGCGTGGCCTCCTCGGAGAACCACCTGAAAGTGACGCACGGGACTGAATGCCGGTTACTCGCCGTGTTTGTAGTGGGACTGGGCGGTTGCAGTGCGATCAGCAACGACTGCCCGTCGACTCCACCACGACAGACGCCCGTGCCTCGATCAGAGACGCCATCGCCGCGTGAAAGCTGCCCAATGGTTCCTGTTGCGCATGCCCGGAGTGATTGCCCAGTCCGTACAGACGCCACTCCTCACACACCCGCCCGATTTTCGGCATCACATCTCGGCACTTCGCCGGCACAGAACCGTGCTGATATGTCACCGTCAGCAGGTCCAGTTGGTCCGCCAATTCCGTCTGTGGCTGGATCGACGACTCGTGATCCTTCCAGTGTTCGTATTCGTCCAGAATAGTGTCGCACGTGTTTACAATGGCCTCGGTTCTATCCGTCGCCACTGCCGCCTGTTTTGCTCCGCTCATAGTGCTCCGCCTCCGTGCATGATTGAAGTGTGCCAGGGCTCCTCTGGACCGACGTCATAACCGCATATCCTGTCGTATGTTAAGTGCTCCCTTCTGCCCGTGTGTTCACCGTGAGTTTTAGGCCGGCGCAACATTCCCCTTTTCAGACTGCTCCTTAGCACGTCCTCGATCCGCTCTTTCGGCAGTCTGCTGGCGACGTCTGCCAGCTCGTTTTCGGCTGCAGATCTCTCCCCCTGTTCGCACTGACCCAGGCACTGCTTCGGCCACAGGAATCGCGGTGCCACTGACTGCAGAATCCAGCACTGATCGTAGTAGTGGACAAGCACTCGGCGTCCGATCCGGTCTACGATTCGGCCGCTTCCGGGGATACACACACCCAACTGGTGATGCTCGCTACACCACTGCATCAGCTCAAGTCGTTGAAACAAGGCGGAGTGGGCGGGCCAGCCGTTTCTGCTCTCACCGAATCAGCAGTTCATCCTGTGGAACCTGACCGGCTGGCGGCGTGAGAACGGGTGCCGGCGTTTTCGGCGGGCGTACATCACAGCGGGCCAGTCACTTCCGCAGCCTGCTGGCACAGTTCGGGCTGACGCCGAAGTCAACACGCGGGCTGGCTGCGAGTGATTCGGCGGAGGCACACCAAGCCGCTCGCTGCGTCCTGCACTACGGCACCTGCGGGCGGGCTCCGCCTGCGCCCTCCGGGCCTGCGTTACGGACTACGCTCGCTTAACTGGTCCCGCCTCCGGCGACTTTACTTGATGGAACTGCGGAGCACACGAAAGCCCAGGCCGTTGCGCCGGGTGTCAGGCGTGCTCCTGCCGCGGATCGCCGAACGGCAGTTGTCGGAGAGGCGATTCCAGCAACCGCCCCGGAGCACCCGGGACGAGCCCTCTGAAGGACCCCGCGGATCCATTCCGCCCTGCTGCAACAGTTCTGCATGCCAGTCGCCGCACCACTCATACACGTTCCCGTGAATGTCGTGCAGCCCCCACAAATTTGGCTTTTT
>Ga0115002_10008722_pt1 | contig 11189 bp, 9 predicted proteins | sample ArcticOcean_MG_C_8_FD_89576 | JGI IMG/M metagenome (GOLD analysis project Ga0115002, IMG submission 89576) | Marine microbial communities from western Arctic Ocean - ArcticOcean_MG_CB11_86 | ecosystem: Environmental > Aquatic > Marine > Oceanic | place: Arctic Ocean: Canada Basin | collected... | reverse complement strand
TGGTCGAGATCATGCCGCCCCGTTGTTCGCTATTTCCGGCGGTGACGATCCACAGTTCACGGTCTAATGACCGAAAGATTTGCGAGATATGGTTTGTCTTCATAGTGGGCTTGTCCAACCGAAAAGTCATTCTCCGAAGGTTGATTTTCGTCTGAGGATGTGGTGGTAGTTTTGCGCGAAGCGGTGCGATTCATCGCGCACGTATTGTAGAAGTCGTAATCCGTAAGAATGTTTGCTGAGCCGTCGTGGCTCGGGTTCGCCGGGGATGAAGACCTCTTCTTCTTTCTTAGCAAGCGAAATGATAAAAGGTAATTCGACGTCGATGGCTTTGAGTGCGGCCATTACGGAATTGAGTTGGCCTTTACCGCCGTCAATCAGCAGAATGTCAGGGAACGATTCACCTTCTTGTTGTAGTCGACGAAACCGGCGGCTGACAACTTCGCGCATTGCCGCGAAATCGTCGCCGTTATCCACCGTGCGAATTTTGTAGCGTTTGTAGCCGTGCTTGAACGGCAGGCCGTCGATGAATTGCACTAAACTGGCCACCGTTTCACCGCCTTGCAGGTGGGCGATATCGACGCCTTCAATTCTTCGAGGCAGGTTGTCGAGTTTGAAAACCTGTTTCAAACCGGCCAAGCCTTTTTTCGGGTCGATGTAAAAAACTTCCGGCTGGGCGTGTTCTTCCAAATCGCCTCGCAGGTTTAAGTCTTCCAGCAATTTGATTTCATCCCGCATACGGGCCGCTTTTTCAAACTGTAAATTTTTTGAAGCTTCTATCATCTCGGCGTTCAGTTCTTTGAGCAGCGAAGCTTTCTTGCCGTCCAAAAACATTCGCAGGCGTTTGATGTCTTTTCGGTATTCTACTTTGCTGATTCTTAAATTGCAGGGAGCCGTGCATTGGTTGATACTTGCCAGTAAGCACGGTCTGAACCAGCGCCATTTTTCATCCTCTTCTTGAATGTCGAGCGAACAAGTCCGAAAGCGGAATATTTTCTGAAGAATGGCAATGGTGCCCCGTAGTTTTTTGGCATTGGTAAACGGGCCGTACAATTTCGTTCCCCGGTCTTGCGGGGTGCGGGTGAATTCGACCCGCGGAAAATCTTCGCGGGTGAATATTTCTAAATAGGGAAAGGTTTTATCGTCTTTCAGTTCCGAGTTGAACCGAGGTTGGACGTCTTTGACTAATCGGGCTTCGAGCAACAGCGCATCGACTTCGCTGTCTGTTTCGATGAATTCCACGTCGTGAATTTCCAGGACCAGCTCTGCCGTGCGGCGGTCTTCAGCGGCGGCCTTGGTGAAGTAACTGGAAACGCGGCTTTTTAGATTGACCGCTTTCCCGACGTAAATCACCCGGCCTTGGGTGTCTTTCATGAGGTACACGCCGGGCGTGGTGGGAAACTTTCGCACCTTGTCTCTGGCATTTTGTGGGGGTTCTTCAGTCATCGGAAAATTGTTAGGGTTGCTTCCAATCGTTCTGTGCTAGCATCTGCCGCACGACTTCTTTCCGCGAACCGGTTTTTTCAAATATCTTCAACTGTTGAAGAGACCCCGTCGTGGTCGGCAGATGCGTGGCCGATTTCAGTTCTTCCACGCAGTCTAACTTTTCAGCCATCGGCATGAGTAGTTCAATGAGAAAATCGATGCGTTCTTGGACCGAGTATTGTTGAAAGTCGTCGCTATTGACTAAGCGGGCTTCGGGACCAAACCGCGTGGCCCGCCATTTGTTTTGTTCCACCATCATCGGGTGAGAGTCGGTCAGGTAAGCGCCTTTGTCAATCTCCTCGGAAATCGAGACGACCATGCACTGAACGATCGCGGTGAGCGCCAGTACCTGATTTAAATTGGCGGGCATATCGCACACGCGAATTTCGACTGTGCCGAAATTATGATGCGGCCTGATGTCCCACCAAATTTCTCGGATGGTGTTTATGAAACCGGTATCGACCAAGTGGGTGATCAGCCAAATGTACTCACTCCAGTTCCGCATGCGATGCGGTAACCCGGCAGTTGGCAGGCCTTCCATTATTTTTGAACGGTTGGAATGCAGGCCGGTGTTGCGGCCTTCCCAAAATGGTGAGTTGGCCGAGAGCGCGAGTAATAACGGAAGATGCCGCAACATGCGGTCGCAAATCATGATCGCTTTATCGCCAGTATCGACGCCCACGTGCACGTGCAATCCGAAAGTGACCAACCGGCGGGCGACGTCTTGCATGAGTTCGACCAGCTCGTAATAACGGTCGTTGACGGTGATTTTTTGGTCTCGCCAAGACGAAAACGGGTGCGTGGCCGCCCAGTAAAGTTTGAGGCCCAATTCATCAGCGGCCGATTCAACCGCTGCCAGCTTGGCTCGTAAATCGTCACCTGCCTCAGCAACGGTCGTACAAATATCAGTGTTGATTTCGAGGTAGCTTTGCATGAGTTCCGGTTTCACATTCGCGGCGATTTCCGGAGGCAGTTTGGCCAAAATCTGTTCAATAGAATTCGAAAGCTCCATCGATTTTGCATCGACCAACTGGAGTTCAATTTCCACCCCAATGGTTGGTGATTGATTATGAGTAAAATCGAGGGTCGCCATCTCATCTCCTTATTTTGGAATGAGAATTCATTTTGGTGGTGATGAATGAGAGTTTGAATTCAAAGTAAGCGACAGCATCACAGCAGACCGGAAGAGAATTTTTGCACCAACGGCCAAACAATCTTCCTCAATGTCGAAAAATGGAGAGTGCAGGAAGGGCGATTCGCCCGCCTTCGAAGCACACCCCAGCCGTAACAAGGCGCCGGGAACTTGCTTTAAATAGACCGAGAAGTCTTCCCCACCCATGCTAGGCTGGCTGATAATTTCTACGTTTTCAGAACCCAGCACCCGCTGAGAAGATTCTTCCAAAACTGCTGCAAAACGGACATCGTTCACGACGGCATCTAACGGCGAAAGAAATTCGACTCGGATATCGGTTCCACTCAGTTTCGCAACCCCCTCAACAATTTCAGCGATGCGTTTTTTCTTAGTTTGTCTTGCGGTTTGATCGATGGTTCGTAAAGAACCTCGCAGTTTTACGGTATCTGGAATGGCATTGGGGGCAAACCCGCCGACCACTTGTCCCACGCTAAACACGGTTGGGTTCCGTGAATCGACTGACCGGGGTAACCCTTGATACAAGGCACTAATCAGCTGAGCAGAAGCACAAATTGGGTCAATCGAATGGTGCGGGCGGGCGGCGTGGCCACCTTTCCCGTGGACTTCAAAAGCAACCTCATCGCAGTGTGCGGTCAACGCACCGTATCTGATTCCCACCGTTCCAACTGTTCGTTCCGGATCGACGTGCAGCCCTATAATTCCGTTAACGCCTGCAAGTGCTCCTTGTTCAACCAGCCACTTTGCGCCCTGACATATTTCTTCGGCCGGTTGAAATAGAAACCGCAATTTTAACCCGAAACCGGGCGGCAGCTTGCCTGGTTGTTGAGACAACCGACTCGCTGCAAGGGCAATTCCAAGAATGATTGTCGAATGGGCATCATGGCCGCAGACATGGGCCACGCCCGAATTTTGAGATTTGTACGCGCACGTTTTTTCGTCGGGAATTGCAAGGCCATCAATGTCGGTTCGGAGTGCTATTAAGGGGACATTTTCAGAAGGCATTCCCAAAGTCAAATCGACAAAGCCGCCTACTTCGTTCGGGCCGACGTTCAACTTCAGATCGATTTGACTAAGACGTTCGGCAATGAATTTTGTCGTCTCACGTTCTTGCCCGCTGACTTCAGGATGGCTGTGCAGAAATCGGCGGACTGAAACCAGTTCTTCCTCAAGTGAGGCAACTTCCTCGTCAATCAGCTTTTCGACAACTTCGTAGGTTGCCAAAGATTCTTTCGGAAGAGTGACTGAACGTGAATGGTGCATCGGTTACTCTCGGTTCCAATTCCAATCGGTGACACCTTTTTGGTTTTGCACACAACCTTCAGGCCATTCGCCGTTGTGCAAACCCATTATGATATTTGCCGCCAAGGCAAATGTGTCATCGTGCGATTCCTGGTCGTGCCCGGCGACGTGGCTGCTCATGAATAGATTGTCCAATTCAAGCAGCGGGCTGTCGAGAGGTAACGGCTCGACTTCAAACACATCAAGACCTGCCCCGCGTAATTTTCCGTTTTTCAAGGCGTCGTATAACGCCGTTTCGTCTACCAACAAACCCCGGGCGGTGTTCAGTAGAACTGCTGTCGGTTTCATTTTCGCGATTGAATCAGCGTTAATCAGATGATGGTTTTCCGGAGTCATCGGACAATGTAGCGACAGATAATCGGACCGGGCAAAAATCTCATCGCGGCTCACCAATTCGATGCCTTGGGAATCGACAAATCCCTGGTTGGGGTACGGTTCTTCGGCAATGACTTTTAGTCCCAAGCCTATTGCCCGCGTGGCGGTAGCTTGGCCGATCCGCCCCAGGCCGATAATGCCTAATGTCGAACCCATGACTCGCGGGGTCGATTTACGAATCCAATTCCCGGACCGCACATTTTGATCTCGTTGCGGAAACAGCCGGGCGACACCCATTAATAGGGCGATTGTATGCTCGGCAACCGAGTGGTGGTTCACTCCCGGAGTTGTGGTCACCACAATGCCCCGCTCATCGCAGGCCTCTAAATCAACGGCATCGAACCCCACACCTGTGCGGGCGATGATGCGTAAATCAGGAAGTTGATCGAGCAATTCAGCCGTGTACGGTTCTGCTCCGGCGAAAATGGCGTGGCAGCCTGCTAACTGGGCCGTAATGCCTTCATTATCGAATGAAAACTCTCGGTTTCGGTCAACCACGTGCAATTCCCAGCCTGCTTCGCGAAACATTTCGTGGTGTGGGCCGGTATCGGAATTTAACGAAAGACAGACAACTTTAGGCATCGGAATCCTCTTCTACTCAACAAGTTAGTGACAGCTAACGAATCGCCTGCCCGTGCAAAACGACCTGGAAAACTTTGCACAGCCCTCAGCCTATCTAACTTCAGTTCTTCTCGCCAGTCTCACGCAGACTGCTACAAAAACGAAAAAAGTCTGGAAGATCTCAAAACAAATCGTTCCTAACATTTGAAACTTCGGCAAGGTTTTGAGATGCTTGCAAGCCGGTGAGAAATCAATCGTTGAAATCAGAATTAAAATTGATCAAAGGAATTTACCGATGAGCGCTGAGCAGAAGGCAAAAGACTTGGGAATCGAGTTCCCGACTAAAGAACCCGGATACCTCAACTTGTGCATTCGCACGGGAAACACTTTGCTGACCTCGGGACACACCAGTGACTTAAAAGGAAAACTGGGCGACGGCGTCAGTGTCGATGACGGCTACGCAGCGGCTAAAGACTGTATCATTAAGATTTTACAGTCGGTGCATCAGGCCCACGGCACCATCGATAACCTCAAAGTTATTAAGCTGCTCGGCTGTGTGAACTCGACTCTGGAATTCACCGACCAACACTTGGTCATCAATGGGGCTTCCGACTTACTTCACGAGCTGTACGGCAAAGAAGGCGACGGCTACCACGCCCGCAGTGCCCTTGGTTTCGCCGCCCTACCCACCGGAGCCGCCGTCGAAATCGAAGCAATCTTCGAAATTAAAGAGTAATCGCTTGCATGACTTCCACGAGTTATGCAATAAAGACAGGGAATCATCAGGAGGATGATTCGATGGGACACACGTCATGGCGGACGTGTGTCCCGTTTTTTTTAAAGCGGTCTCCAGGAAGGCTCAGTCGGCAAGGTGCCGCATTCTCAAGCCACCTCCGCCGGGAACCATTTCACCCCGCCGAATGGTAACCGCCGCAGTCAACAATTTTGTGCCGACGCGTTCCTGCTTGTAACTATCGGTAAAACGAAACTTGCCTTTGTGTTCTTGCAGCAAGGCAACATCCGCCACGGTTCCCACTTCTAAAGTTCCCAGGTCGCCCGTTCGGTTCAACACCGCAGCGGGGCGCGTGGTTGACATCTCGATCACTTTCTCCAGCGGAACACCCAGCAACAGAAACTTCGACATGGTTGTCGGCATGTCGTAAACCGGGCCGTGAATGTTTTTGGTGTGCAAGTCGGTGCTGATGGTTGACGGTTCGAACCCCTGTTCTAAACAGGCTTCGGTCACTTGCCATTGCATACTACCGAAGCCGTGGCCGACATCGAAAATAATTCCCCGCTCGACTGCTTCGGCAACTTCGGGAAACAGCCGGTCATTTTCATCAAGCAACCGCGTGCTACCACCTTTGAAGCAATGGGTGATGCAATCGCCGGGCTCAAAATGTTCTAGCATTTCCGGAATCGACATGGGGCTTTCGCCGATGTGGACCATCAACCAGGTTTCCGACTCTCGGGCCGCGATTACCGATTCACGAAAGTTCGCCCAACCGGTTTCACCTTCGCCGATGATATGTTTCCCCGCTCGAATTTTAACTCCCACCGCGACACCAGGATTCCGTTTGATTGTATTGATCACGCCCTCGGGGTCGGCGTACCGACGGTCGAGCAGTTCGCCGAAGTTCGCACCGACTAACCCAATACATGAGAGATTCACCAAGCCCAAAATTTCCGTCTCGGCTCGATCGATGATATCTTTGCGAAACGCGTCAAAGTTAATCGAACCGGCGGAACCCGTATCGAGCATCGTGGTGACACCGCCCGCCGGGCAAAGCGGATCGGGCTCCAATCCAAACGGGCAATGGTCGCGGTAGACGTGCACATGCAGGTCAATTAGTCCGGGCGTGACATACAGACCCCGGGCATCTACCTCATGGGTTGCCGTGGCATCGGTCATGTTCTCGGCGATATTTGCAATCAAGCCGTCCTTGATGGCGATGTCCCGCACGCCACGTAAGTTTTGGGCCGGGTCAATCACTTCACCTTGCCGGACAATGATATCGTAGGTTTCAGACATATCGGACTTTCTTATCACTATGAAATTTCGAGCTGTGGAAACCCTATTGAATGAAAAAATGCCTCCAAAGGCAACCGGACGGCCTCAAATCGACGATAAGTGCCCGTTTACTTTTTCCCGACCGGTGAGTTCGGTACCATGTTGCTTGCCATTAACATAACTGATTCTCTAGCAACAAGGATTGTCCGCCGTGGATCTCTATGAAAAATACCGTGTACGCCGAGTGATAAACGCCTGTGGAAAAATGACCGCCCTCAGCGGGGCGAAAGTTCTTCCGGAGATTGCCGAGGTCGCTTCAGAAGCAATCCGCAATTTTTTTATCCTCGATGAAATTCAAGAACGGGCCGGTGAATACATCGCCCAGGCAACGGGGGCCGAAAGTGGTTGCATCACGGCGTGTACTTCCGCCGGGTTAACGCTTTCGGTCGCAGCCTGCATGACGGGAACCGATTTGGGAAAAGTGTTTCAGCTTCCCGAACCCTCGGGAATGCCAAACCGAGTGCTCATCCAAAAAGGGCACTGCGTGAACTACGGCGCGCCGATCACTCAATCGATCCGCTTGGCCGGTGCCGAACCTGTCGAGATGGGTGTGGTGAATCGGTGTACGCCCGAAGAAATTCAGTTGGAATTAAACCGTGGAAATGTCGCAGCGGTGATGGCCGTTGAATCGCACCATACTGTCCAACACGGTTGGATCCCATTGCCGCAAATGATCGAGATGGCCCATGCTGCAGGGGTACCGGTTATTGTGGACGGGGCAGCACAAGATTTACGGCTGAAAGAACTCATCGGCTACGGGGCCGATATCGTCGTAACCAGCGCCCACAAGTATTTGTGTTCGACGACAGCGGGTGTGGTCGCCGGGCGGAAAGAATTGGTCGATGCCGTCTACCTGCAAAATCGTGGAATCGGTCGAGGAATGAAGGCCGGAAAAGAAGCCATCTTGGGGGCAATTGCCGCCCTCGAATACCGTATGCAGGAAGACATTCCCGCCTGGACTGCGGAACAAGACCGGAAAGTGGAATTGGTTATGTCCCTGCTAGAGGGTATCCCGGGGCTCAAACTGACCGTTGATGCCGACCCGAATGGCTGCCCGTTTTCCCGTGCTCGATTGACACCCGATCCAGAAATCACCGGCCACACGGCGGCTTCAATTGAAGCTTCTTTAATGGAAGGTAACCCAAGCATTGTGATGCGAGCCCACCATAAAGAGGAAGGTTACCTCAACCTCGATGCTATCGAGATGACCGACGCCGAGATTGAATTGACGTGTGAAAAGATTCGCGGGTTGATGACATCATGAAAAACATTCTGCACATTGCAATTTTGTTTCTCTCTGTGAATGTATTCTGCGTTGGTGATTCGATTGCAGATGACCGCACATTCCGAAGTGAAGTCACCGCTGCTCTTAAAAAGTCAGCTACCTTTTTTCGTACTCAAGCTGCCTACCAGGGCGGGTACGTTTACTATTACTATCTCGATTTGAAACAACGTTGGGGTGAAGGCATAGCCGGGCCAAGCCAAATTTGGGTGCAGCCACCGGGGACGCCGACGGTGGGAATCGCGTTCCTGAAAGCCTACCGGGCAACGGGTGACCGTTTTTATCTTGATGCTGCTACCGATGCTGCGAATGCTTTAGTTTACGGCCAATTAAAATCGGGGGGTTGGACCAATTTAGTTGATTTCAATCCCAGAAGCAAAACGACGGCACTGTATCGTAATGGGAAAGGCCGGGGCAAAAACAATTCGACCCTTGATGACGGAATTTCACAAGGTGCCATCAGGCTGTTGATGCAGGTTGACCAGGCTCACAAATTCAAAAACAAGAAAATTCACGACTCGGTTCAAATTGCGCTGGCTGCATTGCTGAAGGCCCATTACCCCAACGGCGCGTTTCCGCAAGTCTGGACGACAGCCGTAAAACCACAACCGGTTTTGAAAGCGAGTATGCCAAGTTACGACTGGCGGACGGAAGGGCGAATCAAAAACTATTGGGACATGTACACGCTTAACGATGGCTTGGCAGGCACTGTGAGCGAGACGCTGCTTGAAGCCTATTCAATTTACGAAGAAGAAAAGTACAAAACGGCCCTGATTAAGCTGGGCGATTTTCTCATCCTGGCACAACTTCCCGAGCCGCAACCGGCATGGGCCCAGCAGTACGGTTTCAACATGCACCCAATATGGGCCCGCAAATTCGAACCGCCTGGAATTACCGGCGGCGAGTCGCAAGACGCCATTGAAACGCTGATGAAGATTTATCGGCTCACCAAGAATGAAAAATATCTGGAACCGATCCCACGGGCAATCAAATATCTCAATCGGTCATTGCTGCCCGACGGCCAGTTGGCCCGTTACTATGCACTTAAAACTAACAGGCCCCTGTACATGAAACGGCAGGGGAAAGTTTATTCGCTGACCTACGATGATTCGGACCTGCCCAGACATTACGGGTGGAAAATCACTTCGCGGTTGAACGAACTTAATGCGGCTTACCGTGTTTTAAAAACTGGCAAGGGAAATTCAAATCGGTCACCCTCGGTAGCTGAACTCAAAAAACAGGCACAACAGATTCTTCAAGAACTTGATTCACAAGGGCGTTGGATTAACATCGCCACAAGCGAACGGCTGATCGGACAACCTAAGTTTCCTATCAAAAGTCGGTACATTGCCAGTGAGACCTTCAGTAAAAACATTGAAACGTTAAGCGACTATCTTTTGGCAAGTCAATAGATACATTGATTGAAAAACATCAGGGTACGACTCATGAAACCTCGTTCGATTATTCTTTGCGCTGCTATCATTTTTGGTTTACATTTAGCATTTTTCGATCGCGTTCATGCTGCTGAAAATTCTAAGCCGAACATTTTATTTGTGCTGACCGATCAATGGCGGGCTCAGGCGCTGGGGTATGCCGGGAACGAACAGGTCAAAACGCCAAACATTGATTTGTTGGCTAAGCAAAGTGTGAATTTCAAGAATGCGGTTTCTGGTTGTTCGGTTTGCTGTCCGTTCCGGGCTTCGTTGTTGACGGGGCAGCGTCCGTTAACACACGGCATTTTTCTGAACGATGTTCAACTGCCTGCGAAATCGGTCACGATTGCAGAAGTGTTGGCGAAGTCTGGTTATGCAACAGGCTACATCGGCAAATGGCATTTAGATGGGCGTGGCCGGTCGAACTTTACGCCTCCCGAACGCAGGCAAGGGTTTCAATTTTGGCGAGCGCTGGAATGCACGCACAATTACAACCGGTCGTTCTACTATGCCGATACGCCCGAAAAACTGACCTGGGAAGGCTACGATGCGTTCGCCCAAACTCGTGTGGCTCGGCAGTATGTGAGGCAACAGGCGGAAGCCGGTAAGCCGTTCGTACTATTTATGTCGTACGGCTCCCCCCACAACCCGTATCACTCGGCTCCCCAGCGTTACCAAAGTTTATACAACGCCGATGAAATCAAATTACGGCCCAATGTCCCGGAAGATCAACACAAAGTTGCTCGCAAGGAATTGGCCGGTTATTACGCACACTGCACGGCCCTTGATGATTGCGTGGGCGATTTAATGGCAACGCTGAAAGAAACGGGCATCGACAAAAACACCATCGTCGTTTTCACATCAGACCACGGCGACATGCTGCATTCCCACGGAAAAGTTCGCAAACAAAAGCCCTGGGATGAATCGCTCAAAGTGCCCATGCTGATTCGGCTGGCAGGCAAACAAGCTGGCAAAGGTAAGGTGGTCGATGCACTGATGAATTCGGAAGACATTATGCCGACACTATTGGGCCTGTGCGATGTGGACATTCCCAAGTCAGCCGAAGGAATTAATTTCAGCGGTTACTTGCGCGGCGGAAGTAATCCGTCTGACGGTTCAACTGTCATCACGTGCCCGTCACCGTTTGGAGAATGGCGGCGTAGCCGAGGCGGGAAAGAATACCGAGGCATAAAAACGGCCCGCTACACCTACGTCCGCGACCTCAACGGACCGTGGTTGTTGTACGATAATGAAGCCGACCCGTATCAGTTGAAGAATTTGTGTAACGACCCAGCCGAAGCCCAACTGCAGGCACAACTCGATAACTTGTTACAGAAAAGGCTGAAGGCCCAAGGTGATCAGTTTCTACACGGCAGTAAATACATCGCCAAGCACGGCTACAAAATCAACTCTGAATCGGGCACTGTGCCTTATACGAATTAATGGAACATTGTTCCCAACTCACAGCGCATAAAAAAGCAGCGGAGATCCTTCTCCGCTGCTTTTTTTATCATGATGCCTTTTATCGTGTTA
>Ga0115002_10008720_pt1 | contig 11190 bp, 10 predicted proteins | sample ArcticOcean_MG_C_8_FD_89576 | JGI IMG/M metagenome (GOLD analysis project Ga0115002, IMG submission 89576) | Marine microbial communities from western Arctic Ocean - ArcticOcean_MG_CB11_86 | ecosystem: Environmental > Aquatic > Marine > Oceanic | place: Arctic Ocean: Canada Basin | collected... | reverse complement strand
TGTCCTTTATCCGCGTTAGCCGGTTTCACCTCATAAACCATCTTGCCCGCGAGAATTCCGAGGTCATCGACGCAACCACCTACAAGATCGTGCATGATCTCGCGGCAGGCGTCGCCGAATTGCGGGGCGCCGCGGTAATGCAGGGCGACTGTTGCCTCCTTGTCTTCAACCAGGACGCCGGGATGATCTGCGGCAAAGTCCCGAAGGTGGCTGACGATGTCGCGCAGACGGTGGTTGGGACCTGACGATCGATTAAGCGTGCCATTGGCATGCCGGCGCTCGAGCCCGTGCAAACCGGCGGTGGGAAATCTGTGGGGAGCCAGGTAACTGTCGAGTTGAGCGATCGGCCGCCCGCTCACTATTGCTACCGCGCCGCCGAGGCTAATCTCCAGGCGCTCCAGAAGCGTGAGCAACGCTGCGTCGACATGGACGGCGCCCGGCGTTTCCGCCAGTTCGACGATACTGCCGTCAAAGTCGAGAAATAGCGCCCAATCGGCACTGGGTTGTGGAAGCAATGACTGCGACATTCTGCACTAACCTCGACCGATCCCACCCTACCTACCTGCGGGCAAGCCACGCCGATACAAATCCTCAGCGACCATACCGGCCCGCGCGTAGATGTTGTAGACCCAAACCGGAACTAGGGAAGTGTCTCCGATCACGTCCGTTAACGCTTAGCGACACCCGAGACCTACAGGCATCCGAGCAGGGTTTCGCCGCGATCCGTGTAGCGATGCCCCGAATTGTGGGGCCCTACGGTGAGGATTAGGTTTCAGATGCTGTCTGCGACACTGCAGCTTGCAGCCGCTTTTTTTCGGCCGGCCCCTCGCGCTGTTGCGCCATCCCATTTTTCGGTGGCTCCGCGCCTCCCGCACTTTAGACTGATACCCTTATCGACCACTCAATGGGCACACTCGCCCATTGCCAAGAGGAGGATGCTATGGGGTTGGAAAAGGTCGCCCAGGTTGGGCACGTGATGCACGTCTACGATTTCAGGGTCAAACCGGGCACCGGCGACAAGTTCATCAATGAGTTCGACGTATTCGATGTGTCCGATGAAAACCTCATGCACAAATCGTCGGCCCAGATAAAGGACGGCGTGTTGTGCCGCGACACCACCGATGCCGATCACTTCTACCTGATTGGCGAGTGGGCCAGCATCGAGGCGCACCGGGCCATCCTCACCGCCATGCGCGAAGGGGACCCACCCGCCTTTTTGCAATATATCGAGGGCGATGGCTTTCTGCCGGTCTATGCCGAGGTCGTGGCGCCGACCTACTGACCGAGTGGATGACATCCACTAGTCCCATGGCGTCGACCGATCCAACTCTCGATCCCGCCCTTCGCAGTTGGGTCGAGCCGGCGAATGACGGCATCGGTGATTTTCCCATCCAGAATATTCCGATCGGAATATTCCGACGGCAGGGAACCGAGCAGGCACCGCGGGCCGGCATCGCGATCGGCGACCGAGTTCTCGATGTCGTTGCCTGCCGCGCCGAGGGCTGGTTCGACAACCATACTGCGGCAGTAGCGGCCGCGGCCTACCCTGCCTCATTGCTGAACGGGTTGGTGGCGTTAGGCAGCGCGGCGCACCGCGCCTTGCGCCAGCGCGTATCTGAGTTGCTACGCCACGATAGCGACCTCGGCGGTACTGCCCGCGAACATGCCGGTGAGATCCTCGCCGCGCAGGATGCGGTCGAATGCTTATTCCCGCCCGGGTCGGCAACTTCACCAACTTTTTTGCATCGCTCTATCATGCGTCAAATGTCGGCCGCTTGTTTCGGCCGGATCAACCGCTGCAACCCAACTACAAACACGTCCCGATCGCCTATCACGGGCGTGCGTCGTCGGTGTCGGTAAGCGGATCGCCATGCTACCGCCCGCTCGGCCAACGCCGCGCCGCCGGCGCCGAAACGCCCTCGTTCGGGCCGAGCGACCGGCTCGATTTTGAACTCGAGGTCGGCGTTTTCGTGGGCCAAGGCAACCAACTCGGCAGACCCACCCCCCTCGCGCACGCCGCAGAGCACGTTTTTGGCACGTGCCTTCTTAACGATTGGTCGGCCCGCGACATTCAGGCTTGGGAGTACCAGCCGCTGGGCCCCTTTCTCGCCAAAAGCTTTCTCACCACAATCTCGCCTTGGATCGTCACGCTCGATGCCTTGGCGCCGTTTCGCACACCCGCGCTGGTTCGACCGCAGGGCGATCCCCGTCCGCTTCCCTATCTCAACAATGCCGGCCGCGGCGCCGGCCGTACCGGGGTAAGTCGCACACCCCATTCGCCCCAGTGCTGATGAGATTGGGGTGTCATCGCGAATACAAACGAGTATCAACCTGCCCGCCGGTTGATAGAAACGATAGAAACGCGTTACACGAAAGGCTGCGGTCTACATAGAAAGAGAGCTGTCAGCATGACACGAAACGAGATTGCCAGGGTTCAGGATTACCTTCGCCGCACCTTTGCCAACGAACGAATAGCGATTGATCCACCAGCCAAGGCAACGGCAGCCGTCGAAGTTCGTATCGGCGACGAATTCATCGGCGTTCTCTATCGGGACGAGGACGAGGGCGAGATCTCCTATTCCCTGAATATCTCGATTCTCGAGGAGGATTTACCGCCCGTTGTGGCGTTCGATAGCGGCGATTAGTTAAACACGCGGAAACCGCGAAACCGCGCCCGGCTCGTTCGCGTCGCCGCGCCGGCGGCCTGCTGGCCGAACTCGGGACTAGCGGTCATCGCTGTGGGTCGCCGGATAGCCGGCCTGCCAACCTAGCCCGCGGGGCCGCCGTTTACCGCTTCCCACACCAGATTATCGAAGTGGTGGGTGCCGTGCTCGCTGCGCCAAGACCGTTCCGCGTCCACCATCAGGCGGCCGCCGCGATAGCCGCGCGAGCGGACCCCGGCGGCCTGCAGTTCCATCGCCACCTTATCTTGCGGGAACACGCCGAACGCGTAGTTGTCCATGTGAGCGAGGTCGTGCGGCGTTGGCGGGTTGGACGGACACAGGCTGATGATCGCGCGCTTCGACGTATCCGGACCGGACGCCTGGCTATGCAGCAGCTTGATGTTGGGCGGGCCCTGATGAGTGACGAAGACCAGGCTCGGCCACAGATACCAGATGTACACATCGCGCAGCACAGCCTCACCGAAATCGTAGAGCAGCTTGTCCTTGTGCCCGTCGATCAGGTCGTAGTTGCCGTGAATGATGTGCTCCTGCCAGTACACGTCCTCTTTGGAGTCCCAGCTGGTGTCGAGGTAGCCATTGTCACCGCCCATGATCTGCGGATGGATGACCGGGCAGTGGTAGCACTCCAATCCGTCGGGCTGGAATTTCCAATTGGCGGCGACGTTCCACGTATCGGTGCGGGCCCATACGAGATCATCGAACCCCGGGATTGCGCTCCGCATCGAATCGAGCAAACCGCCAGCCATGTTCTCGAGCGAGGGGCCTTCATCGCTCAAATTCACGAACACCATCGGTCCAAACGCTTCGACGCGAATTTCACTGAGACCGAAATCGCCATGATCGAAACCAGCCACGTTCTCAGCGTTACCGGCGGCCTTCAGTTTGCCCTCAAGGTCGTACGACCAGGCGTGGAACGGACACGTCAATATCGTGCGATTGCCCCTGCCCTCGACCAAAATATGGCCGCGATGCATGCAAACATTGTAGTAGGCGCGCAAAGCCCCGGCTTTGTCGCGGACCACGAATATTTTCTGATCGATGATGTCGGCGGTGATGTAATCGCCGGGATTCACAAGGTCCTCTACCAGCCCGACATATTGCCAGGTCTTGAACCAGATATTTTCCTTCTCAAGTTCGTATATCTCATCTGAGAAGTAAAAATGCGGCGGCAGCGTGCCCGACTGTTCAGCATCGGCAACAAAAGGAACCTTGGGTTCAAGAATCGCCGGATCCGCGGACATGATCTCTCTCCTCTGCGCAGGGAACGCGCAATCTAACTCAGAACTCAGCATCGTCGCGCCGAGAGACGGGGCGGTCAACCCAGTCATAACGCCCTTGGTGTTATTACTACCCGGCAGTCGAACTGCGTAGTAGTTCTGACGAAAGGGTCCCACGGATTCGCGCATCACGCGATGGGGCCACGCGGACCCGTTCTGACAGCCGACGCCTTAGTACGTTTTCGATGCACGTCTACGAATGGCTGTAACCGACACCGTTCGCTTCGACACCTCGATATCAAAAAGTAGCCGCCACGACCCAACACGCCGACGAAAAGAACCTTTGTACACGCCTCGTAACGACACTACGTCGCCAACGTAAGGATCTATCTCCATGCTAGTTAGCGCATCGAGTATCCGGGCCTTGTCCTTCGTCGGCGCTGATCTGAGAGCGCGCTCCGCGGAGCGCGCAACGATTACTCTCCACCTCATAGCTCCCTAAGCTTATCGAGCGGAACATACTCGCCTCGCTCGAGTTCGTTGCGGCCCGCCTCAATGGCGACAATCTCTTCCGATGTTGCATCCGCTGTGGGCACATTCAGAAACCGTCGTAGCGCCTCACGCACAAACTCGCTACGAGAGTAATGTCCCTCTTTGCGCCGTTGGTCGATGCGATCGTAGAGCTCTTCGGGAATTGTCACGCTTAGTGTTTTGCTGCTCATGCTATCCTCAATCATATGATAAAATCATATAAAATATGGGCCGATAGTGCAAATATCAGTCCTGTGAGTCACTCGAGAAGGGGCCACGGATCCGCACTACCCACCTTGACTCACCCCACCCCCCTCCTACGATGTCTAATGGCTTGCTCTGCAGCGGACTAACTGATGGCGCGAGCAAACCAGCTGCGCTGGCCCTCCGCCAACCTGTGCCGGGTCCCTTACGCGGTATTCCTCGACCCCCAGATCTACGAGCAAGAGCAAGCGCAGCTGTTCAACGGACCGGTTTGGCTGTTTCTCGGCTTGGAGGCCGAGATCCCCGACCCCGGCGATTATAAAACAACCTATGCCGGCGATGCCCCGGTCGTTATCGACCGCGCCGAAGACGGGTCGCTGCACGCTTTCGTCAACAGCTGTGCCCACCGCGGCACGCTCGTGGTTCGTGACCGTCGCGGAAACGCCGCCAACCACACGTGCGTCTATCACCACTGGTGCTACGACCTCCGCGGCGATTTGATCGGTGTCCCGTTTGAACGCGGCATCGCCGGTGTCGGCGGCATGCCGGAAGATTTCGACCGTAGCGCTCACGGCCTCCAGAGGCTCCGCGTGGCGAGTTATCGGGGCGTGATTTTCGGAACCTTCGATGCCGACGCCCAGCCGCTCGAAGATTTCCTCGATGTCCCGATTCGCGAGTTTCTCGATCGTCTGTTTGCCAAACCGATCGTCCTGCTGGGCCATCGCCGCCAGCGCTTCCCTTGTAATTGGAAGCTCTATTACGAGAATTACGGCGATGGCTATCACGCCGGGCTGTTGCATCAACTGGCGGCAGCGTTCGGCCTCCATCGCGCGACCCAGACCGGTGCGCGTACGCCCGACAAGTTCGGCCGCCACGCCGCGTCTTACGTTCTGGCCGATAGCGATGACCGCGATGTCGTCGAACAGGGTTACCAAGGCACCCGGCTCAGCCAGCAGATCGGCAATCCCCTGCAATTGGAAGATTTATCGTTCGCCGGTTGGCGCGACGAGGTCGGTGATGGTCACGTCGTACGAACCTGCAGCGTCTTTCCCAGCGCGCTGTTCGCACAAGTTGGCAACGTTCTCGAAACCGAGCAAATCCGGCCCAAGAGCGCCACCGAGTTCGAGCTCTATTGGACCTATTTCGGCTATGCCGACGATGACGACGAACTGCGCCGCAAGCGCTTCGAGCAAGCCAATATGGTCGGCCCCGCCGGCTATAACAACATGGAGGACGGCGAGGTCGGCATCCTCGCGCAGCGCGGCATTCGCCGCCGCGGCGACGACCACTCGTTCATCGAGATGGGCGGTCGTGGTCCGGTCGAGTACCACGACGGCCATCATCGAGTTTCCGAAACCATGGTACGTGGTTTCTGGCAACACTATTGCCGCCTGCTGGGCGTCGCGCCCACCGATTGAATGGCAATGACCGGCCACGAAGCCGACGATCGTCGCGCAGCCTACGATCGTCGGCTTCGAATATGCCAGCGCTGCCTGTCTTGACGATGATCGTCTTGAAGCGTGGCCGGATTTCTTTGTCGAAGATTGCGTCTACAACATTACGACCCGCGAGAATGTCGAGGACGGATTTCCGCTCGGCATTTTCCAGTGCCACAATCGCGCGCAACTGCGCGATCGGGTCAAGATCCTGCGCAACGCGGCGGTGTTTTCGCTACGCTATTACCGCCACTTGATCAGCAATATCCGAATCCTGGCCCACGACGATCCCTACTACGACATCGAGGCCCACTACGCCGTCTACGCCACCGACGTGGTCGACGGCACGACCGAGATTTTCAGCACAGGCAAGTATCTGAGCAAGGTGATCGCCAGCAATGATGGGTTTCATTTCAAAGAGAGAGTCGTAATTGCCGACACCGCATCGATCCCCAAGAACCTATCGGTACCGCTATAAGTGCCGACATTAACGCGCCGCCTAACGCCGATATCGTCGGTTGCGCGTAGGCTTGACCACGTTCCACGCCGCCGCTGCATCGCGCATGGTCTTTCCCCGGTTCGCAGCGTCAGCAAAGTAGTCGCGGACAAACTGATTATACTCGCCGTGGTCTGCAATTTTTGGCTTATAGCTCTCGTTATTGCGTCGATCCCGCTCCGCGATCCATTCGTCGATCAGATCGCCATAAGTCAGCCCGTCGTTTGCCAACCGATACTGATTAACGTGATAGGTAAAATGAAAGTCGGCGCCGATCTGCGACTTGAAAAACTCCCGGGTTCTCTTATCGCTCTTGTAATTGATCACCGGCGAGCCGCGGCCTAGGGGAACCTCGGAGTCACGCGGCGCCCCCGCTGGCAGCTTTTTCTTTTCTTCGAATATCGCAGCGCGGCCCGATGGGCCGGTTAAGGACCGCAGAATTCTCTCGCTTAGCTCTGGTTTGTAACCATGAGTTGAGAGGCCGAGTTGTCGGGCAAACGTGACGAGATCTTCCTTCATCCAGTAATAGGCTTCGAAATCCTCTGCACGCATACCCGCTCGGAGCGGCGGGTTCCGAGTTCTCTGCTTCTTTCTCCCGGCCCCGCTCAACGGTCGCCGCTCTGTTCCCTGAGGTCCACCCGCAGCGCTGATGTCGCTGCCTCGTCGATAGCCAAAGTCTCCTCCTCGACCGCGCCCGTCAGCACCACGCCGTAGGCGTCCCTCGCCCGTTCGACTGTTTCCCAACCGCGCAACACGTCGCGATGGACGCGCTCGGGTTCGCGCGCCAGCGGATCACCGTAGCCGCCGCCACCGGCGTTGCGAAACCGCGCTTTCTCGCCGGGCTTAAGGTCGAACCGCGTCACACCCGGCATCTTCTCTTCATCGCCATTCGCGTTCACCCGGTAGTGCGCCGAAGCCTGGCCGTCAGCACCGCCAAGCACACCTTGTGCCGGATACACCTGGCTGTCCGAGGCGATCACCAAAGTGACCGGATCGTGGCGCGGGCCGTAGACGACCTCAGCCGAGGGCGATCCCCGGCGCCGGCCGGCACCGCCCGATCCCGGGCGCAAGCGTTGGCACTCGATCAGGATCGGGTGCTTGACCTCGACCAGCTCCACACTCTCGCGATAGATCATGCCGCCGCCCGCCGGGATCCCATACGTCACCCAGCCATCGACCTGGGGCCCGGCCGGACCGCCATTGACGTTGAGCGCGAGCTGATTGATGAAAGGTTTGCCGTCGTGACGAAAGTCGGGCCCGGAGACCACCGCGCTCATCCCGGTTCCGCCGTGCGCCAATCCGTACCCGTCGCCGAGCGTTGCGAACGCCGATTGGATCACATTGATCAGGCGATCGGCGATATTGGTCGTCGCCAGCGAGCACGACGCTGGGAACTTCGGCTTGCCGACAACGCACCCCTCGCGAACCCGGATGCGGATGCGGCGGAACGACCCGGCATTGCGGGGGATACCCGTCTCAAGACCATTGAGGATGCCGATCAGCGTGTTGTTGCGCACGCAGGCTTCCGATTGGTTGAGCCCGCACGGCACGTTGTTGATGTTGTCGCGCAGGTCGACATCGATGTAGCCGGCGTCGGGGTCGATATCGATCGTGACATTGATCGGGATGCCATCGGGCAACAAAGGTGGAATCGGATCGTGCGCGCCCGACGCCACCACATGCGCTTTCGGTAGTTTGCGAATCGCTTGATCGATGCGGCGCTCCGAATAGTCCAGCCAGTGTTCGATAAACGCCTTGATCGTCGCCACGCCGTATTTGTCGCACAGCTCCTTAAGCCGCCGCTCGCCGATTCGAGCTGATCCCAGGGTGGCAAGAAAATCGCCGTACCATTGATCGGGAACGCGGATCCGCGCCCGGCACAGACGAATAACGTCGTCGATCATCTCGCAATTCCGCTGCACCCGCACGCACGGGAAGATCAGCGCCCCCTCCTCATAAACATCGCGGGCCGTCGCGTGATAGGTCGAGGGGATCGAGTTGCCGATATCGGCCTGATGCGCTTTGGCACAGGCGGTAAACAGATGCTCGCCATCGACGAAAACCGGAATCAGTATCGTCTGATCGGCGGCGTGGGTGTTGCCGAGATAGGGATCGTTGTGCAGGAACGCGTCGCCCTCGGCGAGATCGTCGTGCAGATCGCACATCGATTGGGTTTGGATGTCCGAGCCGAACACGTGCACCGGAATTCCATCGGTTGCGGTAAGCAAACGATTGTCAGCCGTCACGATCGTACAGGAGAAATCTCGCGCGCTGGCGATCACGGTCGAGCGGGCACTTCGTAGCAACGTATTCGACATTTCGCGCACGATCGCGTCGACCCGGTTGGAAATTACCGAAACCGTTACCGGATCGAGACCGTCGGCTTGATTGAGGCTGGTATCGTTCATGGTGTCACCGCATCTAGCAGATAATTCCCTGCGCCGCTCCGGTGCGCGCTCATCCCGGGATAGACGACCAGCGTCGTCGTCGGCTCCTCGATAATCGCCGGGCCGGCAATGGGTGTGTCGGATGGAACGTCGCGACCGCGGAAGACCGGCGTCATGACCGCATCGCTGCCAAAATAGGCCCGACGCTCGCCCTTCGGCACGAGTCCGGCCGGCACCGTCTCGGCACTGCCCGCGCCGGCGGACCGATCCAGCGGGACCGTCACTCGCCCCTTCCAGTTCAAGCACTCGAGTTCAGCATCGGCGTCACGCACGGCATAGATGCGTTCGTGGATTGCGTGAAACGCTTCGACCAAAGCCGCCACATCGGCGTCGCTGCGAAAGCGCCCGACCGGTAACGGGATTTCAAGTTCCCAGATCTGGAATCGATAGCGCCCCTCGACGAAGTAGCTCTTCCTGGCGCGCACGCCGGCGTCAGCGCCGAGCGCAGCTGTGAAGCGATCGAGCTCGCCGTCGATCGCCTGCAACGCAGCATTGACTCCATCGAAGTCGAAGTCACCCGACCCGGTAACCCGGCTTGCCGCGTGTTCGGAAACGATGTCAGCGAACTGCATCCCGCAGGCACTGAGCACGCTCGCGGTTTGCGGTAGGATCACCCGCGCGCAATCGAGTTCGCGCGCGATCGGCATGATATTGAGGCCGGCCGCACCGCCGCCGGCAACGATCACGCTTTCACGCGGATCGAAGCCCTCCGCTACCGTAATTTCCTGGATCGCTTTGATCATCAGCTCGCCAGCGAGATTGTTGACGGCATAGGCCGCAGCTTCGATCGATAGGCCCAGTGCTGCGGCGACCCGCCCGAGCGCGAGCGCCGCAGCACTGAGATCGAGTGCCATGCGGCCGCCGAGAAAAAAATCTGGATCGATGTAACCCAAGACCGCGGCCGCATCGGTGACGGTTGGCTCTTGCCCGCCGCGGCCGTAGCACGCCGGACCGGGCTCGGCACCGGCGCTGTGCGGCCCGATTTGCAACAGGCCGCCGGGGTCGATCCAGGCGATGGAGCCGCCGCCGGCACCGATGCTGCGAACGTCGACTGCGGAGATACCCAGGATATGCCCGCGCCAGCGGCCCCCAATCCAGGTTTCGCGCGTGTACTTCACGTTGCCGCCGCGCACCAAGCTCACATCGAAAGTCGTACCGCCCGTGTCGCAGATGATGACATCGTCACCCATACCTTCGGCATTGGCGTAATAGCGACCGGCGACCGGCGCCATGGCCGGACCCGAGCGGACCGAGTGAATCGGGTGCTCGGCCAATTCACCGACGTTCATGCAGCCGCCCACCGACGTGCTGACCAACACTTCTCCCTGATACCCAGCAGTCCGGAGGTCGGCCTCCATCTCGCGCAAATGCGCGCGCATCAACGGTTTGAGCGACGCATCGATGGCAGTTGCGGATGCCCGGCGATACTCCCGCACCACCGGAAGTAGCCGGTGCGACAGCGTATAAGGAATGTCGGGCAGCAATTCGTCGATCAGCCCGGCCACCGCCAACTCGTGGTCTGGATTGGCAATCGACCACAGCAGGCATACTGCGATCGCCTCGAATCCGCGCGTGCCCATGCGCTCAATGATGCAGCGCGCGGCAACAAGATCGATTGGGTTGACCACGCCGCCTTCGGCGTCGATCCGCTCGGGCACCTCGAAAGTATTCTGTTGCGCGATGTAGGGCTCCGGGTACTCAGCCGTGAAGTCAAAGGCATCCTCTTTGCCGCCCTCGCGCAGCAGCAGAATATTGGGAAATCCCTCGGTAACCAGCAGCGCCGTTTTAGCAATGTTTTTCTCGACGATCGCATTCGTTGCCCGCGTGGTGCCATAGATCAATATGTCGGTCGCGGTAAGAACGTCGCTAAGACTGAGCCCGAGGTCATCAGCGGTGACGTCAATCGCAGCCCGCATCCCGTCAAAAATACGGTCCGGTGTGGTCAACGATTTACCCACCGCCAATCGACCGTCCTCGGCCGCGATGACGACGTCGGTGAACGTCCCACCCGTATCAACTGTGACCCTATAACCCAAATCGCGGCTCCTCCTTGTAGGGAGTATAGGTGAGGATCAAAGTCATGCGAGCGGAGTCTGCCCCTCATCCAACCCTCTCCCGCAAGGGGAGAGGGCTTATACCGAGCGCACGTCGGGCTCCTTCTCCCCTTGTGGGAGA
>Ga0115002_10008719_pt1 | contig 11191 bp, 9 predicted proteins | sample ArcticOcean_MG_C_8_FD_89576 | JGI IMG/M metagenome (GOLD analysis project Ga0115002, IMG submission 89576) | Marine microbial communities from western Arctic Ocean - ArcticOcean_MG_CB11_86 | ecosystem: Environmental > Aquatic > Marine > Oceanic | place: Arctic Ocean: Canada Basin | collected... | reverse complement strand
CTTGTTCAATCTGCTGACCTAAACCAGCCGCGCGCCACGCCCATCAGACCCGTTACAAAGAACACCACAGCAAGACCCGTCATTACCAACATAGCCAACGCGAGGGGTAGCTGCGTTTGGTGCGGCAAAAACCCCGCAACAACTGTCCCGACCGCGCCTAATGCAAACGAATTGAACCCATAAAGTGCGGAGGCGGTTCCCGCAATCTGGGGTCGCACGCTTACGGCGATCACGCTCGACGGCGGCAACACAAAGCCATTGCCCAGTCCAAACAACAGCATAGGCATTGCTATCGCGGCCTCAGTGCGTGCGTCGCTCAGCGCTAAAATGGTCAAAATAGCCACTCCGGAAAAACAAAGGACCCCACCCATAAGAACCATCCGCTCGAGCGGAAATCGTGCGCCCACTCGCGACACCACCAAAGTGCCAATGAAAAAGCCGCCGGTGATGTAGACAAGAACAACGCCCAATCGCTCAGGCGATGCGCCTACGACGTTCATCAGAACGAAGGGTGCTGCGGCCAGGAATGAAAAGAACGTGGCATTCATGAGCGCCGCGCCAAGCGCGTACAACATGTATTCCGGTGATCGCACCAGAAAGAGGTAATTCCGCGCCATCCCGCTGATGCCGCCACCTGGTCCGTCTGATCGGCGCAAGGTTTCCCGCACCGAAACCGCCAGCACCACCATGGGCACCAACGTAAACACCGTCATGAAGATGAAGCTTGACCGCCAATCACCGGTCCAACCCTGCAGCGCGCCACCCAACAACGGCGCCACGGACGAAGAAACGCCAGAGCCCATCCCCAGGATCGCCATGATGCGCGCGCTCTCGCCCCGGTCATAGGCGTCGCGCACCATCGCTCGGGTGATCACCATCCCGGCACACGCACCAATCGCCTGCAACACGCGCGCAACCAGCAACCACTCGATCGTTTGCGCCGTCGATGCCACGATGTTGGCCACCATGAAGATGGCCAAGCCGCCCAGCATAACGTGCTTGCGGCCATAGCGGTCGGCCAACGGCCCGTAGACCAACTGGAAGACCGCGAAAACCATCAGAAACACAGTGATAGTGAACTGCGCGGCCTGCTCCGTCGTGCCGAGGTCACGTGCAATCGCAGGAAGCGATGGCACGTACATGTTCGTTGCGAATATTCCCGCGGCTGTCGCCGTCATCAAGAAGATGACAGGCGGCTTAGGAACCGACAGTCCGTCGGTTATGGAACTCGAAATGGTGCTAACCGACCAACGGCAATCCGTTTTCTTCACGAACACGGTTGATGCGCTCGCGCATCTGCATCTGCATCGTCCATTTTGGGGTGTAGCCAATTTCCTTCTCGGTTACCGAGCCATCGAAGCGGCTAAAACCCATCTTGCCCGGCTGTATCGTAATGTCGGCATCCGGCAGCAACGATTTCACATAGGCCACGGCGTCTTTCATCGGCGCGCTGTTACCCGGAACATTGAGGGCACGCACTTTCGTTGGTGCGGCTTCCAGCGCAAGCGCCGTCGCCTCGCCGGCATCGCCGCCCCACAACCAGTCGGGCGTATCGTCGCCCCATGGCACGGTGGACGGTTGACCTAACGCCGTCTTTTCGCACAACGCCTGAATCAAGCGCCCACCCTGATGGTTCGGCATCCCGTGCCCATTGACGAAGGTGTAGCGCAGCCCAATGACATCTGTGCCATAGGCATCGTGATACTGCGCCGCCAACGTCTCGCCGAGAATTTTAAGCCCGGCGTATACATTGCGTGGATGAAACGGCGCGTCGTTAGGCACCGGCTTGTCGCCCCAATTGCCACCGAACACGCCCGCCGAACTTGCCCACACCATGCGCTCAATCCCCATGTTCCGGCAGATCTCGAGCATGTTGGCAAAACCCAAGCCGTTGATCTGTACAGCATGCACCGGGTTGGCATGGCATAACGTCAAGCCCGCCGCCGCGATATGCGCGATGTGTGTGATCTTGTGCTCCCGAATCGTCTCAATCACGCGATGCATATGCGTGAGATCGCCTTGAACAATGGTCACCTCATCGGCGCGCTTGCCAACGACCTGGTCAAGCGCATGACGCCCCGGCGCCCAATCAAACGCGACCACCTGATGCCCACGCTCAAGCAACGACTTTACCACCCAAGAGCCGATAAACCCGGTCCCACCGGTCACGAGGTATGCCATGCCAATCTTCCGTTTTTGTGTCGCGTTAAACCGGCGCAGTTCGCTGCCGCGAAGCAACGATCAGGCCGCAAGAAACGAACGCCAGTAATCCCATCCCCGCCATCAGGGCGGCCATCGGCGTCGAGGTCCCGTTGTGCAATAGCCCGAAAAGCAAACTTGCCACCGCACCCATCCCCATCTGCGCGGTACCAAGGCTTGCGGAAGCCGTGCCCGCCAATTTGGGGAACAGATTCATAGCTGCTGCAGTAGCGTTTGGGATCACTTGTCCATTGCCCCAGCCAATCAATACACTTGCGAACAGCATCGCAACGACACTCACGTTGCCCGACAGCGCTACCACCAGTAGCCCAGCCGACCCCACAAAAGTTGTCAGCGTGCCGAACACGATGATCTTCGTCGACCCGTATCGCGCTGCCATTCGCACACTTAGATACGCGCTAGGAAGAAAAACAAGCACAAGGGGCATTGTGAGCAAGCCAAACTGGGAGGGGGAAAGACTCAATATTTCAATCGCGACAAACGTGCCGCCAGCAAAGAATGCGTAGAAAGTACCGTTCACAAACGCCACCGCCAGCAAATAGCCTATGAACCGTTGTGACCGTGCAAGCGCAGCGTATCCCCGGGCAAGGCCCGCTACACCAACAGCGCGACGCAGCGCAGTCGGGTGGCTTTCCGTCAGAAACAACCAGCAGGCCATCAAAATAGCGATGCCCAGTGCGCCGTTCAGCCCCATTCCCCATCGCCATCCAGCTGTTTCGTGAACGAGGCCGCCAATATACGGTGAAATCACCGCGGCGATTCCTGCGCTGATGCTGATCCACCCGATAGCTCGGGGTGCACCTGCGTGGCCGTATACGTCGCGCGCGACCGCGGGTGGCAAAACGAAACCGGCAGCGGCACCGACTGATTGCAAAACTCGCGCAAGAATAAGCACTTCAATATTTGGAGCGACCGCACCTAGAAATGACCCAACCACGAACACGCCAGTCGCCCACAACAACAAGCCTTTGCGCCCAAACCGATCCGACAAGGGGCCATAGGCGATTTGAAACACCGCATAACCCAACATGAAAAGCGTCAGCGTCAACTGCACCATCGCCGGCGTCGTGGCGAATTCGCTGACCAACGAAGGCATCGCCGGCACGATGAATTGCATGGCCACGATTGACACAGCATTCAACGTCAGGAGTAGGATCAGGGTGTAGCGATGTTCCGGCGGGGCGTTCATCATCGCGCGACCTTATTCGCTTGCCGAGAGACCGAGTACTTCTTTCGCACTAGCTTTCACACCCCGAGAGCAACAACGCGGCCACGCTGCGCAATTGGCACTAGAGAGAGCAACGCGCACCCGGCTAGAACCGTCATGAGGAGTGCCACCGGCACCGTGGTGCCGTCATGGATAAAGCCATAGACCTGGCTCGCTAGTGCCGCGACCACCATTTGGCTGACGCCTATCCAGGCCGAAGCAGTGCCCGCGAGCTTTGGATCAAAGCTCACGGCCTCAGCAATGCAGGACGGTAAGACCTGGCCGTTGCCAAAACCCATGAAGGCGCTCGCAATCAACAACGCCGCCACGCTTTGATGACCCGCTAGTGACACCACCAGTAGCCCCACGGCGCCGGCCGTCGTGAACAGAGTGCCAATCAAGATCACGCGCGTCGTACCAATGCGCGCTGCCAGGCGGTCGCTGAAAAACGACGCGGTCATGAAAAACACCACAGCGGGGATCATGAAGAGACCAAATCCAGAGGGCGATACCCCGAGAGTATCAATCGCTACGAACGCTGCGCCTGCCAGGAACGCGTAGAAAACTCCATTCACCGACACCACCGCAAGGACATAGCCCAAGAACCCCCGCTTCCTCGCTAACGACACATATCCCCGTAAAATCGGCGCGAACGCTATTCGCTGCCGCACCACGACGCCACTCTCCTTCAGATACAGCGCCGTCATCACCAGCATTGATACGCCCAGTGTGCCAGTTGCCAGAAGGCCATAACGCCAGCCGGCGTACTGGTGGATCAAGCCGCCGATCAATGGCCCAGCCGCAGAGATAAAACCGTTAGTCATGCTGATGTAGCTCATCGCCCGCGGCGCCCCGCCATGCCCATAGACGTCCCGCGCGATTGCAGGAACAAGGACAAAACCCGCCGCCGCGCCAACGGCTTGCAACGCCCGCGCGACAATCACCATCTCGATGCTTGAAGCCGCCGCACCCAAGAACGACCCCGCCACGTAGATAACGATCGCGACCAGGAGAACGGGCTTGCGGCCAAATCGATCCGATAGCGGCCCGTAGACAGCTTGAAAGATGCCGTAGGTCAGCATGAACAGCGTCAACGTCAATTGCACCATGGCCGGTGTCGTCTCGAAGATACCCACCAAGTCCGGCATCGCCGGCACAAAAAACTGCAACGAAAACGCGGATGTGCCGGTTAGCGCCAACAACAGCGCCAACGTGTACCGGTGTTCGGTCGACACATTCATGCCGTCACGCCGTCATCTTCGGCCACGCCACCTCGCCCGATCAGCCTGATTGCGCTGAGCCCGATCACCGCCAACACAAACATGATGATGGCAACCGGTAAGATATTGTTATGCACGAACAGGCTCGCGATGAAACTCGCGAGCGCGCTGCTACCCATCTGGAAAACCCCCAACACGCCCGACGCCGTGCCCGCAATCCGGGGATGTGCGCCAACACCCATCGCCATCGCGGGTGGGAAGACAAACCCGCTGGCGACCCCTTGGCAGAACATCGGTACCATGATTGCTGCAATATTGAACAAGCCTGCCAAAGCCAATACCAACAAGAGAGCAATCGATAAGAAGACCGCAACAGCACCGATTGAAATGATACGGTTCGGCGCCATTCGGCGTGACAGCCGCGCCACCATCAAGCTGCCGACCAAAAAACCTCCGGTCGACATCAACATCAACAACCCAAACGCCTCCGCCGGAATACCCATCACCCCAATCAGCACAAACGGTGCTGCCGCGATGAACGCGAAGAACTGCGCATTGACGCTGCCCACAAGGAGCCCATAGCCGAGAAAACTTGGCGAACGCACTAAAGTGCCATAAGCGCCAACGATGCTTCCGCTACGCCCTGCCAAACGACGCGCCGGCGGAAGGGTCTCAGGAAGCCACATATAGGCAAGGACCATTGGCAAGGCTGCGGCAATCGCTAGGAACCAGAAGTTGGCACGCCATCCAAAGACGATCAGCGCGCTACCTATGGAAGGCGAGATCGCTGCGGTAATCCCTGCCCCCACCGCCAAATAGCTCATAATCCGGACCGCGTCTTCGCGGCTATATAAATCGCGGACGATCGCTCGCATTAGGACGCTGCCGCAGCACGCGCCCAACCCCTGCACGAGCCGGGCGGCCAAGAGCCAATCAATCGAAACCGCCGCCGCACAAGCGGCATTGGCGGCCAAAAACAAGAACATGCCGCCAAACAGCACGCTGCGTCGGCCCAGCCGATCCGAGATCGGCCCATAGACGAGTTGTCCCAGCGAAAACCCGACGAGGAAGACCGTAATCGTCAGTTGGACGGCTGAAGCTGTCGTTTCCAACGACTGGGCAATGTCTGGCATCGAGGGCGCGTACACATTGACCGCCACAATGCCGCCGACCTGAATCGACAGTAGTAGCGGGATCGGCGGCTTTTTTTCGTTTGTGAGGGTCATAATTACGCTGGAAAGACGGGCAACATAGCCGCCTGGTGCTGCCAATGTCTCGCAGACGCCTACGTTTGCGACAATTCGCACCCACGCCGCTTGTGCACTGCACCAAACCCGCCATATATTCCCGGCCTTCAGCCAGGACAGAACCATGAACCTTCGCAACGTTGCGGTGATCGCACACGTCGATCACGGCAAGACGACCCTTATTGATGCGGTTCTACGCCAAAGCGGAACCTTCCGCGCGAACCAGCAGGTGGCTGAACGCGCGATGGACTCCAATGACCAGGAGCGCGAGCGCGGCATCACGATTCTCGCCAAATGCACCTCGGTTGCTTGGCACGGTACACGAATCAATTTGGTCGATACGCCGGGTCATGCCGATTTCGGCGGCGAGGTCGAACGCATCCTTGGCATGGTCGATGGCGTCTTGCTGCTGGTTGATGCCGCTGAGGGCGTGATGCCGCAAACCAAGTTCGTCCTCGGCAAAGCGCTCAAACTTGGCCTCAAGCCGATCGTAGTCCTCAACAAAACTGATCGTCCCGATGCGCGCCCAGATGAAGTCCACGAAGAGGTCTTTGACCTTCTTGCTTCACTCGACGCGACCGAAGAACAACTCGATTTCCCGGTGATCTACGCCTCAGCCAAGCACGGTTGGGCCTCGCTTACGCTCGATGGCCCCCGCGAAGACATCGCCCCCCTCCTCGATCTCATCGTTGATCGCGTTGAGGAAGCCGCCGGCGATGTAGACGCACCCTTTGCCATGCTGGCAACGATCCTCGAATACGACACGTTCCTCGGTCGCATCATTACTGGACGCATTCACGCCGGTCGGTTGCGCACCAACATGACTGCCAAAGTGCTCACCATTGACGGCAAGGAAGTCGAAACCACACGCCTCACAAAACTGCTGGCCTTCCGCGGCCTTGAGCGTGTGCCGTTGGAAAGTGCCGAAGCCGGAGATATCGTGGCCATCGCAGGCCTGGGTAAAACCACGGTCGCCCATACGATTTGCGATCCTGTCGTCACCACACCGATCGCGGCCCAGCCCGTTGACCCACCAACACTCGCCGTCACCTTCTCGATCAATGATTCTCCGCTCGCCGGGCGCGATGGCGACAAAGTCACCTCCCGTCTGCTGCGCGCCCGCCTGTTGCGCGAAGGCGAAGGTAACGTTGCCATCAGGGTCACCGAAACCGGACGTAAAGACAGCTTTGAGGTCGCTGGTCGCGGCGAACTGCAAATCGGCGTCTTGATCGAGACCATGCGGCGTGAAGGCTTCGAACTTGCCATCAGCCGCCCGCGTGTGTTGTTCCAGAAAGACCCCTACACCGGTAAAGACCTCGAACCCATCGAAGAAGTCGTCATTGATGTCGATTCCGATTTCGCCGGGGTGGTCGTCGAAAAAATGAGTCAACGCAAATCCGAACTCACCGAAATGAAACCCACCGCCGGCGGCAAGCACCGCATCGGCTTTCTCGCCCCCTCGCGCGGTCTCATCGGCTATCACGGCGAATTCCTCACCGACACGCGCGGCACCGGCGTCATGAACCGTGTGTTCCACAGCTTCGCCCCACACAAGGGCGAGATTAGCAACTACCGCAACGGCGTGTTGATCTCGATGGACGAGGGCAAAGCCGTCCCCTTCGCACTATGGAATTTAGAAGAACGCGGTGTCCTGTTTATAGAGCCCGGCGTCGATGTCTATCGCGGCATGATTATCGGCGAGCACACGCGCGGTAACGACCTCGACGTCAATCCGCTCAAATCCAAACAGCTCACCAACATCCGTGCTGCTGGCAAGGATGACGCCGTGCGCGTCTCCCCGCCCCGTCGCATGAGCCTCGAACAAGCCGTCGCTTACATCGGCGACGACGAACTCGTCGAAGTCACGCCCAAGGCGATCCGCCTACGCAAAAAATTGCGCGAGATTCACGAACGCAAAAAGGCGATGCGCGCGGCGAGCTAGCTGGGCAACCCTGGCGATTTGGTGTGCCAGTCGGTCTCACGCTGATAGGCGTGACCAACCTCGAATAACAAATCTTCCGAGAACGGCGGCCCGACCAACTGCTGGCTCACGGGCAAACCGTTGGCAGAAAATCCGCACGGCACGGCAAGGCCCGGCAGCCCGAGATAGTTCATCGCGCGCATACACCACGCAAGCTTTTCGTTGATCGCCAATGCATTCTCGCCCACCGCGGCATCAGTGTCCGCCAAAGTCGGGACCTCAATTGGTAAGCCCGGTGTATGCAACACGTCGCACACATCGAACACCTGTTTGCAGAACGCCGCGACATGTTCACCACGCAACCTCTGCGCCTGCAGGTACCGCACGCCCGGAATGTAAAGTCCACCCTCAATGCGCGCGCGCACCTCGTTTGAATACTCATTGCCCCGAGTGCACAGCCAATCGGCATGAATGTTGGCCGCCTCCACCTTCAAGACGACGTTACATAGATCGCGGTACACCTCCATGTCGGGTACATCAACCGCTACAATCTCAGCGCCTTGTGCACGGTAGGAATCAAGCGACGCATCCAAGGCAGCGTGCACCGAAGGCGCAACGTCATCATAGAAATAGCTCGTGGGCACACCGATACGCAGTCCCTTGACCGACGCATTGGCGAGTTGGCCAACGTAGTCAGGCACAGGTTCATCAGCCGTCGACGGGTCTTCGGGATCGGCGCCCGCGACAATCCCCATCAGGCGTGCGCAATCTTCGACGGTGCGCGCCATCGGCCCGGCGTTGTCTAGAGAATGAGACAGCGGCATGACGCCATGTCGGCTCACCCGCCCGAACGTGGCCTTTATTCCGACAATGCCGCACATGGTCGCGGGGATACGGATCGAGCCACCGGTGTCGGTACCAAGCGCGCCAAATACCATGCGCGATGCAACGGACGCCCCTGAGCCTGACGACGAGCCGCCGGTAATATGGTCCGGGTTCCAAGGATTGCGGCAATGACCGAAATGCTCGTTACGCCCCGCCGCACCCACTGCAAGTTCCGACATGTTCAACCCACCGAGATGCAACGCGCCGGCATCAGCCAAGCGCCGCAAAACCGTCGCATCGTAATCGGGCGTCAGGTCGCCAAGAATTTTCGAGGCACACGTCGTGCGCTTGCCGTCGCGATAGAACAGATCTTTATGCGCCAACGGCACCCCGTGCAGCGGCCCCCGAACGTTGCCCGCCGCGAGGTCATGGTCTGCCGCTTTTGCTTGTGCAAGCGCGTACTCAGGGTCAAAAGAAATAAACGCGTTGACCTTCGGTTGCCACGCCTCGACCTGGTTGATGCAAGCCTGCGTCGCCTCAACTGAGGATACCTTCTTGCTCTGAATAGCGTCGGCGACCTCGGTCAACGACATCTCAACAATGTCACTCATTTCTGGCGCCTCGGCCGCTTGAGCTTTTGGAGTACGCCCGAGAAACTCAATGCATCGACGTCATAGGCTAGTCCGCGGCTCTGGATACGCGCCGTCGTGTTGAGTTGATCCAGTTCTGCCGCCAACGCCGCCGCGCGGCTCTCCGCAATAGACATTTCGTGCAGGCTCTCAGCCAGACGACTTATGTCCTTCGGCTCGATTTTTTTATGGGTCATGTCTTCCCTTGCTCAAGCTGTGACGAACGGATCTTCTTTAGGCAACGGGCCGCGGCCAAGGATCATATCAGCCGCTTTCTCAGCGATCATCACGGTCGGCGCCTGGGTGTTGCCCGAATCAATGACCGGCATTACTGATGCGTCCACCACTCGCAGGCCTTCGATGCCATGCACCTTCAACTGCGGGTCGACAACAGCCATCGGATCCGTGCCCATCTTGTTACTTGACGTCGGATGGAACACGGTCTCAGCGCTGTCCCGCACCCAATCCTCGATATCGGCGTCGGAGGTCACACCGGGCTCCGGTGAGATCGCTTTACCGAGGAACGGTTTGAACGCATCTTGCGAAAACAGATTGCGCACGATCTTCACGCCCTCGCGCGTCACTTCAACATCCTTCCGCGCGGATAAATAGTTTGGTTTCATCAACGGCTTGTCGAACGGGTTGGCCGATTTCAACTCAATGCTCCCGCGACTTTCCGGACGCAGTTGGTAGGTATGAATGAGGAAACCATGCTTCCCCTGCCCCTTCATTGTAGTCTCAAGGTTTAAGCCTGGCACCAGCGAGATTTGCAAATCAGGTGTCTCCAAGTCGGGGTTCGACTTCGCAAACAGCCCGGCCTCTAACGGAATTGCGGCAGCAACACCCGTTCCAAACAACATCACCTGCAACATCATCCTGACCGCGCGGTCGGGGCGGAACCAGCGATACATCGTGATCGGTTGCAAACACTCGTGCTGCACATAAACGCCAAGGTGGTCTTGCAGGTTCTGCCCCACACCCGGGAGGTCGTGCACCATCGGAATACCCAGGTTGCGCAGCGCCTCACCATTGCCTATGCCCGAAAGCTGCAACAATGCAGGCGAGTTAATGGCCCCACCGCTTAGAATAACCTCGCGGCCAGCGCGTGCCTCCTTGCGCGTCCCGTGCCAATCGTACTCGACTCCAACGGCTCGTTTGCCCTCGAACAACACCCGCGTCGCATGAGCATGCGTCTCGACATGCAAGTTGGAGCGCTTCATTGCCGGATGCAGGAACGCAACTGCGGTACTCTGGCGGCGTCCCTTCACGACGTTGAAGTCGTGCCACTGATAGCCCTCTTGCTGACGCCCGTTAAAGTCATCGGACTCGCGATGTCCGGAGGCGCGGCACGCATCGAAGAATGCGTGGTACAGCGGATTGTCAGAATACGCCCGCTTGATCTTCCACGGCCCATCGGACCCATGGAACGGCGAGTCTTTCTTTTCTACGTGACCTTCCGCGCGCTTAAAGTACGGCAACACACTGGAATAGTCCCAGCCCTCGTTGCCCATTTGCCGCCAGGTCTCGTAGTCCTGCGGCTGCCCGCGCACATACATCATTCCATTAATCGAAGAGGACCCACCGATCACCTTGCCGCGCGGCCAGTGCAACTCGCGATTTTTAAGATTTGGTTCGGGCTGGGTGTCGTAGCCCCAGTTGATCGACTTCGCGAAATACGCGACTCCGGCTAACAGCGGGATGTGAATGATCGGACTCCAATCCCGCCCCCCGGCTTCCAATAGAAATACCCGGTTCGCTGGATCTTCAGACAGTCGGCTCGCGAGGACACAGCCCGCTGAGCCTGCACCCACAATAACGTAGTCGTAGTCGGACATGGATCCTCCCCGAAAAGGCTGGGCAAACTAACACAGCCCACATGCCGATCGAAGACCTGAGAGCAAATTGACGTATCCCAGTGCACG
>Ga0115002_10008717_pt1 | contig 11191 bp, 13 predicted proteins | sample ArcticOcean_MG_C_8_FD_89576 | JGI IMG/M metagenome (GOLD analysis project Ga0115002, IMG submission 89576) | Marine microbial communities from western Arctic Ocean - ArcticOcean_MG_CB11_86 | ecosystem: Environmental > Aquatic > Marine > Oceanic | place: Arctic Ocean: Canada Basin | collected... | reverse complement strand
CACTCACTACGCTCCGGGTGAACCCCAGATCCCAAGGGGATCGGAGACACCAAAGCTGTACCGCTCGCGAGCCTTGTAGCGAACGTTTCCGGTATCGAAATCACCGTCCATGCTCGTTTCCAGTGCCACACGATTGAAGTGCTTCATGCCATTCGGAATGTCGGTAAGAAGGAACCACGCATCCGTATCCGTCAGATAGTGATTCACAACTGTTCCGCCAGGAACAACACCCATCGACCGTACAGCATTGATGTCATTGTCCGCAGTACCGGGACGAAGATCAGATTTCATCACCCGTGTCGCCACGAACTGCAAATCGGGCGGGATGACGAGCGTCTGGGGACGAGCAGCGATCATCAGGCCACGCTCATCGGTCCATTTGCCAATCTGAATTACAGCAGCCTCAAGAGAAGTCTCGTTGAGGTCAACGGCAGTTGCTGGACGGTTGGAGTTCTTGCCACCTGAAACAAGCGGGTGACCGTCACCACCAGTTACGCCATCACCTGACGCTGTGAAGAGATTTACACCGTCGCCGCTCGTATAAGCAGCAGTAAACCCATTGTTCAATGGAACAACAGCCTTAACCTGCTTGGTGTGAGCCATGGCGCGAGCCAAGGACTTGGTGTAACGAGCCGACAAGGAATCATAGAGATTGTCTTCCATGGCCTCTTCCGTAATGGCAAAGCCCATGGCGATAGTCTCATGATTGTAACGAGCCGTAAAGCTCTCCTGTGCGGCGTCATACGAAATCGCGTCACCCTCATCCTTCACGGGTGCAGCGTCGAAGCCCGAAAGCTTCACTTCTTCTTCAAAAGACCGATCCGAACTTTCCGTCTCGTAGATTTCAGAATGCTCATCGTCATAACGAGCATACTCCATCCCGAAGAGAGCGTTCAAGCCCGGAAGTAGTTCTTTTAGAAGTTGTGCGCGTGAAATAGCCATTAGTCAGGCTCCTATACGCCCGTGGCGTTCAAATAGGAATGATTAGAAGCTGACCCGCTAGACGCAGCGTTGAACTTCACGATAACATCTGGATAAGTATCACTCGCCGTCGTCCCCTTCGGGGGCAGGCTGCTAGGCCCGTCAACGAAATCGATGATACGAAGAGGCAGCGTGTTCGTTGTTGCTGGGGTGCTGCCATCAAGTGCGCTTTTGGACTTACCAAAAGTAGTATTACCTGCTGTTACGACAACAGATGCATTAAGTCCGCGATCCGTGGTGTTCAACGCCTCGTCGGCCTGCATCTGGAAAACGACAAAAGGATCGTCCAGCACATACGCCATCGCATCAGTGGCCGCATTCGATGCGGGCCAAAAATTTGAAAACGTTTTCTGGCTGGTCGTAGGGTCCGTATAAGAGCAACCCAAGAAGATTCCGACTGTGGTCAGTGCAGTGGTACCAGCATCCTTCGCGATGGTACCATCTGCCGCGACCTTAACGAAATCACCATTAGAGATCTGTGTGCCGTAAGTGGTGATAATCGGCAGATTTCTAGTCTTGCTGGTGAACGACCCGGAAGCACTAAGAGTGCCGATGGGTCTGGCCCCGTATGGGGCTGCTGTAGTAGCCATATATACCTCTGAATGTCAGTTAAGCAGCATTCAGCGAGTTCCCTTGCCAAATGCTACACGGGTTTTACGATCAGGCGCGAGAACAGGCATCCGTGGATCGCTCTCGCGCATGTAATTGTTGTCAACTGCTTGCATCTGCGATTCGGCGTGATTCCTGTAATAGGCACGCCTTTGTTCCACCAACTCATCTGGTGCCTTGCAGAGCAATAATCCACCAACCTCAATACCACCCTTCTCTCCCCATTCCGACTTATGATCGCTCATAATCTGAAGTTCAGGGTGATCTTCGGAACGAACCGGCTCCCATCCTTCACGAAAACGCTTTGATACATTCGTGTTGTCTGGACTGCCTACCATAGAAGTTCGTATCCATCTGAACACCCATCCGTCCTGCGGCTCTGGGTCTGGAAGTATGGAAGCGGGTTCCCAAGGTTGTTCCCGAATTTCCTTTTCACGGCTTTCGAGTTCCCTTGGTTTCCGTGGAGCGCGTTCTTTAGCCATTAGACCATCTCCTTCATTACCTGGGCAGCATATTGCTGAGGAGTAAGTCCCAAGCGTTTCGCGAGCTTGACTTGGGTCTCCGTCAATCTGACGGTGCGTGGTGTGGCTCCGCTATTTCTAGAAGCAGACGCTACCACGGATTTTTTTTGAGGCGGTGCAGTGTCAACAACCATCGTAGAACTGGTGCGCTGGCCATTATCACCGAATTGCGTAGGAAAGACTTCTTTCATACGAGAATCAATCAATTCATAATATTGTTCAGACTCTGGGTCAATACCTTCCTCTCCAACCAACCTTTCGTGTACACCATAAGCAAAGCTGGTCATTTCCTTATCAGCGCCAAACCAGGAATTGCGATCTTGCCACTCCATCGCCTTCGCATCTGGCTGAATCGGCTCTGGAACATGCTGTTGTTGCTGGCTCGCAATCTGTTGGTCCTCCGCCATCACCTGTTGCTTCCAATTATCTATAATTTTTTGCGAAACCGCAGGAGCATAGGCTTGGGAAAGCTGTGCATTGGTCAAATGCTGCTGTGCAATGGTGATTTGTTCGCTATCACCCGATTCATGCGCTCTTTTGAAGTTTTCTTGGGCAATTGTGAGTGAAGCGTCTGCCCGATTCCTACTTTGCTCCGTCAAAGCGGTTTGAGAGTCCTGAATAAGCTTCAAAAGCCGCTGATTTTCAACTTGAAGGTTCTGTGTGTAGTTGACAGCCTCATTTGCAAGGCGATCTGACGCTTCTTTGGCCCTACGCTCTTCGTGGTACTCCCATTTCAGCTTTTTTATGCGTTTTTGGGCGCGATTTCCTAATTGTCCAAGCTCTTCGTCCGATGCAGAGCCGTCATCGTCGGCCACTGCCTCCGAAGAATCCCTTTGGTCGTCTGCTGGGCGGTCATCCACGACTTCGACGTTGACCTCACCGTCAGCACCCGTATCTGCGTCCGTAGGGGGCTCAATCGTGGTCCTGACGCCCAAAAACTTGTCTTCTTCGCTCATTCTTCCGGTTTCATCACTCATTTTAGGCTCTCTCCACGCCTCTGGGGTCTTCTACGACCGCTTCTACGGTGTCATCGTTGATTAAGCGGAACTCCCTACCGTGGATTTTTAGTCTAGTACCGCTAAATGCCCGAAAAACTACCCAGTCGCCCACCTGACAATACGGCCCATTGGGAAACCTGCCGTAATTGACGTAAGCGTCTGGTCCCATGGACATAACCCACCCCACAACAGTGGCAATGGACTCCTGATGTTGGGATTCAACAGACTTGATGATGCCACCTTCGGTGGCTTCCTCTATTTCTGGGAGTGCAATTAGAAGTTTGTAGCCCTTTGGCTCCGGTAATTGCGATGCATAACGTGGATCTTTTTCTTCAAGAACTTCTGCTGCGAGCGTAGCCACTTGGACCTCTCGTTTTTTGCGCCCATAAGGCGATTAATTAGTATAACTACCCTGTATCAAATCTATGCAGCATGGTACTAACGTGAATAAGACTAAAACTCTCTGAGTCGATCCTCTATATCCAAAATCTCCCGTTCAGCCCACGCCAATCCTTCGATGATCCCGCACATCTTACGATACTCTTCAACGTTTTGTGCCGAACCAATCGAAATCGAATCGGCTATATCGTTCATCTGATCCCTCAATTTCTTTTTAAGCAACGAGAGAACATCATCACCATCACTCATCCTTATTTTTCTCCGACATCTGCAAGCCAAACTTCACGCCTTCGATCTCCTGTTCAGCGTCGAACCTTTCCTGTTCTAACTTGAGTTTCACGGCTTCAACTTCCTGTTTGGCCTTGAACCTTTCTTGTTCCAATCCAACCTTAGCGCCCTCAGTCTCTTGTTCGGCGTCGAACTGTTCTTGATCAATCTGGGATTTGAGTAACATTTCCTGGCGCTCTTGTTCTAACGCAGCAGCATCGGAGCGTTCCTTGGAAGCGATCTTCTCGCGCTCAATCTGATTCTTCTCCTGACCTGACTGCTGTGTGACCGCAAGCTTATGTTGATCCAACTGCGACTTAGCTTGATCCGCTTGCGCTCGACGCTGGACATCCTGCCTTCTGATCTCCAATTCTTTTTCACGCTGCTGCACGATAGGATCTTTTTGCGTCTGCGCGTCCTTCTCTGCTTTCGCTTTGGCCTTTTTCTTGCCCAGCATCTGGTCAGCCGCATCGGCAACCAATACACTAAGCCGCTTCTCGACATCTTGAGGCAACGGCTGATTCGTCGGAGGAAGCGGAACGCCAAGCTCTTCTTCGATTTGATCGCGGAAGATAAATGCTAAGTGTTCGCGGATGTGGGCATCTAGGGCAGAATTAATCGCACTGCCCATTTGGTTGTTCTTCATCTGCTCCCTGATCTGCGGATCATTCTTGAGCACCATATGCACCCTCATGTGTGCTTCATGGTCTTGGTACTCAAACGCCTTGACAGGCTTCATCGTCAGAACGTCTTCATTCTCGCTGACCGGGTCCGTAGGACGTGCTTCATCCGGTTTCGGGACAATCTTGTCCGCGTTCGGGATGCCAATCAAATCCATCATCTCACGATGGAGAAGAGGCAGGTCATACAAACCGGGCGATTGTTGTGCCAACTGCATGGCCGCTTGGTATTGCATAATCCGTTGAGCCATCGTCGCCGCGTTGGGGTCCGAAACGGGGACAATGTCGATGCGGTCATCGAAATCTTGAACCTTGATCCCCTCTCCCTCTTCAGTTTCATAAGGATAATCCGGTGACGTATAGTCGCGGATGATCCCAACAAGGATTTTATATTCTTGTTTGAGGCTCGCATGAATACGAGCCTGGATAGCAGACTGCACCTTCATCGCTCTTTCAAGGATGGCAAGTGTCGTACCGACAGGTGCATCCTGATTCATATCCGCTACTTTGAGATCAGCCATCGACGCAAAGCGTCTGCCTTCCTCCACGATGTTGCCCAACAACTGATAAAGGACCGAAGAAGGTTCTTTGTAAGGAAGAAAGGTGATGTTGTCCCTGATAACGCCACCAGGGACATCAACGTCCCTAAATTCTCCGGGCATGATTGGCGTGTCGTCACCTTTGATCCTGAGTCCACGGGTCTTCAATCCCCCAGGTAAATTAGATAAGGTGCCCGCATCAACGAGTTGACGCAGCAAGCTCGTCGCTGATTTTGCGAGCCCACCGATCATGTGGATCAGGCCAAGGTTATAGAATCCAATGCCGGGAACATATCCGTAATGAACGAAATGTTGTTTCTTGACCCTGTGTGGATCTTCTTCCGCCCAGTTCCTGTAAATCGATAGAACCGTAGAACTGCTCTTGTCGATGGTGATGACATAAGGCAATGCCACCCCATCGGGATCTTCAAATCCCGGTATATCTATATCACAATGCATCTCAAGAAGCTGATGCCGTTCGTTGTTATCCCCCGAAGGGCTAACGCCACCGATCTCATTGAATTTGCTTGTGATTGGGTTTTCTTCGATATACGATGTCGTCAATTCAATATCACGATAGAACCCACTGACCTGAAGCTTTCTCACCTGATTCGTGCTTCGGTTCATGACATGGGTATAACGCTCTGCTTGCTCTAGTTCGGATTCGTTGTACGAGACTACGAAATCCTCTGCCGGGACAAACATCGAAGTCGGTCTGCCCAACGAAGGATCAAAATAGATTTTGCGGAACGCTGATCCGGCAAGAGGTAGACTGAACAGCAGCTTTTCGGTTTCAGACCGATATTCGGTCATCACTTCGATAAGCTGGTAGTTCATGTAATCTTGAACACGCTTCGCTTGCTTCTCGCGGTCATCGGTCAGGACACCCCAAATCTGTGTTTTGACCGGACCCTTCGCTGGCATGATTTCTTGGATCGTCTGTGCCTGGAATCGCACGACGGCTTCGGAGAGCATCGGGTGGAACACACCGCAAGCTCCAGCCCACGGGGTGGTACGATCCTCAATTTCCAAGCCTAGCTGGTCAAGGCCCTCTTTGTAGGTGGACTCCCAAGCGGAACGACTGCTCTTATCGGAATTAAACATCGATATGCAATCGTTTGCCAATGTACGAAGATCTTTGTCATCGACATGTTCAGCGAGATTGGAATCGAATTCTTCGGTTCCGGCACCCATGAGATCTGCCATGGGATTAAAATCGATTTCAACGCCGCCATCTTCCAATTCGGTGACAAAAGAGTCGCCAATAGGCATCTCTTCTTCAGCCACGATAAGCCCTTCTGGACCCATATCGAAATCGTCTTGGTCAAGTAACCCACCAAGGGGTTTGTCTATCGCCATTTAATCACTCTGTTGGAGTGCCATGAGTCTAGCATGGTCAAGCGAGCTTTCCAAGATCATCCGCAACTTTATGTTTAGTAATAATCTGCCTTGCGACTAGGCAGCAGATCATTCCATGGATCGTCGCTGTCCAGACTTATGAAGCCGCCCTGCCTGAACCGGATCAACGCTTGTGTCGAGGAATCGACTAGATCATCATGATCGCCAAACGGAAAAGATGCAAATTGCTCTATCACTTCTTCGGCCCAACGGGTTTTCGGGGCGTAGACGTGCCCACTGAAAAAGAGGTCTGATACCGCGTTTACCCTGGCAACTTTATCCTTGCCTCTGCCAGGCGTGTATTCGGAAACGGGAATCCCTATCCTGCGAAGCTCAAAGATCAACGGGCTACCTGCCGCTTTCGCTTCCACGATAAAAGCGTCGGGCTTGTATTCCTTGTACATCTCATACGCACGAATTTTCAGGTCGGGAAATTCCAGACGTTCTTGGAGTGCATCAAGAAGAACAATCTTGACCTCATTGTCTTCGGTATGGAATACCCCCCACGTCGTACAAGCACTGTAGTCGGCAGTCTCTTTCGCAAGAAACGCCGTGTCCCATGACTGGATCACGAAGTCGCAATGTGGTGGTTTCTTCTCTTTCCATTCTCTCCACCATTCACGTTTGATGATCGCGCCTTCTTCCGAAGTCGGGTCTTGTTGATACTGGGCACTCCACTTCGGGACCGGGAGTTCCGCTCTGAGAGATTCAAGTTGCTCTAATGGCCAAAAGCCGGGCCACAACGGTTTGCCGCTAGGAAGGATCGCGGGCAGTTCGATGATCTCCCATTCGTCGGCACCACCCCTTTGGATGGAAGCCTTGAGAATCTGACCCGTCAGATCCTTCTTCGACCAACGGGTCATCACCAAACAAATCGCGCCACCCGGTTGTAAACGCTGACGCGGACCAGAAGTGTACCACTCATACGTCTTGTTGTAGACATCAGGATCATTCAATGCCGCTTCCTGCTCTGAGTGCGGGTCATCAACTATCAGGATGTCCGCGCCTTTACCAGTTACCGCACCGCCAACTCCGATAGCAAAGTAATCGCCACCCTTGTTAGTGTTCCAACGGCCCGCAGCTTTCGAGTCCGCACTCAACGCGACACCGGGAAACATCATCGCATATTCGGCAGAGCCCACAAGGTTACGAACCTTGCGTCCAAAGCCAACAGCTAATTCCGCAGTATGTGCCGTTTGAATCACTTTGCGATCAGGAAACTTTCCTAGATACCAAGCAGGGAACAGATGCGATGCGAATTCGGATTTGGTATGGCGTGGAGGCATGTTGATGATCAAACGCTTTAACTCGCCGCTTGCGATGCGATTGAATGCATCTGCCATCACACGATGATGATTGCCCTCTATGAACGCAGGCCAAGCTTCCTTCACAAACGATAAGAAATCACCGTTCGCTTCTTCCCTGATACGAGCGTTCGATAACTCGTCTAGTAATTCTAGAATCTCTCGCTGTCTCTCAGCGGGCAATGAACCGATCTGACTCTGTATCGTAGTAATATCCATTTTCAAAAATTATATAAAAATTTTCCGCAGGAAAAGGGGGGGGCCTAATCCTGAGAAAATACCCCCCCCCATATTCCCTTATACTAGTACTAGTATATACCAGCTAGATTAAACCAGACCAGATATATACCAAACTCAAAAAACCTAGATTATACCAGCTAGATTAAACCAGCTAGATTATACCAGCTAGATAGAACCTAGCCGCCAGGAAAACGAAAACAATTTTGAAATCGTGACATGGGACACGCAAAACCGTCTTTTCCCCCCGCGCTACGCGCGGCGCTTTTTTGGGGGGGTGGGGGGTACGGGGTCACCGAACAGAACCCGAAGACTATGGGTGGACCATTCGGGCCTTTGTCAAGGGGTTTGCTCTTTTGTTGCATGGCCCACAATTCTGGCTTTTGTGGTCCGGGCCACAATCCTAAGACGGGATTTACTCTTTTGTGGTCCAGCCAACAAATTGAAATTGGTCGCTTTTAGGGGTACAATTGGACCCATATTCTTTGTACCTTACTAGTGTCGGATTGTAGGGCGGGTAACGGGATCGCCGACCGCCGCTAGTCCAGACTCTGGAAGACTGGCCAAAGCGCCAGAACATACCAGGGCAAATTCGGCACCCTTTCCGGTTGGCAGGTTCTCTCCCTTTGTTTCACGAAAGACCCGGAGTAGAACCTATGACTACGAAAACCCTGAAGGCCAAAGCGGTGTCCGCACTTGAGACTATGACGGATCAGGTCTCAACCCTTGCCGTGCCATTGTATGACAGGTGCATAGGCAAGGCGGGTGCTACCAAGGCCGAAGCTTCATGGAACCAGCATGTACTAACGTTGATTCTATGGACGTTGGAAGCGGGCCAAAGCGTGAGCGAGTTATACAGTCTGCTCGCCGAAGTACTGACCGCACGGGTTGCATCTGTTGGACGCGAGAACGGGTTGGGCGCGGAACAATTGACGGATCTCCGCAGCCTAGCAGATAACACGGTTTCTCAGTTAAACGGGCCATTCTGGACTATCGCGCATCTAGTCGCCGAAGGTGAGACCGTCGGTATCTTGACGGTCGCCAACAGTGACGGTGCAACGTGGGGCGCTGTGAAGCGCCATGCGGCGGATCGGGTAGCGGCGCTGGCTTTTGACCCCTCACGGGGTAAGAAGACAGCGCACTATACGCCGAAGGGCACCGATCACACCGTCTCGGTCACAGTGGCACAAGCCACGGAAACCCGTGACGACTATACCGAAGCGGTGAAACTGGCGGAAAGCATCAAGGCGGACAGTAGCCCGCAATGGCGTGCAGTACAGCGCCAGTATCGTGCGGAGAACCCTGCCGGAATGCTGGACCGTCGCACCAAGGCGGATCGGGACCGCGAGTCATTGCAGACTATGCGGGCCATCGAGAACAAGCTGAGCCCGGAAGAAATCGCGGCGCTCATCAATTAATCGAGAATCTGCCAACTAGGAGAGGGAACACGGATGGGCCGGGATCACACCCGGCCCATCTCTTTTTCTTTTGTTTTTTTTTGTGGGCCGGGATCGTTTCCCAGTCAGTCAGTCAGTCAGTCAGTCAGTCAGGTATCTTTCACGAAAGATGCCGGACAGTAGGCAACACAATACTTTTATGTGGGTGCTATCAGTCGAACAGTATGCCTAGCTTTTCGTTCAGTTCATCTTCTATTTGACTGGGCGTTCGGTTCTCTACTACTACAGTAGTGCTACTGTCGAACAGGCCTGCACCTTTACCTAGTAACTCAAGTGCCCGCACACGGGTCGAAGCGTTGTTATCTAGGTCGAGTGCTTCTTCCTTGAGGCGCTCAAGAATCCAAGCTTGGCGGGTATGTTCGTGTGCTTTGGTAGCTGTCGAGTTATTTGCTTTCAGCAAATCTACTTGAGTTTTAATGTGAGCTTGTTTCATGAGTTTATGGCCTTCAATGCTGATTGCATTGTTGGACATATTCTTGGCGTTATAGGCTAGGCGATAGGAAGCGGTATAGTTTTTTCCTTCGGCCACGAAGCCAGCGAACGCCGATTGTTTAGGTGTTAGGGGCAGGCCCTTAGCCTTAGAAGTATTCATAGCGGTATCCTATTCCTTCCCAAGTGGGGGTGATGATGCGCTTCAACATAGTGCCAAAAAAGCTGGCACTAATCAATCCCAGAGCTTACAGAGACGCGCAGTTTGCGTGTACTTCTGACGGTAAGCGTTGTCAGAAACGTGCTGACAAAATCATAGTCAGACATGCTGACGCTTTATGGGATCGGTTCGGTGTTCGTTTCGTAGCGGGTTATGACAAGGACTCACGCAATAACAGTAGGGCGAAGCGTGAGGGTGAGTTCATGGGCGAGTACACTCGCCGGATATCTAGGGGTGGACATCACTACGGCTACGGCGCGATCAGAGACGTTACTGACGCCACTGCCTGGCGCAGGTACGGTATAGCTGGCACTGGGTAGTCAGGTCAGCATCTTTCACGAAAGAAAGGGGAGCAACATGCGGGAAGTATTCATATTCGATTACACGAACCAAGCGTGGACTGTGGACGGGTTCTATGTGGACTGTGAGCATCCGGCAGCGGGCACGATCATGGGTGCCGGAAGCCCTGCGCCGGGCGAGCCCTTCGCGGGCTGTAACTGCTACGGCAGGGCTCACCAAGGTGAGGCGGTGTCTCCAGAGATCATTGCGGAGCAGGATGAGCGCGAGCGCACCGTAATCGAGAGTAACAATGGGGTCTACCCGAATGGGCCGGGATGGTAGTTGTTTCTTTCACGAAAGAAGAGGGAGAGTACTTATGGACGCACAAACCTATCATGACCTGCACTGCATTATCGTGCGGTTGGAAAAGGTGATCATCAGTGCCCGGTATCAGGACAAGCGTACAGGCATCATCCCACCGCAGGCTATGGGCGATGTACTCAACGAGATGGGTGACGCAATGGCTACCATCAGTGCCCTGACCGACGACTTGGACAAAGGAATGGAGATGCTAGGATGACTATGCCTGACCACAAAAGATCCTTCACCCATGTGAGTCCTCTCACTGGGAGCGTTACGATCCGCTACTACCATGAGTGCTTGCATTGCCGGAAGGAATACACAAGCAGTCGTGAGCGGGGACTCAGTGGATGGTGTTCACACCGTTGTCAGACGCTAGGCTTGGCTGAAGCCTACAAAAGAGAGGAGTAAGTCACATGGCGGTCACAACATTGTTCACTAACGCACCTGAGAGCTACGACTATCCATACATCGTGAAGGCTGGAGTGATAGATGGCTGTCGCGTTCTCGACT
>Ga0115002_10008716_pt1 | contig 11191 bp, 13 predicted proteins | sample ArcticOcean_MG_C_8_FD_89576 | JGI IMG/M metagenome (GOLD analysis project Ga0115002, IMG submission 89576) | Marine microbial communities from western Arctic Ocean - ArcticOcean_MG_CB11_86 | ecosystem: Environmental > Aquatic > Marine > Oceanic | place: Arctic Ocean: Canada Basin | collected... | reverse complement strand
CACGATGTATGCCGCCACCGGCGTCGGGCTGGCCGCGCCGCAGGTGGGCGTGGCCCTCCGTCTGTTTGTCGTTGACCCCTCGTCGGGCCGTGACGCGGCCCAGCTGCGCGTGGTTATCAACCCCGAGCTGGTCGAGGCCGATGGAGCCCAGCGCGAGGAAGAGGGTTGCCTGAGCTTGCCCGGATTCACCGGGCAGGTGCCGCGGTCAGCGCGAGTGGTTGCGACCGGACTTGACCGGGAGGGTTCGTCGGTACGTATCGAGGGCGAAGGACTGTTGGCTCGGGTGCTTCAGCATGAGATGGATCACCTCGATGGCGGTCTGTTTGTCGATCGCTTGAGCGGAATTCGGCGCGATCTGATCATCCGTCGGGTCCGCAAGCTTCAACGCACGGGGAAATGGTGAAGATTGTTTTTTTCGGCACACCAGCGTTTGCAGTGCCCTCGCTCGAGCGACTGGTGTCCGGGGGCGCGGAGGTGGTGACGGCCGTCACTCAGCCTGACCGGCGTCGTGGACGCGGGCAGCAGTTACTCCCATCAGCGGTCAAGGTGGCCGCGCTGGCTCACAGGATCCCGGTGCTGCAGCCCGAGCGGGCCGCCGACACGGTGTTCGGCGCGCAGCTTATGGCGACGAAGCCTGACCTCGGCGTGGTGGCGGCCTACGGAAAGATGCTGCCGGACTCGGTTCTGGACACCCCCAGGCTCGGGACGATTAATGTCCACGCGTCACTGTTGCCACGCTACCGCGGAGCCGCACCGATACACCGCGCGATCATAGCGGGCGAGCGAGAGACGGGCATCACGATGATCCGCCTGGTGCGTCAGATGGACGCCGGACCGATGTTGGCTCGCGCGGTCTATCCCATCGCCGAGGACGACACCAGCGAGCTGGCCGCGCGCGCGCTCGCGGACCTTGGCGCCACCCTGTTACTGGACACCGTGGCGGAGCTTGACTCGGGGCGCGCAGTGGAAGCAGAGCAGGACCACGATCAGGCCACGTTCGCCCCGCGGTTGACCCGCGAGGACGGTCGTGTCGACTGGACCCAACCGGCCGAGACCGTTCGTAACTTGATTCGGGGTCTGCATCCCTGGCCGCATGCTTACACATTTCTGCGCTCGACCCGGTATCTCCTCTTGCGGTGCAACGTGGAGCCCGTGCCGGGGACGGCGACGGGCACGGCCCGGACCCCGGTGGGGACGATCCTGGTCGCGCGGGGCGACGAACTGCACGTCGCCTGCGGTCACGAGACGGTGCTGTCGCTCCACGAACTGCAACCGGAGGGACGCAAGCGACTGTCGACGCGAGCGTTCCTCGCCGGGCACCCCATTCCGCTGCCCGCCGCCTTTCAGGCCCACCCGGAGACGACATGAGCGTGGCCCGCATGGCGGCGTACTGGGTGCTCAGAGCGGTGCTCGAGGGTGAAGACCTTCCTCGCGCGCTGGTCAGAGAGCGAGACTCGCTGGTAGACCAGCGTGATCGGGCTTTGGTGACGGAGTTGAGCACTGGGACGCTGCGATGGTTGGCGGCGCTGGATTACCTCATCGTGCGGGCCAGCGGCCGTCCGACGAGTCGTCTTGACCCCGAGGTGCTGGCGGTCGTGCGACTGGGCGCGTATCAACTATTGCATCTCGACCGAATTCCCGCCTCTGCCGCGGTGAACGAATCGGTAAATCTGGCGAAGCGGGTCGGGAAGGCCAGTGCCGCGGGCCTCGTGAATGCCGTGCTGCGACGTGTCGCGCAGTCAGCGGACGCGCCACCACTCCCGCCATCACCGCCCCCTGGGGCCAGTAGAGCAGACCAGGTGGCATATCTCAGCATTGCCGGTTCCCATCCGGCGTGGCTGGTCGAGCGATGGCTCGACCGCATCGGTTTTGCTCGAGCCGACGCGTGGATTAGTTTTAATAATCGTGCACCGGCCTTGACCCTCCGCGCTAATCGGCGCCGCATCACGGTCGACGATCTGCAGGCACGGCTGGCGGAGCACGGGGTCAGCACCATGCCCACGCGGTGGGCTCGCGACGGACTGTCCGTTGTGAGTGGCCACCCGCTCCGCACACCGCTCGCGGACGAAGGCCTGTTCGTCGTGCAGGAGGAAGCCAGCCAGTTAGTGGCCGAACTGGTGGCCGCGCGGCCTGGCGAGCGCGTGCTCGATGCCTGCGCGGCGCCTGGAGGCAAGACGACGGCGCTCGACGGGGGCCTCGACGAGGACAGCTTGTTGGTGGCGGCCGAGCTTGGCGCACCCCGCGTTGCGCTGCTCCGGCGCATGGTGCGCGCGACGGGTGCTGAGGCGGTGCGGTTCGTCCGGCACGATCTGCGTCACGCACCATTCTTGCCGGTCTTCGACTGTGTTCTCGTCGACTCGCCATGCTCTGGTCTGGGGACGGTGCGTCGGGACCCGGAGATCCGGTGGCGACGTCAGCCCGACGATCTATCGCGGATGGCGGCGCTACAACGCACGCTCATGCACGGGGCCGCCGCGGTGGTGCGTCCGGGCGGCAGGCTCGTGTATGCCACGTGCTCCAGTGAGCCCGAAGAAAATGAAGGGGTTGTGCGCACGTTTCTGGCCGATCACCCGCAGTTCGAGAGCGTGCACCCCGAAGTCATGGGTCCGGTGCGCGACGAGTTGCGGTCGGTCATCACCACGGACGGGTGCCTCACGACGACTCCCGACGAGCATGGACTGGAGCTGTTCTTCGCCGCTATGCTCCGGCGTCGTCAGGACTGACCTCATCGTGACCTGCCGATGCCAGCTGTAGTATTTTAACCTTGGATGCCCCGCCACACACCGACGTCCATCACGCCTTCGCGGGCCACGCCGGCCAGGGAGGGACCCGTGCGGGCGCCCCTGCCCTCTCCGCCTGCTCCACTGCCGGCGCGTTCCGCCTTGCGGCGATGGACCGCTCGGTTCGCTATAACGGTGTTGGTCTTCGGTGCGTCGGGACTGCTGTTTGGCCTATTTGGGGTCGCCGGTCTGCAGGTGGCCTTGCGGCTCCGGGAGGTCGACGTGCCTGACCTGGCAGGCCAGCCGCTGTTGGATGCCACCGAGACATTGACCGCGGCGGGACTGGCGGTGCGGGTTGAGCCCCTGTCCCGCATTCATTCCACGATTCCCGCGGGACATGTGGTGGACCAGGATCCAGTGGCTGGACTGGTGACCCGGAGCGAGCGGAGCGTCAAGGTCTGGCTCAGTTCTGGTCGGAGCGCCGGTGCGGTCCCGAGCTTGATCGGGCAATCAGAGCGTGGTGCCAGGGCGCGCCTGCAGGAGGACGCGCTTGGATTGCGTGGTGTGTCTGAGATCCGCTCGGGTCGATACGCGAGCGATGCGGTTATTGCGCAGGAACCGCCACCACTTGGCACGGCGACCACCGTCTCCGTGCTCATCAACCGTGGAGAACGAGGTGCGACCTACGTGATGCCGGACCTGATCGGGGTGTATGGTTCGAGCGCGGCGGATGTCCTGCGCGCCCGTGGGTTTCGGGTTACCGTGACGGCCGATTACCCGTATCCCGATCCGCGGGTGGGCGCCGGCATCGTGTTGCGGCAGTTTCCACTCGCCGGATTTCAGATCGCCCCTGGGGAGGCGATCTCACTTGAGGTCAGCAGATGAACGTCCGTCTCGCGCCGTCGATTCTCGCCGCCGACTTCGCAGCCCTGGGGGTAGGTGTCGCCGCCGTCGAAGCCGGGGGTGCCGACCTGATTCATGTCGATGTCATGGATGGACACTTTGTGCCCAACCTGACCATCGGTCCACCGGTGGTCAGCGCCTTGCACCGCCGGGCGAAGGTCCCGCTCGACGTGCATCTAATGATCACGGAGCCGGACCGATATATCGACGCGTTCGCTGATGCTGGTGCCGCGATGATCTCTGTACATGTGGAGGCGGCGACGCATCTGCACCGCACCATTTCGCACATCAAAGAGCGCGGCGTCTTGGCTGGGGCGGTCCTCAATCCGTCGACCCCAGTGGCCGCGCTTGAAGACATTGCCTCGGAACTTGATTTCGCGCTCGTGATGAGCGTCAACCCTGGGTTCGGGGGACAGCACTTCATCAAGGGGAGCGACGCGAAGATCACGCGTGTGCGCCGCCTACTGGACACCGTTGGCAATTCGGGGCCAGTCGAGGTGGACGGTGGGGTTGATAGCAGCAACGCGGCACGACTGGTGGCGGCCGGTGCGGAGATCCTCGTCGCCGGCGCGGCCATCTTTGGCACCCCTGATCCGGAGGTAGCGACACGGGCGTTGCGTGAGGCGGCATCGACGCTCGTCGACGCGAACACACCCGCGGCGCGGTAGAATCATTAGTCGTGCAGAGTTGCAGGACGCCGCTACGGGTGCGATACGCCGAAACGGACCAGATGCAGGTGGTGTACTACGCCAACTACTTCGTCTGGTTCGAGGTCGGACGGTGCGAGTGGCTCCGGTCGCTGGGCCGCTCCTACCGTGACCTGGAAGCGACGGGGATTCAGTTGCCGGTCATTGAGGCGCACTGCCAATATCGGCGTCCTGCTCGGTATGACGACGACCTGACCATCGTGACACGCGGCCACCTGCTCTCTCCCGCCCGAGTCCAATTCGAGTATGAGGTGCAGCGTATGCCCGACAGCGTCGTCACCGCAGTCGGACATACCGTTCACGCCGCAGTCAACGAGACGGGACGGCCCACGCGGCTGCCATTGGATGTTCGGGAGATGTTTGCATGAAAGCGCTCGTTACCGGCGCGGCCGGATTCATCGGGTCTCACCTCGTCGAGCAGCTGCTCAGTGACGGCGCCGATGTCGTCGGGATTGATTCTTTTACCGATTACTACGCTCGGGAACTCAAGAACGCCAATCTCGCCGGTCCTCGTGCGCACCCGCGGTTTCGGCTGCTGGAGTGCCGGATTCAGGACGCCGACCTCGACGCGGTACTCGGCGATCGCACGCATGTCTTTCACCTGGCGGCCCAGGCTGGCGTACGCAAGAGCTGGGGACGTGATTTTGCTGTGTATACGGCGTGCAATGTCGACGCCACACAGATACTGCTCGAGGCCTGCTCTCGCTCGCCGTTGCAGCGCGTCGTCTACGCGTCGAGTTCCTCGGTCTACGGCGATGGCGCCATGATGCCGATGCACGAAACGCATCGGCCGCAGCCGGTGTCGCCCTACGGCGTGAGCAAACTTGCGGCCGAGCACCTATGCTATTTATATTGGATTGGGCACCGCGTGCCGACGGTGTCGTTGCGATATTTTACTGTCTACGGGCCACGCCAGCGCCCCGACATGGCGTTCAACCGCTTCTTGCGCGCGATTGCGTCGGGTCAGCCGATCCCGCTCTACGGGGACGGCGAGCAAACCCGTGATTTTACGTTTATTAGGGATGCCGTGGCCGCGACGATCGCGGCCGCCGACCGGGGTGACCCGGGTAGCGTCTATAACATTGGCGGCGGGGCGCGTGTCACGATGAATCATGTCTTGCGGCTGATGGCCACGTGCACGGGCCGGGAGCCCAGCATCGAGCGATTGCCGGTGCAACTGGGTGACATGCGAGATACCTACGCCGATACCCGTGCCGCTCGCGATACACTGGGATTTGACCCGACCGTGTCGCTTGCATCGGGTATCGAGGCTGAATACGAATGGATCTCCAACGCTGTGACCGCGGTATGAGTGCGTCCCACGAGGCATCGTCGCCCACCCGTCGACGGAATAGCGGCATCCTGCTTGTCTTGGCATTGACCGCCACGGTCGCCGCGTGCGCGGGAACAGCCAGAGTGACCGATATCCCTGATGTCGGCGACCTCGAGGCCGATCGTCTGCTCTTTGAGCGAGGGTCGGAGGCAATCGATGAGCGCGACTGGGCGCGGGCGCGCGAGTATTTCCTGCAAATCCGAGACAACTATCCTCAGAGTGAGTATCGTGCAGAAGCGAGACTTCAAATTGGCGACACCTACGAGGGGGAAGGTTCGACGGAGTCGTATGTCCGTGCGCTCGAGGAGTTCCAGGATTTCCTGAGCCTGTATCCGACGCATCCACGAGCGGCATATGCGCAATACAAGCTTGGCATGGTGCACTTCCACCAGATTCGCATTGCCGAGCGAGACCAGACCGAGACATTGAGCGCGATCGCGGAGTTCGAGGCGTTTCTCGCGCGTTTTCCCTCGGACCACGAATTGGTGCCCCAGGTGCGCGGAGGGTTGCGCGCTGCTCGAGATCGCCTGGGTACGCACGACTTCCAGATTGGGGTCTATTACTACAGCAATGCCAACTACGCCGGTGCCATCGCTCGCTTTCGCCAGCTTCTCGAGGAGGACCCAGGGTTCATTGGGCTCGACGGGGTGTACTTCTACTTGGCGTCATCGCTCGTCGATACGACCCAGGTGTCCGAGGCTATCCCTTACTTCGCCCGAGTGCTGGACGAGTTTCCTGAGAGCGAGTTCGCCGAGGTCTCGGCCTTACGACTCACCGAACTGGAAGCGGGGATTCAACCGTGATGCCGTGTTCCGCGCCGATTGTGGTCGGGTGGGGTCGTGTTTGGTGCCGCGCTGGCGGTGGCGATACCACCAGTAGGCGCAGACTCCCAAGACCTACCGCCGCCTCCCGCCGATGTGTGGCGCAGCTTGCAACCCTGTTCGCCGCACCCGCGGGGCGGCTCGTTAGGGCGCCAGACACGGCCGTCAAGCGGCTCTTTCGATAGGGTGGCTCGACGTGGGGGCCTCGGTGCCGCAGTCGACCACCTCGGCAAACGCCTCCCGCACCGCGGGACGAGTGTCGTCGCAGTCCCACACCGTCCGATGCATTTCCAGGTCCCTATTCAACGGCCTTAAACAAGGCCACCGGGGGGGGGGCCTCTGCTCGCCTTGCACCAGGCGGCCCTGCATTGTCAACCCAGGGTCTCGTTGCGACGCGTGGCTTCCACGACTGGCTGCTAGGAGCGGGAGGCGATGCGCGAACGCTCCTCGTCCGCCTCGCCGTTCGTGCTTGGAGGTTTCTTGCGGGAGACGCGTTCGCGCGCCGCTTCGAAGTCGCTTACGCCCTGGCTTGACTGTATTTCTGCGAAGCGGCGATAGTAGTCGGCGGCCGACACGAGGGCGGTGATGACCACTACCCACAGCGCGACAGAGCCGAGCACGACAAAATCTTGCAGGTACTCGCGTCCAAGAATAAGCAGCAGAATAGCGACCACCTGCGACAGCATCTTCACCTTGCCGAGCGGTGACGCTGGGATCGTAATTCCGCGTGAATACGCAACGCTGCGTAGCATCGTCACGCCAAGTTCTCGGCCAAGGATGACGGCCACCATCCACGCCGGTGCCAGTTCCATCTGCACCAGTGAGATAAGAGCGGCGGTGACCAGCAGCTTGTCGGCGAGTGGATCCATCAGCTGACCAAACGTGGTCACCTGCTTCCGGCGGCGGGCTAGAAAACCATCCAGCCAGTCGGTCAATGCGGCAACCCCAAAAATGGAGGCCCCCACCAGCTCTTTCCCGTCAAATTTCGTCAAGAGGACCACGACGAGGAGAGGGATCAAAAAGATTCGGACCAGTGTGAGGCTGTTTGGGAGGTTCATCCGGCCTTCTCCGCGACGTGACGCCACGCGTCAATCATGGCAATACTACAGCCCTGCTTGGTGTGGAACAACCAGCCCGCGTCTCCCGTGCCGAGGTAAACCACAGGTATTTGTTACAATTCGGCGGTTATGAAAGCGGTCATTCTTGCCGGTGGGTTCGGCACAAGGTTACGTCCCCTGACGCTCGAGACGCCGAAGCCGGTCGTCCCGCTCTTCGATCGTCCATTCCTCTATTATCAAACCGACCTCCTGCGCCGGGTACCGGACATCGATGAAGTCATCCTAAGCCTCAACTATCGTCCGGACCGCATCGAAGGTCGCGTGGGGACCGGAGCCGAGGCCGGGTTACCCGTTCGATACGTGGTCGAGCCAGAGCCGCTAGGCACCGGAGGAGCGATTAAATACGCGTCGAGAGGGATTGACGAGACCATCCTGGTTTTTAATGGTGATGTCCTGACGACGATCGACCTCGAGGCGGTGGTGCGGACGCATCGAGAGCGGCGCGCCCGCGCGACGATTGTGCTGACCCCGGTCGAGAACCCGTCGGCGTACGGCCTGGTGGAGACCGATGACAAGGGAAACGTGCGCCGGTTCCTCGAGAAGCCGAGCCCAGATGAGGTCACCTGCGACACCATCAATGCTGGCATCTACGTCCTGGAGCCGGAGACCTTCGACCGCATCCCGGACGACACGCCGTGGTCCATCGAGCGGAAATACTTTCCGTCGCTTGTGGAACGGTCCGAGACATTTGTGGCATACATCGATCGTGGCTACTGGCTCGACATCGGCCGACCGACCGACTACGTGCGGGCGCATCGCGATCTGATGACGCAGCGTTGTCCCGTAGGCCCGTTCGCCGGTGCGCCGCCGGCAAGCGTGCACAAGGCGGGCCCGTGCGATGTGGCGGCGGATGCGCAGATCGACGGCCCCTGTTTTCTCGGTGCTGGCACCGTGGTCGGTGCAGGGGCCCGGATTGGCCCTGAGACCGTGCTGGGCCCCGGGTGCCGCGTCGGCCCAGGCGCTGTGGTGGATCACGCTATTCTGTGGCGCGACACCATCATCGAGGCTGACTGCATTGTGCGCGACGCGGTGCTCGGTGAGCGTTGTCGCCTTGGACACCATACGGGGGTTGGCCCCGGCGTGATCCTGGGTAGCGATTCCATTCTCAGCGCCCACAGTCGGGTGCCTGGACGCGACAATTGATGCCATTCGACCCGAGCGTGTTTAAAGCCTACGACGTGCGTGGCCTGTACCCTGGGCAGATTAACGAGCCGCTCGCGGAACTGATAGGCCGTGCCTTCGTAGCCTATCTGGGGGCTCGGCGCATCGCCGTCAGTCGGGACATGCGGTTGTCGTCCCCCACGCTGACCGCCGCGTTCATCGAAGGGGCGCTGACCCAGGGGGCCGATGTCGTGGACATCGGCCTCAATGGAACAGACCAGCTGTATTTCGCCGTAGCGCGCGACGACCACGATGGTGGCGCGCAGATCACCGCGTCTCACAACCCCGGTCAGTACAACGGCATCAAACTCGTTGGTCGTCAGGCGCTCCCGCTCAGCGGCGACGCGGGAATCTCGGATATTCGGGACACCCTGCTCCACGGCACCCTGCCGCCCCCGGCGGCGATCCGCGGGAGCTACCGTGAAGCGCAGATATTCGATGACTACATCGAGCACGTACTGACGTTCGTCGACGTGGACTCAATTCGACCATTTTCACTCGTGTTGGATGCGGGGTGCGGTATGGCCGGTCAGGTGGCGCCAGCCCTCTTCGACCGGCTGCCGTGCAAGACCACCCGACTCTGCTTCACCGTGGACGGGTCCTTCCCCACCCACGAGGCGAATCCACTGCTCGAAGAAAATCGCCGCGATGTCGTGGATGCGGTTCGGGCCGAGTCAGCCGATGCCGGTATCGCGTGGGACGGCGATGCGGACCGCTGCTTCTTTGTCGATGGCGGCGGCGAATTCGTGTCCGGCGATTTCATCACCGCACTCCTCGCCGAGGCCTTCCTCCGGAAGACCCCGGGCGGGAAGATTCTCTACGACGTGCGGGCCAGCTGGGCGGTAAAGGACACCGTGGCGGCACACGGTGGCGAGGCGCTGATGAACCGTGTCGGCCATGCGTTTTTCAAGAAGCGCATGCGTGACGAGAATGCGGTGTTCGGAGGTGAGGTCACCGGCCACTACTACTTCCGTGATTATTTCTATGCCGACAACGGGTTCATCCCCGCGCTGCTGCTGCTTGAGTTGATGTCGGTGCGCGGCCAGTCACTCGCTGAGTTGCTGGCACCGCTGCGTGAGCGCTATTTCATCTCAGGCGAAATCAACACCACGCTGGAGGACCATCGGCTGGTCCCGGAGAAGCTCAAGGCACTGGCGACGCGCTATGCAGCCGCCACCGTGTACACGATGGACGGCGTGTCAGTGGAATTCCCGACGTGGCACTTCAACGTGCGTCCGTCGAACACCGAGCCGTTGCTGCGCCTAAATCTCGAAGGGTCGACGCAGGGCGAGATGGAATCGCGTCGAGATGAAATACTTGGTCTGATCCGAGCCTGAACGGTGAGGGCGCGATTGCCGCGACGTGACCTGCTCAGTGTTCGATGCCAGCCGCGTCCAGCGCCGCGAACACGTCGTTGGCCTGCACGACGAGCCGCGGAGCCGCGGCATCTCCACCGTCACCGCCGCTCTCTCCTAACACCCTGCCCTTAACGGTCATGCAGCGCGCCGAGTTGTGTTGCGCGCCGACACCGTCGTACACCGCACGTGCTTGTCGGAACGCAGTGCCGGCCTTGTCCCACGAGTGTCGCGCGGCGTGCAGTTCTCCGCGCGTTTGCGACGCGCTCGCCGTCCACAGCGTGCTGGCAACGCGTGCGGCGGCATCCTCGAGGTCACGGATGTAGGCTCCGGTGTCAGCCAACTGGTTGGTCGCGGTCGCGACTCGAGTCACCTCCGGCAGGAGCAAGATGTTGCAGGTTATGCAGTGTCCGTGCTTCGCAGCGGTCGCCTGGCACGGCGCACCCAGGACTCGAGCCCTTCGATTTCGCCCGCCGCCAAGCGGTTGCGCGCTCCGTGGTATGCATGCCTTCGTCGATGTCGCCCAGGGCGGTCACCAGGACGCCGAGACGTTGCTGGGAAACGGCGTCTCTCGACGCTGAGTCGATCTCCCGACAACGCGCGACCGGTCCACGTAGGTCCTTTTCGGACTGATCCCACCGTCCACCTAGGAACTCTAGGGCACCGCTCGATGACTCTTCTCTCTGCGGGGACGGTCATCTGTGTTTTGACCTCGTGGGGCGACGTCGGCTCAACCTATATAGGCGGGCCGCGCCTCAGACGCGACTGGCCCTGGCAGTCAGTTGCCGGTCAAACGGCGTCCAAGATCGTCGATTGGACCTGGAGATGCGGGGCGCGGCATGGCCTGTCAGCTGATTCGCAGGAGGCGTGTCGTACGATAGACTTGTATCTCAATGATCTGCGCCATGAGTCCTGAGCGCTTGGCTGGAGCAGGGAGTGCCGCTGCACCACGTGCCAGATGCAGGCGGCCGTGAGCAGGGCGCAAACGCCGTTAGGCCATCGTCACACTGACGGTTAGCGTCACACCACGCGGGAGTAGCTCAGTGGTAGAGTCACGGCTTCCCAAGCCGTTG
>Ga0115002_10008714_pt1 | contig 11192 bp, 10 predicted proteins | sample ArcticOcean_MG_C_8_FD_89576 | JGI IMG/M metagenome (GOLD analysis project Ga0115002, IMG submission 89576) | Marine microbial communities from western Arctic Ocean - ArcticOcean_MG_CB11_86 | ecosystem: Environmental > Aquatic > Marine > Oceanic | place: Arctic Ocean: Canada Basin | collected... | reverse complement strand
GGGTGAAAATTTATCACCTGTCCGCAGTCCAGCCTCAATATGTCCGATCCGAATTCGGTGATAGAACCCAGCGATTGCAGCCGTCATCACGGTCGTTGTATCACCCTGAACTAGAATCCAATCCGGCTTTTCATCCTGGAGAATCGGGTCCAGTTTGGTAAGAATATTTGCCGTTAAATAAGATAGGGATTGGCCGGCCTTCATGACTTGTAGATCATAATCAGGCTTGATCTGAAACACATCAAGCACCTGGTCAAGTAATTCACGATGTTGTGCGGTTACGCATATTTTAACATCAATCTGGTCTGGACGATTTTGGAGTGCTTTGATGACGGGTGCCATCTTGACGGCTTCGGGTCGTGTTCCAAAGATGGTCATGACCTTAATTGATGAACCATTTTCCATACAGGTTTTTACTCTCTACGCCTTGGTTAGTCTACAATTTAATTTATTAATCTTTTTTATTATCAGCAGGAAACCCTTCTGCCTGCAAGTTTCCCCAGGGCACCCAACCGCCATCCACCCTTAAATTCGTACCGGTAATATACCTGGCACGATCTGAAGCAAGAAAGAGGACTGCGTTTGCGATGTCCTGCGGTTCAGCAACGCGGCCCAAAGGGATTCGATGGTTAAAACGATCCAGAGTGATATCCCCCTTTTCTACCACAGAATCCAACATCTCTGTCCTTGTTACGCCAGGAGACACACAATTAAGCCTAATGTTGTACTGGGCCCATTCAGTTGATAAAACCTCGGTCAACGTAATTACACCGGCTTTAGCGGCGTTATAGGCAGATCGCATAGGCCAGCCGCCCATCCCTCCAATGGATGCAATATTGACGATACTTCCATAGGCCTGTTCTATCATCACGCGGCCGACACATTGGGTCATGAAAAAAGTACCATTCAACATAACATCTATTTGAATCCGCCAATCTTCTTCCGGCATATCTTCTGATTTATGAAGGATAAACAGGCCAGCATTATTAACCAGGATATCTATCCTTCCATGCTCAGATATAACGTGATTGACAAAGGATTGACATACATCGGTTTTCGTTACGTCGAGAAGAAATGACTCAGCGCTATAACCGGCTTCGGTTAATCGCTTCGCCGCTGTGGTGCCGAGTTCCTCTAAGATTTCTCCAATAACGACGTGGACCCCGGAGCGGGCCATCGATTCTGCGATACAGTAACCGATTCCCTGCCCCGCACCAGTAATAATGGCGACTTTATTTTCTAATTGCATGATAAATATTAATCTATATTAAACACGGTCGGAGGACTCAACCTGAGATAACGTTATATCTTCACTATATCGAATATGATAGAGAAGATACCATATCACACCCCACAAGATCAGGAGGCCATATAATTTTGGTGATTGCATTAGAATCAATATCCCGCTCGAGAATGAGGCCCCACCGAAGGCTCCAAATGACATAAGACCAAATGAGCAAGCTAAACATCCGAAAAGGATGGGATGGTAAATATTGCTTTTTACTATAAATAGAACGAGGATCATTAGGCTGGTTAACACGATGGTATAATGAGGAGTAATCGCGATTGAAGACAATAGAATAGGCAGGCAGGCTACCAGAGCATATTCTAAATCAAAAGACCTATCATCAGAAGTGAGCTTTTTAAACTGACATATTGCAAAAGTGCCGACTAGCATGACCAATGACGAGACTGTAGTATATGTTCGAACAAGGGAAGCATCTATAAAATGTTGGTCGGATAGACGATTATAGAAACCGAAAAAAGATTGGTTAAATGGCGCTGTTCCTTTTCCAAGTCCCGCATTGAGCGCCAATGCTTGTTCTTGGTACCACAGAATGTGATAATCATACCCCCCAAGTATCAGCATGGAAAACAACAAAAAGAGTATTGATATACCTCCAGCCGCCAAAACGACTTTATACGCACGGCGATATAAAAAATATCCGATAATGAGAATTGGACTTAATTTAATGATCGCACCCAAGGCCAATATTGCACCGCATAAAATGGGTCGGTTCTTTTTATAAAGCCACCAGCCGGAAATCATACAAAACCAGATTATTGCATTGACATTTGCCCAATGTGTATTCGCTATATGGGGGCCATAAAACATACATATCAACATTAGTCCTAAAAAAAACCATATAGATCGGTTGGGGATATTCCTCCAAACAAGACTGACGGCTGCTATTAGAATGATTTGATTTAATCCGAGCCAAACAAATTTCCAAAGTGTGAATGGAAGAGTCGTAAAAGGGGACAATATGATAGAGAGGAAGGGTAAATAATTGTATGGTCCAACAACCTTTGATTCAATATAATAATAATCGGCATTATATAATTGGTCAAATCTGCCGCTCCACACTGCACTTGCGGCTGAATAATATACATTCAAATCTGCTGATAGTTTAATTGCCTCCCAAATGGCGTTCTGTAAATAATAATAAAAAATGTTCCCACCTATTATACATAAACATAGTGTGATGGCCACATCTCTGTCTTGAGAATCTCTCATAATAAGGGAGGTATATACACCAATCAAGAAGACTTAATTGAGGGGGGGGTTAACCAAAAACGAAATAAAATTTTACCATATTCAATCAGCGTTTTTACGAGCCGTAGTTTACTGGCGCCTTCCTTTAAATCATATCGAAGAACCAAAGGCACCTCAGTTACCGTTGGTTTTAAAAGGCTAAGTTTTAAGAGAATCTCGACCATAACAACGAAACCGTTCGATTCAATAAACGGCTCGATATCTCGAACTGCCTTTTTTAAAAAACCTAAACGATAGAGCCTATACCCACAAGTATAATCATTGGCGCCCACAGGGAAAACTCTTTTCAATAGAACACGTGCCCCTGAAGACAAGAGTTTGCGATAGCCGGGTACCCCGACCTGAGTCCCTTCTTGAACAAATCTGGAAGCAATGACGATATCAGCCCCATCATTTTTTGCCTTCCACATTTCATGAATTAGAACAGGATTTTGGGTGTTGTCGGCATCCATCGTTATCAAAACATCTTCGTCATTCCAATTAGCACATACATGTTCTATTCCTGTATGCATTGCCCTACCCAACCCCATATTAAAAGGATGCTCTAACAGGGTCACGGGGTTGTTTGATGCATATTGTCGGACCAACTCTGCGGTACCATCGCTACTGCCGTCATCCACGACGACAATATGAAACTTTTCGTCTTTTAGGGTGTTGATAATTTGATCAAAAAGAGTGCTAATACTTGCCTCTTCGTTGTAAGCTGGGAGTAAGATAACAAACACTATTTACAACTCCATGGAATGAGTTTATTGGAGAGCCGTCACTGAGGTGAATTGGTCAAACCCACAAAGTAAAACAGGCAAACCACAATCAGCTATTCGATTTTACTTTCTCTATAGATGTCATTAGCAAATAGCCCCCAAAGATTTTTGAGAGCAAAAAATCAAAACCCAATATAATATCTCTGGAAATTTGTTTTGATAAACAGAAATAAAAAAAGTAATTAATCAATTGGTTCAGTTGTATACCTATTTTGCCAAGTTGTGGCAAGTATGAAAGTGCTTTAAAACCGTTAAACAAAAGGATTACAAATCCCACGCTTATCTCTTTCTCAATCAGTCTCATATTACTAGGAATTACATGTTTTAATGATTTTGTCGGAATCTCATCCCCGTAGGGAAAACGATTTAATTTTTCTAGAATCCATTTGCCAATCCGGTAAAAAACACATCTGCTATACGGCGTAAATATGACAATCATACCATCAAAATCTATGATATTTCCCATAACTTCTATCATTTTCAATTGAAGATCTGGTGAAAAATGTTCAATGACGCCGGCATTCCAACAAAGGTTATAATCTTTTTTAATCTTATTATAATCTATATCAAAGAGGTCATATTCGTAGAATGTCACAGGATGCGGAACATCTTGATTAATATATTTACAATACGCTATCGCCTCAGTACTGTTATCCAATATCCCCGTCTCCGCTCCCATATTATTTAAATACCTGCTTGCTCTTCCTGAGCCCCCACCCAACTCCAGGGCACTTTCTATCGTTTTATTCTTTGATAATCTATAATTTTTTTCTAAAATAATAGATAGAAAATAATTCATCGCTTCATCTTGTTCTGGTAATTGCCATTGATGTTGCCAATATGCATCCCATATATTTTCGTTATCTTGATCTAAATTATTCGAGATAATATTCTTCAACCTTACTTCCCTTTTTAATAATAGATCGATTAAATATCCTCACAGATATATTAATATATTGAGAAATATCCTGCCAATGGTGGACCAGATGTTTGCCGAGTTCCGCTCAATATCGCAAACCGCTTATAGCACTTTGTCCAACCGATATTATGAGTTATATTACATCATATCCAGATTAACTCAATAGGAATTTAAGTAACGCAACGAGTCTTAAACTGTCAGTAGAGGTTGTAATATAGGTGTCATTTGTGCTATCTATCTTTTTTCTATAGGTAGAGACTATGGATGAATATTTATACAGTCCACAATATAATTTATGTGTCATTTTTTGTCTACTGATCTAACATAAATTAACACATATGAGATCTTATACCACATTTACAGTACAATATTCCGAGTTGTTAACTGTTCCAAATGTGGGGTGTGGAGAGACTTATATGATTGTCAGCTTATATTGTTAATAGGGAAATCCTGATTACATATTAAAAAATTGGTAATGGAGAATCTGCTATGAACATTACTCCTACCATATAGCTTAAGATATTTTTGGAAATGGCCTTGGGATAGGCTTCATTATGCATTCTATAAGGAGTTTTATTTATGTCTCCCCGTCTACAGTCTATCATTCGAGAAGTCATTTTTTTCGGTCTTACAGCCTTGGTTTTATTGGCTGCACGATCTTCACTGGCAGACCATTACACGGTCCCGACCGGATCAATGGAGTATACGTTGATCCCGGGGGATCGGATTGTGGTAGATAAAATAACTTATGGCTTAAGAGTACCATTTACAGATTGGGAAATCATCAGTGGAACGCCCGTTAATCGAGGCGAAGTGGTCGTCTTTGACTCGCCGGAAGAAGACGTTCGCCTCGTCAAGCGTATCGTTGCCGTTGGCGGGGACACGATCGTTATAAAAGATGGTCACGTCTTTATTACAGGTAAACCCATGGCCTCACCGGCCAATCCGACGGAAGAGATCTATGGTGAGCGGGTTGTCAGGCTGAATTTGGCCTATAGAGGAGGAGCGGACCTTGGGCCCCTCAGGATCCCAGCGGGGCATTTATTAGCTATCGGTGATGCTAGGGGAAACAGCCGGGATGGGCGCGTCTTTGGAATTATATCTGAAGAAAAAGTCTATGGACGGGCGATTGCGGTTTATTACCGTAGAGATGAGGGACTGGTATGGAAAGGACTCTAATTGAGCACCTTGCTTAATTGTCATGGTCTTTCTACGCTGAACATGAAATTATCTTATAATAGAAGGGTGAAACGTATGGGAAATAAATCGAGGGTATTGATTACAGGCGCTGCCGGTCTGGTCGGCGGCATATTACGATCACATTGGAAAGATCGCTTTAATCTCCATTTGGCGGATATTAAACCTGTCCCGGATCTAAGGCACACTGAGACGTTCCTCCAAGTGGATATTACAGATTATCAACAGATGCTTGAGGCTTGTCAGGAAATGGATACGATTGTACATCTCGCAGCAGACCCCAGCCCTGCTGCCGATTTTTATAAAACACTCCTTCAGCTCAACGTTATCGGCGCATATAATGCTTTTCAGGCTGCAAAAGAGGCGGGTTGTCGTCGAATTGTTTTTGCAAGCAGCGTGAACGCTGTTTTAGGCTATGGGGGGGAAGTTGAAACGAAATGGGACGTACCGATATACCCACAAAATGTATATGGCGCGACAAAGTGCTGGGGAGAAGCGCTTGCACGGGTCTACTCGGATCAACACCAACTTTCTTGCATTTGTGTCCGTCTGGGGTCACCTCGGTTAGATATGAACAACCTTAAGCCGGAAGATCTTGATAAACCCAGCATGGGCATCAGTCCCAGAGATACCGCCCAACTCTTCAGGAGATGTGTGGAGGTTGAAAATGTGGATTTTGCCATTGTTCATGGGGTCTCAAGGCATCGAAAGTCCTGGATGGATGTTGAGCATTCCTGCGAAGTTCTGGGCTACCATCCGCAAGATGGCACGGCGATGGTCTGAATCGCGTTGCTAATTCCTAGCGAGCAAGGGTGCAATCGATCCTCAAGTTTATTCAACTATCCGGTCCTATGCCTTTTAGCATAATCGTATTATATTTTTCCAGATGAAAAAGATTAAATACCGGCGTCAATGAAGCCTGATCACCTGGCTGTCCATCCCAGATCCATTGACCAAGAAGCCCCCGTAACAGAAGATGCAGCATCTGTACAAAGGAATGCCACGACTTCTGCGACCTCAGATGGCTCAATTAACCGTTTAATGGCAGCTGGCTGAAGCATCACGTCCTTGAGGACTTCCTCTTCAGAAATGCCATGCGCCACGGCCTGATCCTTAATCTGTTGTTCTACAAGGGGCGTTCGGACATAGGCGGGGCAAATGGCATTGACAGTAATACCCACATCGGCCCCTTCGAGGGCGGTGGTTTTTGTTAAGCCGAGTAAACCATGTTTAGCAGAGACATATCCTGCTTTAAAGGGGGATGCAACTTGACCATGGATGGAGGCGATATTGATGATACGCCCCCAACGGTTCTTCTGCATGGCTGGCCACACATAACGGGTGAGAAGAAAAGGCGCCGTAAGCATGACCTTCAGCATGTCATCCCATATATCTTCAGGAAATGATTCAATAGGTGCTACATGTTGAAATCCGGCATTATTTACTAGAATATCGATACGCTGATACGCCTTCAGAATTTTGCTTATTACCAATTTACAGTCCGCACCGCTTCGTAAATCACAGGCAATAAAAACCCCCTTAATCGCATCTGCTACGGCCCGTCCTTTTTCATGGTCCGTGTCGACCACCATGACGCGTAAACCCTCCGCGGCGAGACGTTCCGCCGTTGCTTGACCAATTCCGCTTGCAGCCCCGGTAACAAGAGCAATTTTTTTAGACATAATGTGTTAAATCTGGGGAATATAAAAAGAGACGATCCATTTTCAGGTGGACCGTCTCTTCATGGGTATTATGAAAATATCGATCTAACGGGTTTCTGTCTTGGCTTCTTCTTCTTCTTTTGATTCCTTTTCACGCTCATCTGCTCTCTTCTGACGTTGCATGGGATTCTCCGGTGTGCTCCGTCGTTGTTTGAAGAGTTGGAATCGAGATGGTTTGGAAGACGGGGGCCATACATTATTACTCAGATCGACATCCGCTGTTTCAAGAAAAGGGTCAAGCGTGATTTGCTTAACTTCCTGTTCAGTGACAAACACTTTAGAAAGTTGATCATCTCGTAACCGCCAGATTTCTGCGGGTATGTGCTGAACCTCCTTCGTCCCATCTGCATATTCAAATTCCAGAATCAAAGGCATCACCATGCCGCCTACATTCTTAAAAGTAAGTTCATAATAGTGTTTATCATCGTTCAACAAGGTCAGATCTTCCTCGGACAGGGTCTTGAGAAATCGATCATGTTCCTCTTTATCGAGCACGGAAATTTGAAAGGGATCATATTTATTGTAGAAGTCAACCGTTTCAGGGTCATTGCCGACCACGGTTTCCAAGATCTCTTCACGATTTCTCGTGTAGCCGATTCCCCGATTTTCTTCCTCTTTCCTAGCCCGGGCAATTGCTTTTTCCACTTCAGGGTTCTTTGTATCGACCTGGAACCATTTTACCTCTGTTAACGCGATGTCAACATGGTCCGTACCATAGAACCATCCACGCCAGAACCAATCAAGGTCTACAGCAGACGCATCTTCAAGACTACGGAAAAAGTCCTCCGGGGAAGGATGTTTGAACATCCACCGCTGAGAATAGGAACGAAAGGCATGGTCAAACAATTCACGCCCCATAATAGTTTCGCGAAGGATGTTAAGGCCTGTGGCCGTTTTGGCGTAGGCATTGTTCCCAAGCTGAAATACCGACTCTGAATTGGTCATAATCGGAGACATACGGGATTTATCGCCTTTCATATAGGCGGCAATGTTATGAGCAGGCCCCCTTCGTGAGGGATACTCAAGATCCCATTCCTGTTCTGCCAGATATTGAATAAACGTATTCAGCCCCTCATCCATCCAGGTCCATTGCCGCTCATCAGAATTTACGATCATCGGAAAATAGTTATGCCCCACCTCATGGATGATCACACTGATCATGCCATATTTAGTCCGTTCACTATACGTACCATCTTTCTCTGGTCGTCCCCCATTGAAACAAATCATAGGGTATTCCATACCGATCCGATTGGTATGGACCGAAATGGCCGTCGGATAGGGATAATGGAAGGTGTATTTTGAATATATCTCCAGGGTATGGGCAACAACTTTAGTTGAATAGCGTTCCCAAAGCGGATTGCCCTCTTTAGGATAATACGACATGGCCATAACGTCGTTGGGGCCTGATTTTACGCCCATGGCATCCCAGATGAACTTCCTCGAACTGGCAAAGGCAAAATCTCTAACATTTTCTGCGTGAAAGACCCATGTGGTTTTGTCTGTTGCTTTTGTTTTTTCTTTCTCTACCGCTTCTTCCTGAGTTACGATAAGAACGGGTTCTGACGCCGTCCGAGATCTTGTGAATCGGGCTTGTTGTTCTGCCGTAAGTGCCGTTTTCGGATTTTGCAAAACACCGGTTGCCCCAACGATATGATCAGAAGGGACAGTAATGCTTACTTTATAATCACCAAATGGCAGGGTAAACTCCCCACGCCCTAAAAATTGTTTATGCTGCCACCCTTCCACTTCGTTATAAACGGCCATACGGGGGAAAAATTGCGCGATAGTATATAGGTAATTATCGTCTTCCTTAAAATATTCATAGCCTGATCGACCGCCTATTTTCATCCGATCGTTGATGTTGTACCACCATTTAACTTTAAATGTAAAGGAGCTATTGGATTTAAGTGGTGTAGGCATGTCCACGCGCATCATGGTCTTATTTATGGCGTGCGATAGGTCGTTGTCGCGTCGATCCTTCACCCAATCAATTTTAAACCCACCGTCGAAATCGTTATTCAGTCTTCTCAATCCAGCAAAACTCATCCGACCTGAAAGGCGATTAGAGGCAATCTTTTTAGTATCCGATTCCTTGGCGCGCATATTCTGATCGAGTTGAACCCATAAGTAGGCCAATTCATCTGGGGAGTTATTCACATAGGTGACCGTCTCCGTACCAATTATTTGCTGAGTACTGTCATCGAGCTCAATGGTCATTTCATAATTGGCTTCATTCTGCCAGTAAAGGTGACCAGGGGCTCCTGAAGCCGTCCGGTAAACATTTGGAGACTGCGATTCCTGCTTAAGCTGACGGAATTTACTCCGACTATTACTCTCAGGGCCGTTCTGGGCATATGCGGGTATCGTTCCCATCGCAATACTTATAGCAACCAGGCAAATGAACACGCTTTTTGCCATGAAATGTCCTCCTTATTAACTTTTTAGTGGGTGATAATTTCTTCTCTAATAATATGATCTGGCTGGTAATGCAAGGTATAAATTGTGCTGTCAACGATAATATTATACTTTAATGACGTATAAATCTTTATTACTACATTCAGGATAATTAATTTTTCCGCTTGAACAGACAGGACTACAAAGATGCATATAAAAATCAACCTGACAATTATCAGTACATTACTGGCCTCCATGCTCTCCATCCCACTTAATGGGATGACCCACCCTTTTTATATAAGTGTATGTGAGATTGAGCATAATCCTGATACCGATGCATTAGAGATTACCTTCAAAATATTTACCGAAGATCTCGAACAGGTTCTGGAAGCCCAGGGCACAGGGAAATTGAATCTGGGCACAGACCATGAATCAGAAAACGCAGATCGTTATATAACCAGATATCTGGAACAGCATGTGTTTGTCGAAGTAGACGGACGGACTTTAAAGGCGGAGTTTCTGGGTAAAGAATCGGAGGTAGAGGCGATCTGGTGCTACGTCGAAATAAAAGATGTGCCTTCTATAAACACCATAGCAGTAACCAACACTCTGTTGATAGATCTGTTTGAAGACCAGACCAATATGGTACATATCAAGGCCAATGGTCAGAAGAAAAGTATGCTCTTTACCCGCGTTTTGGATAGGGACACGGTGACATTTTAATGAATTGCATATATCTTGCTATCACCAGATACAAAAACTTCCTCGAAATACACATCATCCTGTAATAATTGCCTTACGCCCATAAACCTGCCACTCACATCAAGTATATGGGTCACCTTCCATTCTTTCAAGGTGACAAGAGGCGTTTGAAACCAATTCGTTTCATCAAACTCAGGCTGCAAGGGACTATAGACGTTGCGATATGGGCCTATTGATGGAACATCTAAATATATAGGAAATACAGAACCACTCAGAAAAACCAAGACCTCTCCTGGCATTTTATTCAAAAATAAACTACTGTCATAATAATTTATATTCTGAGACAAATAGGATGCCTTGGATAAAGGTTGGAACACGTACTTTAAACCATGATTCTGATCTTTCCACAATGCCACGAATCCAAATCCGATTGCTACCATGAGAGCAATCAGGTGGATATATTTTAATAGGCGGCTGTCCCAAGTGTCTTTTATAACGGTAATAGAAAAAATAATAATCAATGGAACCACAAAGACGAGATGACGGATTACCACGCCTTTAGCCTCGTACCAAATTGCGATCATGATAATCGTGGAGATCATCGAAAATTTACTTATTGGATTCAACTTCGATTTAATCGAAATGCCGATGAATAAAGGGCCGTAAACCAAAAACAAATGTCCCATTCCTCCCCAATATCCAAACCAGTTTCCTTCCATAGTTAATATCCAAGGGAGGCTCATAGGCCCGCTAAGGTCGGCATTGAATTTAAACCGACGACCCTGGTGGCGTTATTAATATCGGTTATAGGCTGAATAGAAGTCCAATCTGGAAATAGCGGTAGGAATGGATTTCCCAATACAATCCAATTCTTTAAATACCATGAACCGCCTATCAACAGAATAATACCAACCGCCAGACAACTGGTACGCCATGAT
>Ga0115002_10008712_pt1 | contig 11193 bp, 11 predicted proteins | sample ArcticOcean_MG_C_8_FD_89576 | JGI IMG/M metagenome (GOLD analysis project Ga0115002, IMG submission 89576) | Marine microbial communities from western Arctic Ocean - ArcticOcean_MG_CB11_86 | ecosystem: Environmental > Aquatic > Marine > Oceanic | place: Arctic Ocean: Canada Basin | collected... | reverse complement strand
CCTCCTCTGGCGGCGGCGGCGGCGGTGGTGGCGGTGGCGGTGGCGGTGGCGCCGCGACGAACGCCATCATCGACTGTGGCGTCGGCAACACATCAGCCGCCATGAGCGGGATGATCACCATCGCTGCAACAACCATCGTATGCACAAAGATGGACAGCGGGATCGTGTACCACTTCTGTGTTCCCACCGTGATCGACGGTTCGACAACATCCCCGAACATGTGTCCTGCCAACGGATCTACCCTCCTACACTTCTTGCCAGCAAAGGCTGCCGATTATAGCGGCCCCTGAAAAACCTTGTCAACGCACTGAGCACTCGCGAGCGGTACGTTGCACGGAGACACGGACAGCCACACAGGCGCTCGTCTCGTCCTCCGAAGCAGCCGGCATTCTATACCTATTTGACCCTTGCGCAACAGCAAAATTGGGATCACACCCGACCCAACGAAACTCTCTACGATCCGACCTGGCGGTCGGGCTCGTCGCGCCCCGTGTCGCTCAGGCGATCAGGCAGTGACATTCCCCCCGTGAGAAATATACGAACGCCCTCCTGAACCGAAATATCGGGAAAAAATACGCTTGCCCACGGATAGATCGCCACGTCACCGAGGTACAGGTGATTCGTCGGCACGTAGACCGCCACCAGTGCCTCATCGCCCCCCGGACGATCCAGGATGAACTCCTTGGTGAGAAACCCCAGCGTCCTGCCGCGAATGGGATCCTCCACCATGACGACCCGCTTGAAACCGTACTCGTTGTCGGGCGAAAACGCCACGATCAACTGCTTGACCGGCGCATAAATCGTCCGGAACACGGGCACACGCATCAGCCATTGTTCCCCACGCACCAGTATGCGGCGCCCGATGACGTTGGTGGCCACGGCACCCACGGCGAGCACAGCCAACAGCGTAATCAGCAGACCAAGTCCAGGGACCTCCCGACCCAGCACCCGCGTCGCCAGCGGCGCCGTGACGCCGTCGATGACGCCAAAAATCCACACAAGTGCCGCCACACTGATCACCAGCGGTACGGTCACGAAGAACCCAGCGATGAAGCTACGGCGCAGCCACTGCACGCCCGCTAGCTCCCGCGAACCATCGCCAGTAGCACCGCGCCGACGACTACCCGATACCACGCGAATGGTGAGAAGCCTGAACGCCTCACGAATGCCACAAAGGGTTTCACCACCAGTGCTGAGGACACGAACGCCATCACGAATCCAACGGAGATTTCTGCCATCCGCCCATCCGCCAGCGGGGCTCGTATCTGCCCAAGTTCGTAGGCGAAGGCGGCCACCATCGTTGGTATAGCCAACAGAAACGAGAACTCCGCCGCGGCCGGCCTATCTAACCGCATCAGCATACCGCCGACCATCGTCGCGCCCGACCTGGACACACCGGGCACCAGAGCCAGGACCTGGCACATCCCAACGCCAAACGCCCCCATGATCGGAGTCTGTTCGGCGGTCGACACGATCGGCTCGGGTCGGTACCGCTCGACCAGTAACATAATCAGCCCCCCTGCAATCAGCGCGCCTCCAATCACCCGAACGCTGTTGTAGAGCACCACCTGCACGTAGTCGGCCAGAAGAAGCCCGGCAACCAGCGCTGGCACGACGGCAACCAGGAGCGCCCATGCTAATCGCCTCGCCTCCTGATCTGACGGGAGACCACGAACAACCGCTACCAACCTGGCGCGATACAACCACACAATCGCGAGGATCGATCCAAGCTGGATCATGACGGTGAACGCGCCACCTGGATCGTCGTAGCCGAGCCACCGCCCAAAGACGAGCAGGTGCGCCGTGGAGGAAACCGGAAGAAACTCAGTGACGCCCTGGACCACCCCAAGCAACGCCGCGATGAGGTAGCTCACGAGAACGGTCGGCAGCAGGCAGCAGTCGGGCGCACACCGAAATGCCGACAGCACATGCTGTCCACCGTCACTGCGTGGAACGACCCGCGCTCACGATGCTCTCGCTCCGCTCGCCTTGCGTTTCGGGCGCGCCTTCGCCTCCTGGCGCGCCGCGGCGGCCGGCGACGCTGCCGACGCCTGCTTGCGCTGGCCCAGTGCAATCGCGATAGACGAGGCGATGAACACCGTCGAGTAGGTGCCGCTGATGACACCGACGAGCATCGTGAACGCGAACCCTCGCAGCACCTCACCGCCGAACAGATAGAGCGCCAACACCGAGACAAAGGTCGTACCAGACGTAATGACCGTGCGCGCCAGGGTCTGGTTGACGCTGACGTTCACCACCTGGTCGAGGGAATCACGGCGCATCGCTCGCATATTCTCTCGAACTCGATCGAAGATAACGATGGTGTCGTTGACCGAGTATCCGGTGATCGTCAGGAGCGCAGCCACGATGTTCAGCGACAGGTCGAAGCCGAAAAACACGAGAAAGGCCACCGTGACCACGATGTCGTGCAACACGGCCGCGACGGCGCCGAGCGCAAAGGACACCCTGAACCGAAACGCGATATAGACGGCAATCGCCAGTAGCGAGGCCAAAGTCGCGTAGATACCGCGGCGCTGTAAGTCTGCACCGATGACCGGACCTACGATTTCCCGACTGAGAAGCTCGAATGTTGGCAAACCCTCGCCCTGCAGGGCCTCAAGAATCTGCTCCGATCCCTCTTCGAGGCTGGCTCCGGCCTCTGCGGCATCGGTCAAAGCCAGTCGGATCAGCCACTCGCGATCCTGGGTATCGCCGTACTGCTGTACCACCTCTTCCCCAGGGATCGGAGCCACCGCCTCACGCACCTGCTCTTCAGTGACGTCCTGATCAAACTTCACGACGACGATGGTCCCGCCAGAGAAGTCGATGCCGACCGGCAGGCCGCCTCGTGACACGATCACCGAGATGCCGGCGACGAGAATGACGAGCGACAGCGCAGCGGCCTGCCATCGCCAGCGTGTGAAGTTGTATGACGTGTTTCTGAAGATCTGCATGGCCTTAGATGCTCAACACCTGCACCTGCTGCTGCTGCCGGCGTGAGAGCACCAGTTCAAACATCGTACGAGAGACGAAGACCGCAGTGAAGATGTTGGCCAGCAGCCCGATGGCCAGCGTCGTCGCGAACCCGCGAATGGGCCCAGTGCCGAACTGAAACAGAAACATCGCTGAGACGAGCGACGCGACGTGCGTGTCCACAATCGTCCACCAGACGCGGTCAAACCCCGCATGCACGGCGGCGCGCACGCCCTTCGCCGTGGCCAGTTCCTCTTTGATGCGCTCAAAAATAAGGACGTTCGAGTCGACACCGATACCGATCGTCAGGATGAACCCGGCAATGCCTGGCAGCGTCAGCGTGGCGCCAAGATACGCCATCATGCCCAGCAGAATAGAGAGGTTCACGGCGATCGATACGACGGCGTTCAAACCCGTCACCTTGTAATACAACAGGATAAAGATGACCACGAGCGTCAGTCCCCCGAGGGACGCCGTGACACCTGCCTCGATGGATTCACGGCCGAGCGTCGGCCCCACCGTGCGCTCCTCAAGAATGTCCATGGGCGCAGGAAGTGCGCCGGTGCGAAGTACGAGCGAGAGGTCCTGCGCCTCCTGCTGCGTGAAGCTCCCCGTGATCCGTCCTTCGTCCGCGATGCGCGACTGGATGGTCGGCGCCGTAAACACGCGGTTGTCGAGAATCACGGCGAGACCGCGACCGATGTTCTGTTCCGTGAACTGGCCGAAGCGCTGCGCGCCGTCCTGGTTGAACGTGAAGCTCACGGCCGGAAGATTGTTCTCGTCCAGGGTGGGCCGGGACGTCCGGAGGTCGCGCCCGGTCACCGGAGCCACACGACGCACGATGTAGTACACGGTGCTGGGCGTGCCGCCTCCCGTGGCGGCGACATCCTCCGCGCCGGAGACGAGTTCCATGTCGGGCGGCACCACGTTGTTGACCGCCTGCAACGCCGCTTCCTGGGTGAGAAACGGCCCCTGCTCCACGAGCTTCAGTTCCAGCAGCGCCGTACGTCCGATGATCTCTTTTGCTCGATCGACATCGGTGACGCCAGGCAGCTGCACCAGAATCTGGTCGTCCGCGCCCTGCCGCGCAACGATCGGCTCCGCCACACCCAGCTCGTTGACACGACGTTCGATCGTCTGCTGCGCCTGCGTGACCGCCTCCTCGCGGAGCTGGTTGGCGATGTTCGGCCGCATCGTATACGTGTAGCTGCCGACCCCCGGGGACCGGCTGAACACCGTGTCCACCTCCACGGCGACCTGCCGAAACGCATCATCGTCCTGGATGCCTTCGGCCACAAACTCGATTGGACCCGTCACCTCCAGGTTCGTGTACTGCACGGCGGCGACACTGAGCGCCTCCCGGAGCCGCTCGGCGGTGGTGTCGGTCTCAATGCGCAGCGCGTCGTCGGTTTGCACGCGCATGATCATATGGACGCCACCTCGAAGATCGAGGCCGAGATTCACTTTCTGACCAGGCGGATAGAACGCCCAGACAGACAACGCAATCACGGAAAGAATGAGGACGACCTTCCAGCGAAGATTCTTGTTCACGACTGAGTCTCCGGCACGACCGGCTCCTGTCCCTGGTAGCCGACCACCGCGCTCCGGGACATCTCGACCCGGACTCGTTCCGCGATCTGCACCTGCACGGACTGGTCATTGAGGCGGGTAATCGAGCCGTACAGACCGCCTGAGGTCACCACTTTATCGCCGACCTTCAGCGCAGCGAGGAACGTCTGCACTTTCTGCTGGCGCCGCTTCATGGGAAGCAGGATCACGAAATAAAAAATGCCCACCACGAGCACGAACGGCATGAGCTGCACCCATGCGCTCGGTGCCCCGGCAGACGGTGCGCCCATGGCTACAAGCCAAGGTATTCCCACAACCGGACTTCCCATTCCAAGATCAAAAAATGTCATGAATCGAGCGACAGGCTTGAAGTCGACCGCAAGAACTCCTGCCTGAAACTATCGAAGGTCTGAAACACGATAGCGTCTCTGATCCTCCGCATCGTGTCAAGGTAAAACCTGAGGTTATGCAACGTGTTAAGGGTCCCCGCGCTCATCTCGCCGGCCAGGTACAGATGCCGAAGATACGCCCTCGAATGATGCTGGCAAGTGTAGCAGTCGCATCGCGGATCAAGGGGAGCCTCGTCCTCGGCATATCTGGCGTTCTTGATGTTGATCCGACCGTTGCTGGTAAAAAGCTGCCCGTTCCTGGCATGGCGCGTCGGAATAACACAATCGAACATATCGACGCCACGGGCCACGCATTCGACTAGATCCAAGGGCGTACCCGCGCCCATCAGATAACGCGGGCGATCCGCAGGTAGGCGACGGGCGGTGCTCCCGGCGACCGCATGCATCTGGTCGATCGGCTCGCCGACGCTCAGGCCTCCAATCGCGTACCCCTCGAAGCCCAATTCGACCGTGGCATCGACGCTCTCGTTCCTTAAGTCAGGATAGATCCCTCCTTGAATGATTCCGAACTGCGCCTGCCCACTATTGGACACAGTTGTGTCGTCGACCGACCCTGACCGCAACTCCTGCAGTCGCACCCGACACCGCTTGGCCCATTGCACCGAGCGCGTCATCGATGACGCCGCCGCGTCTCGGGTCGAGGGGAACGCAAGGCATTCGTCGAGCACCATCGCAATATCGGATCCGAGCCGAGCTTGAATATCGGTGACCCGCTCTGGGGTCAACATCTGACGCGACCCATCGAGATGCGACCGGAAGTCCGCTCCGTCCTCGGTGATCCGCACCTGCTGGGCCAGACTGAAGATCTGAAACCCTCCACTGTCGGTGAGAATCGGTCTCGTCCAACCAATAAAGCGATGCAGACCGCCACGTCGGGCGATGAGTTCGTCACCCGGACGCAGCAACAGATGGTAGGTGTTGGCGAGGATGACTTCGGCGCCCGCCTCTTCAAGATCGCTGTGGCGAACGGCCTTGACGCTGCCCTGGGTACCGACCGGCATGAAGGCGGGCGTCTGCACCACGCCATGCGGCGTGCGCAGTTCGCCCCGACGCGCCGCGCCGTCGGTCGCACTCACGCTGAAGCTAAACGCTGACACGCTAAGATAGTAGTGTCAGCTTCAGGGGGTCACGGAGTGCAGCAGGTTCACGAAGTCCTTTCCATGCGATACGCGGACGCGTTGTGAAGCGGCTCCGCATAGGGATCATTTACGGCGGCCGGTCTGGCGAGCACGAGGTCTCAGTCGCTTCCGCCGCCTCGATCTTTCAGCACCTCGACGCCGAGCGATACGACGCGGTGCCCATTCGTATCGAAAAGACTGGCCGCTGGCTGCTCAACTGCCCGGTCCCCAAAGCCCTCGCGGCGGCGGCCGTTGTCGCCGAGGATGCCGGCGGTCCTCCCCAACTCGTCGAACCATCTGCCGCTGTCTCGACGGCCGCACTGGACGTTATCTTTCCGGTGCTACACGGCCCGTACGGCGAGGACGGCACGGTGCAGGGCTTGCTCGAACTGATCAACGTGCCTTACGTGGGCGCCGGTGTGTTGGGGTCGGCCGCCGGCATGGACAAAGCGGTCATGAAGGTACTATTTGCCGCCAGCGGCCTGCCGATCGTCCCGCATCTGACGGTGTTACACCCATCCTGGAGGGAGCGCGGACACTCGATCGCCGAACAGGCGGCCGACGAACTGAGCTTTCCGATGTTCGTCAAGCCTGCCAACCTCGGCTCAAGTGTTGGCATCTCAAAGGCAAGCTCTCCAGCTGAGTTTGTGGACGCGATGGATCTTGCGCTCCAGTTCGACCGCAAGGTCGTGATCGAAGCCGCCGTGCCGCACGCCCGCGAAATCGAGTGCGCGGTCCTTGGCAACGACTCCCCACAGGCATCGGTGCCAGGCGAGATTGTGCTGTCCCGGGGGTTCTACGACTACGAGGCGAAGTACGCCGACGAAGGAACACAGCTGATTGCACCAGCTCCGCTCACGGACGAGCACACCGCCGAAATCTGCCGCATGGCGCTCGTGGCGTTCCAGGCCATCGATGGAGCGGGCATGTCGCGCGTTGATTTTCTCATCGCGGGCGACACGGATCAGACTTTCGTCAACGAGGTCAACACGATTCCGGGCTTCACGACGAAGAGCGTCTATCCGAAACTCTGGGAAGCCTCCGGTATGTCCTATCGCGATCTACTTGATCGTCTCATCGCTCTTGCGATCGAACGACACGCTGACAAGCAGCGCCTCCGCACAAGCCTGACCTGATTCCTTTCGGTCGTCGCAAACGTTGGTCACCGTTCGACGAGCGATTCGTGCCTACGTCACGCAACTCGGACGCGCGATCGACGTCGCAATCGACGTGGCCATGCGCTGACGAGCATGCCGCGATGCACTCGATGCAACGCAGTACGCACGATCTGTTCGAACATCGCGTGCGCACGATCACGATCATCGTCACGACCACTGAAACGGTCTCGCACACGTCGACGTTCCGTGCGCAACGGTGCGACAAGCTCACTGAAAGGGCCGTAGCTTGACAGAAGAGACGCGATTGAGCGTGGTTCAAACGCGCGCCTTTTTGACAACCGCCAAGCTTTTATGCTTGACATCAAGAATATCTCACCCATAATCTACATCTGGTATGAGGGTGGATGGCTCAGCCCACCCGTTGTGACGGTCACGTTGGCCGTCGGAGGTTGAGCCACAACAACCTTAGGAGAGAACCAATGGCGAAGAAGGCAAAAAAGGCAGTTAAGAAGAAAGCTACGAAGAAGAAGGCTGCCGCCAAAAAGCGGTAGAACCTGCCGTTCGAATTTTGGGGTGCTCGACTTGAGCACCCCTTTTTCGAGCAGCGGCTTTCCGAAGGGCGCGATGCGCCGAGGGTTAGCCGCGATGAAAGTAAAAAGGGGACGTGCGATTCGCGCGTCCCCTTTTTGCTTTTCGCGTACTGGATCCGAAATGCGGCTCGATCGATTCGATCAACAGGCTACGGAGATTCGGTCTCGCCGTCTCTGATACGAACCTGTTGAATCACGTCCCCTGGAGCCAGGCGATCCACGACCTCCATGCCCGCCACGACATGGCCGAATACAGTGTAGTGACCGTCAAGGTGAGGCTGAGGTGAATGGGTGATGAAAAACTGGCTGCCGCCGGTATCTGGACCGGCGAGTGCCATACCCACCGTACCCCGCAGATATGGGCGCATGTTAATTTCATCGCGAATCGTGTACCCGGGTCCGCCCTCCCCATCGCCGCGCGGATCGCCGCCCTGGACCACGAAGTCAGGAACGACGCGGTGTATCGCGACATCGTCAAAGAAACCAGAGCGAGCCAGCGCCACAAAATTCGCCACAGTCAACGGCGCATCAATGATGGCCAATTCGATTTCGATCACACCTCGCGCTGTTTCGATGTACGCGTGCGGCGAAAAGCGAGGGCTCACAAGCCCAAACCACTCCGGGTCCGAGATCGCGCGGCCAGCCGGCGCAGGGCGATACGCTCCGTCAGCCACTTCCGTGCCGGCGTCGCGCAGTAGCACCGCGGCTCGTTCGCGTACGGCCCAGTCGCGATCCTCGAGTGCATCCTCCAGGAGCGGACGCGCGGCTATCGGATCCAACGCGGCCAGCGCTGAGAGAATCGCGACTCTCGCCACGTAGGTCCTGTCGTTGAGCGCCGCCTGGTACGCCTCTACCAGCGACGGAACCGAAGCGCGCGCGCCCCACTGCTCGAGACCTCCTGCCGCCGAAGCGCGCGCGGCGAAATCATCGACGGCCAACCGTTCCGTGAGAATCGCGTCGGTCCCGGGGGTCCTCGACGCGACGTGTGCAGCAAGCGCCGCGGACACCACTCGGGGGTCGCCGTCCTCCAACAAAATCCTGAGTCGAGCCTCGCCTCGCCCCATCGGAAGCGTCGCCAGCGCGTCCGCCTCCGCGGCTCTCACCGCCCACTCAGGGTCCGGATCCAATCCGGAGAGAGCCAATAGAAACGTCTCCGGATCGACTCTGGCGAGCGTGCGAATCGCGGCGCTTCTCATGGCCGGCGAGGGATCGGACATCACATCCAGCAACAAGTCGACGCTGGCGACCGTCACGAGTGGCGATAGCGCGGTCATCGCCTCCAGTCTCAACGGCGCACTCGCTTCCGCATCAGCAACGATGCCCATCAACACGGGCACCGACGCGACGTCGCCGATCGCTGAGAGCGCACGCATGGCTTGGATCACCACCGCCTGATGTAGCGCCTGCTGCTCGACGACCTGGCGAAGCGGTTCTACAGCGGCCACCGCTCGCATGGCGCCAAGTCCACGAGCCGCGAACGCGGCGGTGTAGCGACCCGGGGTATGAAGCAACGCCACCAGCGCCGGTGCGCCGCGTTGATCCCCGAGCTGCTGGATCGCGGAGGCCACAGGCCACCACGGCGAGACGGGCTGCCCCGCTGCGTCAAGGGCCGCGGCGGCCATCGCATCGAAGGAGCCAAGACGCGCGAGCGCAAACATGCCCAAGCGAGTCGCCTCGACAGGCGGGGCAAGGGGAAAGCCCAGCTCATCAGCGTCCAACCCTGCCAGGGCTCCAGCACTGACATGCGCTCTGACCATCTCACTGACTGCCGTGGCGTCAGTAGGGTCGCCGATTATGCCAAGCGCCTGGGCGGCGCGTCCTTGAACCTCCGGATCCACGTCGCCAAGCGCCATCACGAGTGCTTCGCGTGCGCCCGAGGATCCCGTGAGTCCAAGTGCGAACGCGGCAATTTCCCTGACGTCAGGCTCCTCGTCTCCGAGCAGCTCTAATAGGGGCTCCACCGCTTCGGGCAAACCCACCCGCCCAAGGGCCAGCGCGGCGCGCCAACGAACCCGTGCCTCACTGTCGTCCAGCAGCAGAATCAGATCGGAGGGCGCTACTGTTGCGAATACTGCGGGTTGGGTGGATGTCGCAGGCGCCAGCACGATGGGTGGAGATGGGTTCGGATCGCGAATGATCCGCTGAGCCTCCAGGCGCATCATCCACGAAAGCTTGTCCTCCCACGTCAGAACATGCGGCACGGGCGGAGCTATCGGTGTGCTCGCGCAGCCCACGCATACCAGAGCCAGCACGAGGGACCAGGGAACGAGGCGAGCGACCGCCGAGTCTCTCAAAGTCCGCGCCGGCGCCGCCTTACGCATTGTGTCGTGGGCCTTGTGCATTGCACCTTACGCGTATCGGGCGGATGATAGCATGCAGGCGTCGGGGCTCTGAGCGCGCCGCAGCACATGTCCTTTCAGTACATCGCCATCGAAGGCCCCATCGGCGTTGGCAAGACCGCGCTCGCTGTTCGACTCGCGGCGCGCCTCGCCGCCACCACGGTGCTGGAGCAAACCGAGAATCCGTTTCTGGCGGATTTTTACTCCGGGCGCCCAGGGGCGGCGCTGCAGGCGCAACTCTTCTATCTGCTCAATCGACACCGACAGCAGGTCACCCTGAGGCAGGCCGACCTGTTCGCACAGGCGACAATCTCTGATTACCTGTTCGACAGGGACAAGATCTTCGCCTACCTCAATCTCGACGACAACGAGCTGTTCATTTATCAGCGGCTCTACGATCTGCTCGTGCACGACGTGCCGACACCCGATCTCGTTGTCTACCTTCAGGCTCCGTCCGATGTCCTCCTTCAGCGAATGCCTGAGAGGACCACTGAGACCGGCGAGGTCGTTCCGCGACCAGACGCGCCATACGTTCGTGAACTCAACGAGGCCTACCAGCACTTTTTCTTTCACTATGCCGCTACGCCGCTGCTGGTCGTCGAAACCTCGCAGCTGGATCTGGCGACCAGCGACGCCGCGGTGGACGATCTCATGCGACAGATTCGGACGATGAACAAAGGCACGCGGTACTACGTGCCGAGAACCAATCTCTGACGGGTCCGTGTCATTTATGTATTGCGTCGATCGGGCTTACATCGCTTGCCCTGGCGCACCAGCCCACGCCTGCTGCCTGGACATCCCCCGCCGTGGCGGGCCACAGTGATACAACGCCGGCGCGCCAACGCGCTCAGCCGACTTCTCACACTCGATACGTCCGGCATCAAGCTCGGGCTCGACAACATCTCCGGGCTCTGTGCCGCCCTCGGGCATCCTGAACGGACGTTCACGACGCTCCACATTGCCGGCACCAACGGCAAGGGGTCCGTCACGGCCATGGTGCATGCCGCGCTCGTCGCCGCTGGCGTGCGTGCGAGCAGATACATCTCTCCGCACCTCGTGGATCTGGCTGAACGCTT
>Ga0115002_10008707_pt1 | contig 11198 bp, 7 predicted proteins | sample ArcticOcean_MG_C_8_FD_89576 | JGI IMG/M metagenome (GOLD analysis project Ga0115002, IMG submission 89576) | Marine microbial communities from western Arctic Ocean - ArcticOcean_MG_CB11_86 | ecosystem: Environmental > Aquatic > Marine > Oceanic | place: Arctic Ocean: Canada Basin | collected... | reverse complement strand
TTACTTTCGAAAAGTCGCAGGCTTAGCACTCTTCTGCTTCAGCATTATTTTGGGCCATGTTTATGTATGTATCCTCCCGCGTGAAAATTCTTGGGTGGGGCAGGGGCGCACCCCCGCATCAGGGTGCAGGAAACAGGGTGCGGGTCACGGATTTTTCAACCGCGGGAAACATCATGACGAGACGCTCCGGGAAGCAGATGCCTTCCTCGTCAAACTCGGTTGGCTACCGAAATCCTGAGTGCTCTATCGATCTCCCGTCACCTAACTGGTGGGCGTGACATTAATCGTGTAGTAGAGGACCTTTCCGGTGGCGTCCTCGGTCGTCTTGGAAACGGAATTTTGTACTCCGATCACTTTCCCTTCGACATTTAACACCGGCCCGCCACTCATCCCACCGACCGGAGGGAAACCTGCCAACGGCTTGAGCTTCATCGCCTCCGGATCGGAAACGGTGGCCACCACCAAGAGCGGCGAGAGTTTGCTCACCGGAACCCCCTTCGTCTCGTTGCCCTGATGAAACGACTTCACTCTCCCTTTTTTGTCGAGACCCAATCGTGCGGGATAGCCGAAGAAGGCCGCAGTCTGCTTTGACGTCGCCTTCCCCATCACCACGGGTGATTTCATTGCCATCTCCTGACTCTCTTTCCCGGTGATCTGCAGCATGGTCCAATCCTTCTCCCCCTCCTTGATGACCTCTGCAGGAAAACCCCGTCCGTCCGTCGTGGTGAGGAGAATCTGCTTCTTCCCCTCCTTAGCGTTCTCATTCAGAACATGTTTTGCCGTGAGGACCCGTCCGCCTTTCAAAATGATTCCCGTACCGTGATTCGAGCTGTAGCCGTTCTTCACATACGAGTGCCTTACTTCGATCCGCACGATCCAGGGAATGACGGATTCAAGCCTCTTGGAAAACTCCGGCGCATGCTTCTCCAAATATTCCTCACTCAAGGCACTCCCTCGTTCATAGACCAGATTCCGATCCACAAACCATTGCTTTTCCTCTCCTCCCGAGTGCCCTATTCCGAGAGAGAATGCTGCCAAGCCCACGAAGATTCCAAATTTCATTGTCCTTCCAAGCTAGCGGGCCACTTGTGACCGTCAAGCGTCGAGACAGAAGACCTCCGCCAGCCTGTCCCGAATGCGAGGGTGATCTGGCCCCCTAAACTGGGCCATTGTGAATGCGCGGAACGGCGCAGGCCTTTCTCCGATCACTTCAACAGCGGCCCCAAGCGCCCAACCCAAAAAGCAAATTCCTAGCAGCGGTCTGGAGCCCTGACTCGGCGGAGATTCCGGCTCCGGTGAGAATGGTGATTCTGGGCATGTCGTCCTGTCTAGCAGGTGACGTCACTCCGGTCGTCAACCTTTAGGTATCTGGTTCAAGGTGTAGTAGGCGCGGCCGTGCTCCAGCGTCCTTCCCTTGCGATCGGTGAGATGCTTGATTTGTAGTTCGTGGACGTAATAAGCAGCCCGGTCTGCCACGTCGATCCGCACCGATTTCCCATCGTCACCCCAGGTCGTTCCAGAAACGGGCAGGGGTTTCTTGAGAATCTCATCGCCTCCATACTTCGAGGAGTACTGGTAGGTGAATCGTTCGAAGGAAAAGGAGCCCTCTTTTACGCTGGCCAAATCGACCGGCTCGGTGAAGGAGACATGGAAGCCGGTTGGGGTGGCTCTCATCTCGTGAATGGCGAACGGATTGTCGCCGTTGTATTCGATCCGCATCAAGCCGTAGGATCGATTGCCGAGCGAGGACCAGCCGCGGTTGGACAGGCCGACAAATAGCGAACCGTCCTCGGCGAACAGCAGGCGCAGGACCGCGGAGGGAAAACCGGAGAGGAACGGGAAGCAGGCCCCCTGGTATTCCCCATTCACCTTTTCGAGGAACACCCGGTTGATCGCGGAATTGGTGAACTCACCAACCAGCAGTTGTCCCTCGAAGGGGCCGAACTTGTTCCCCGTCTTGATCAACTGAATGTCCGTCGCTGATCTGCCCATCTTGTTGTAGGGCAGCCAGACCGCCGGCGGGACGAACTCGGGGCAACTCTCGAGCGCCTTGGGGTAGGGTTGGTTCGCCTTGGGGACGCTGGTCAGTTGAAAGGGTGCGCCCTTTTCCTTGAGGGTTCCCAGCGATTCCTGGTTGCCATAAAAGACACCTGGTCGGAGGTGATAGATGGGAGTGGCCGGGATCCAAGTTCCTTGCTGGTCGGAGAAAAAGAGGTCTCCCTCGAGGTTGGGGCCGAGGCCGCAGGGCGAGCGCATTCCGAAACAACGCGGCTCGAATTGCCCGTCGGCGCCGATGGTGCCACCCCATCCCCGCCATCCGGTCTTATTGTTGGTGAACTTTCCCATACCCAAGTTGAGGGTGACCCAGCGTTTTCCCTGGCCATCTTCTTCCGGTCCGTAGGTGTAGGCGTGATAGTTTCCTGAAACGTTCCAGCCATCGCATTCCGTGAGGTAGGCGTCGGCCACCAGGTCGCCGTCCCGATCGACCAGGCGGGTGATTTCGGCTCGCTGCCCGACGAGCAGATCTTCCCCGGAGACGAGTAATCCGAGCGGTTCGTGCAGTCCCGAGGCGAAGCGGTGATAGGTGACCTTGGCGGGATCGCTGCCCAGTGTGTTGTCGAGCAGCCAGATGTCCCCCTTGCGGATCGAGACCGCGAGGCGATCCCGGTACCAGGCCATGCCACTGACCTCGAGGGGAAGGCCCTTGCCCGGGGTCCATTGCTCGGATCGGGAAGTCGTCGGAGAACTCGCGGTCAGGATTTCAATACGTTTGTAGGACTGGCTTTCACCGGCGAGCCCGAGGGCCGGGACGGCGAACGCGCAGAGAGCGACGAGAAGGCAAGACGGGGTTTTTACCATGAGTAGACGAAGGTTTTTTTGCGGGGAGAATCGGTCGCGGTTTCGACCTTCAGTCCCTTCGGATGGGCTACGGGCGGCAGGGGTGACTTTTCCGAGGTGAGGGAGCGGATCAGTTTGCTACCCTCGACCCGGTAGGTCTCGGTGAATCGATGGCCGGCGTGCTGGAGTTGGAAGATGGGATTGCCGGCTTTATCCAGTTCGTAGCCGCGGAACCGGTTTGGCGATGGGGGAGGCCCGAACTCGAGCGCATCCTTGCCGAGCGGTTTCTGGAACTCCGCCTTGCGCAGGAACCAGGTTTCGTAGGCATCGAAGAACCGTCCGCGCCAGACGCGGGCGGGATGACCGCGGTCGCCATTGAAGGCGACGTGGATTCCACCGGGAAAGCCGACGAGGATGGCGCGCCCTCCGGCCTTTTCGAAGAAGGCCCGCTGCACGATCGGGCGGTCGCTTGGAACCAACTCGTATTGCCCGTTCTTCTCGACGTAGCCCTTTGGCACCTCCTTGCCTTCCTGGATGTAAGTCCAGATCGCCGCGATCTGCTTTTCGGTATCGCCACCGAGAATGTCTGGCACGGTCGATTGGCCGCCGGGCCACAGGGGCGGCATCAGGGTTCCGGGACGGTAGCTGGAGGGGTTGAGCAGGTACTCGCGAAACCAGCTGGGGCGGAGTCGGCGGTCGAGATCGCTAAGGTCGGGGCCGGGGATCCCAGGAGACGGTTTGTCTCCCCAGTTGTGGCACGCCGCGCAGTTTACCCCGCCGTGCGTCCCGAGTAGTTGGTGCCCCGCTGCGAGGTCCGCTTTATTCGAGACAAGGGCGGGAGCGTCGGGGCGATGGTCGACCGCGGTGAACAGCTTGGCCAAGGTGGCCGCGTGAGCGGGATAGCCGGGCATGGCCGTCTTCAAGTAGGGGTGAACTCGGTGGCGCCCCTGAAACACGCCGGTCATCCAATCTTCTTTCAGTTTGTGTCCAATCCCGGTCAAGGGCGGAGGCAGCCGCCCGGAGTCGCCGAGACTTTCCTCGCCGACGAAGAAAGGATCGGTCTCGGGGACCGGTCCTCCCTTGTTATCCCGCTTGTGGCAGGCATAGCAATTCATCGCCATGAGAGTGAGATCGACGGCTTCCTCCGGCGCGGGTTTGGCCGGTTTTTCCACGAGGTAAGCGACGAGCGAAGCACGCTGATTCTCGGTCAGTTGGTAGGATGGAATTCCGGGATGACTCCCCGCATCGAGGCAATTGGATGATTCCACGTTCTTGGATTTGTCCAAGTCGACCTTGGGATACGCTTGCTTCCCGGGAACGTCGTGGCAGGCGTGACAGGACTGGCCGAAAAAGAGCTTCCGCCCGGCATCGATCTTTTTCTTGGACGCCTTGGGCCAGGGGGCGACGCGCGGGGCATCCCGGGGATCGCTCGATTGGTAGTCGAGGAGATGCGCCGCGAGATCGAAAGCGTCCTGCGCCTCAAGTGCGAAGTGGGGCATGCGCCCGTCGCCGCGGAAGTCGGAGATGTGGGTGAGAAAATGCTGGAGTTCGAGGAGGCCGGTCTTGGCTGCCAGGTCAGGAAAGGCAACTACCCCTTCGGCGATGGCGTCGACCGGCCCGTGCGGCCCGTGGTAGTCGGGAGTCGGCGCATGGCACGCGACACATCCCATTTCGTGATAGAGGGCACTGCCGCGTTCCGCGTTGGCATGGCGGGGCGGCTTCAACCTGGCAGGCTTGCCGAGGGAACCAAGAAAGGCCACCAAGGCCTCGGTCTCCAACTTGGAGAGATCATGAGTCATCTTGGGCATCGGCGATCCCGGCCGGGCAGCTTGGGGATCGCGCAGAAAGGCGATGACCCAGTCGCGTTGCACCCGCGAGGAGAGAGCGTCGAGGGAAGGGCCGCTCCGTTCGATCCGCACGGGCGACTTTCCATGGCAGTTGGCGCAACCCAACTCGGAATAGAGCAGCGCACCGCCACGGGAAGAGATTTTTTCGGCATGGAACCTCTGGTAGCCCGGCACCAGCGATTCCGCCTGGAGTTCGCCCAGGATACCGAGGCAGCCGAGCGCGATGAGAAAGCGAATCATATCTTGGTAAGGCAGTCGGTGAGATACTCCCGGGAGTGATTGATCACCTGAGTGATCTCGGCGGCGGTTGGGAGAATGGGAGTCCCGCGCGGGGTCGGGTGCATGAAGATCTCCGCGTAGCCGTCGAACTTGATATCCCGCAGCGCGGTGAGGATGGGCACATAGTCGAGCGAACCGAAACCGGGCATCTGCTTGAACTCGGCGACTTTCACCATGGATTTCTTCGACGAAGGGTGGTGCTCCTGGAAATAAATGAATGGAATGTTTTCCTTTCCGCCCTCCCGGATCAGCTTCGGGATTTCGTCGATCGCGTCGTACAAATGATGGGGGGCGAAGGCAATGCCGACGTGCGACGAGGGGTTGAGTTCGCAGAAGTAGCGGATCGAATCGGGAGACGACAGCATCGCGTTCTTGTGATTCTCGATCGCCATGGTGACGCCCAGTTCCTCGGCCAGCTCGTAGTGGGGCTTCAGCTTCTCGAAGAAGGCTTTCACCTGCCGCTTCGCCTCCTGGCCGACCGGATCGCGTGGCCCCATGGAGCCGGATCCGCAGACCGTCATCTCACCTCCGAGGGATTTGACCCAACGCAATTCCTTGTCCTGCCGGAACGGTCCCAGCGGATAACAGGTCGAGACGCACATCCGGGTGCCGCTGTCCTTGAGCAATATGCGGCAGGCATCGTCCCCCATCTTCTCGATCTGCTCGCGATGGGTGGCGTGTGTTTTTCGCCAGATATCGATCCCGACGCTGCCGGTTTTAGCGACTTCGGGGAGGACGCTGGCGAGGGGTAAGTCGCCATACATCGCCGAAGAAAGGACGTAGCGGGGCTGCCAGCCGATCCCCTCGGTAAGTGCCGGCCGGGGAGCGAGTAGGGAGCCTCCAAGAATAAATAGTGAATGTCTGCGGTTCATGGTTGCTGGGTATTGGTTCAAGATTGGACGGATTCTTCGAGCATCTTGATCCACGGCCCGAGGTAGTATCCGTTGTCGTGATAGGTCCGTCCGGAAACGAGGTTGCCGTCGATGACGCAAGCTCCATCCTCGTAGATCCCGCCGCAGACAAACGGCCAGCGCCATTTTTATGACCGGTTTCCTCTGCTTCGAATCCCTCAGCGATCCGGCGCGCTTCGCGCTTGGACTTTGTGCCGGTTGTTCGGGACACGCGTTTGCCATCTCGATCGTGATACCGTGCTCTCCAGATTGGGGAGTTCGCGTTCTTGAATAGCGTGGACATTTAGGAGGTGTGAACAGTATGAACACGAATAGTGTTCACACCAAGGTTTTAAATCATGGAAAATAGAGGTTTTAGACCTATAGGTCGTTGGTTCGAATCCAACCGCAGGAGCCATTGCCGCTAAAATGATTACTCGAGTCATTTTGAGTCAAATTACGACTCTCTGCCTCACTTTCAAAGTCCTTACCTAAGTTCTTACGTAAATCTTGTGAGTCATCTTTAGACACTGAAAGACTCCCCAAGCCTAAAACGTGTGTCCCTATGTGTGTCCCTATGTGTGTCCCTATGTGTGTCCCTATCCACCAACCGACCCACGGTTCATAGATTGCGAGTCCAAATACTAAAGAGGTAGAACTTTATCACATTTTTACACCATCTCAGCATAGCGGTGACCTTTGACTGGTAGAGTCAGTTAAACTACTGGAATTTGTTTTAAGTATCTAAGGGTTGTTGCGAGTTTTATAAAATTCAGAATCATTTGTATGATCAATTGTCATTTTCCAACTGTTCCCAACTTTAATATTATGGGTTGACCAATGACCAATGACCAATGATTCATGGTCAATTAATATATTCTTCTTAATATACGTTTATTAATCATATGAAAAACAGTATCACTTTAATTGCCCTCATTTGTATTTCCAGTGCCCCTCTCTTAGCAGTTAACGAGGAAACTAAACCGAGCGTAAAACAAATAGCTGAGCAAATAACCAAAGATCTGAAGTCAAAAATCATAGAATTAAATTTGAAGAAGTCTGCGGTGGAGCAGTTTTTTGATTCACTGGACCAAGATAAAGTAAAAACACTTACACTCGAGTGGAGTAAACCTGTTAAGAACAGTGCCTATTCATTTAACAAAGAATCTTTTGTTACAAAGAAAAGAGATGCTGAGTTGGTTTTCTATTTTGATAATGATGATTGTTACGGAGGGGCTTTATTTGGTCATGACGACGAAGAAGGATTTATATTCCCCATTGAGAACAAGAACTTATCTGAAATATCATTAGATAAAATCCCACCGAATGAATCTAAAACAAAAGTTGGATTTCGCCCAATTACAAAAGACAAAGAGGGTCTTGGGTTTTGGATAAAGACAACTAGTGGCCGTTTTGTGCTTGCTGTGATCAAGAAGGTTGAGCCTGCAGAGTTTAAGAATTTTGATAAGGGCGGTAGAGCCAAAGTCGAATTGGAATGGACTTGGCAAGCTAAAGTAAAATAACCCCTGATTCATGGTCAGTTGTTCGGGGATTATGAGGGGTTATCTATGGGCCAGTAGCCACTGTTCCCGTTATAATCTTCGGTGGATTTTGTAATTGGTCGGTTAGTTGTGCGTTCTTCATCCAAGAGCGAATGATAGTTGTCGAGGCGCTTGTTGTCGGGCGCGGTGTTGACTGCCGAGAACCTTGGAACTTATCCGAGGTGCTGCGCCCCGAATTCATTGCTCGCCCGCTTTTCTTACTTGGACGTCTGGCGGGGAGCCGGGAGCGGCGCTGGGATCGATGCCGCTGTCATCGTCCGCGAAGGAGCCCAACCCGCAGAACCCATCTCATAGTACGCCAACTATGCGAGCCAGTCCTTGATCACCTTCCCACCCACATCGGTAAGGCGGAAATCGCGGCCCTGGAAACGGTAGGTCAGTTGTTCGTGCTCCAGACCGAAACAGTGGAGCATGGTGGCATGGAGGTCGTTGATGTGGACCGGTTTGTCCTCGACGCCCCATCCGAACTCGTCGCTCTCTCCGTAAACCTGGCCACCTTTGATGCCGCCCCCGGCCATGAGCATCGTAAAGGCGAAAGGATGATGGTCGCGCCCGGAAGACTTGCTTCCGTCACCCTGGCCGAGAGGGGTGCGCCCAAACTCCGATCCCCAGACCACCATGGTGTCCTCGAGCATGCCACGCTCCTTGAGGTCCTTGATCAGCACGGCAATCGGCTGATCAACTACTGCTGCGTTGTAGGGGAGCTCCTTGTCGATATTGCCGTGATGATCCCACGAGGCGTAGATCACATTCACAAACCGTACCCCACGTTCCACCATTCGGCGGGCGAGGAGGCAGTTGCGCCCGAAACTTTGCGCGGTATTTCCGGACTTGCCGCGACCTCCATTGGGAGGATCGTCACGCTCGACTCCGTAGGCCTCGAGGGTCGCTTTCGACTCGCTCGAAAAGTCAATGAGCTCGGGAGCGGAGCTCTGCATGCGGTAGGCCAGCTCATAGCTGGCGATGCGACTGGCGATCTCGGGATCGCGCATGAGCTCGAGACGTTGCTGGTTTGCATCGCGCAGGGTATCCAGGGAGGCACGCTGTAGTTCGGGCGGGAGGCCGTCAGGATTGGCCAAGTTTAAGACCGGCTCCCCCTGCTCGCGGAACAAAACACCGGCGTGAGTGCTCGGGAGGAACCCCGATTGCCAGAGCGTGGCACCGCCGCTGGATCCAACCCCGCTGGAGAGCACCACGTATCCCGGAAGGTCCTGCGATTCGCTGCCGAGACCGTAGGTGAGCCAGGAGCCCATGGAGGGAAGGCCAAACGTTCCCCGCCCGCATTGCATCATGAGCTGCCCGGGGTGGTGATTGAACTGCTCGGAGTGGAGCGAGCGCACCATGAGGAGGTCGTCCGCGCAGGACCCGAGGTGCGGCAAGAGGTCGGAAAACTCCATTCCACACTGACCGTACTTCTTGTAGGTCCGGCTCGATCCCAAGAGCTTGGCGTTCTTGTTGATGAACGCGAACCGCACGTTCTTGGTCATGGACTCCGGCAGGACCTGCCCATGCAGTTCGTTCAACTTCGGCTTGGGATCGAAGAGATCGATCTGGGATGGCGCGCCCGCCATGAAGAAGAAAATGCAGTTCTTGGCTTTGCCCGGGAAATGAGGGCTCTTGGGAGCGAGCGGGTTTGGCGCGGCCGGAGCGGCGAGGAGTCCGTCCTGCTGGAGAAGGCTGGCCAGCGCAATCCCTCCCACCCCGCTGGCGGCGGTGTTGAGAAACGAGCGCCGGGTGAGTTCCAACTCGGCCTGAATGTCGATATCGCGTCGATGATGCATGGCTATTCCCGGGTCATAAATTCGTCGAGGTTGAGGGCAGTGCGCGCCACCGCAACCCAGGCGGCCGCCTCAGGAGCAGCGACGCCGTCGGGCAGGTACTTGCCGATCAGCTTCTTCCCACTCTCGGGATGTGCGCGGTAGTAGGTGCGGCCATTCTCCAGCAGGTCAACGAATCGTGCAGTCTCGGCCTCCGCGGGCTCTCTCCCGATGCAGAGACGCAGCGCCTGCTGCATGCGTTGATCGTCGCTGGCGGCCTCCATCTCGAGGAGGCGCCTGGCAAAGGCCCGCGACGCTTCGACAAAGACCTCGTTGTTCAACATGGTGAGGGCCTGAAGCGGTGTGTTCGAGGTTCTCCGGCGCACGTTCGTGGTGTTCGAATCCGGACAGTCGAAGGTGATCAGATTGGGATGCGGTGCGGTCCGCTTGAAAAAGGTATAGAGGCCGCGGCGGTAGCGCTTTTCCCCCTCGCTGGCCTTCCATTTGAAATTGTTGCCATAACTCAAATCCGCCACCCCCGCAGGCAGCGGCGGGAAGACGCTGGGCCCGCCGAATTTGTCCGAGAGAAGTCCGGACACCGAGAGGCAAAGATCGCGCACGATCTCCGCTTCCACCCGAAACCGGTTCTGGCGCGCCAGCAACTTGTTGGTGGGATCGATCTCGCGAAGCTCCTCGCGATGGGCGGACGCTTGCTGATAGGTCGCGGACGTCACAATCGTTTCGATCATCTTCTTACGACTCCATCCCAGCCTCCGGTAATCGGCGGCAAGCCAATCGAGCAGCTCCGGGTGGACCGGGCGCTCACCCCGCACCCCAAAGTCGTTCATGGTGCGCACCAACCCCTCACCGAACAGTTTGTCCCAGAGGTGATTCGCCAGGACCCGGGGCGGCAATGGGTTGTCCTCCGAAACCAACCAGTTCGCGAAATCCAGCCGGTCCAGCTTTCCTTCCTCCCGCCCCTCAATCGGTGGCAAGACAGCAAGGCCACCGGGTTTCACTTCCACGTCGGTCGGCTTCAGGAAGTCGCCGCGGTCGAGGATCTTCGTCGTGCGGGGCGAACCGCGCTCGGCGACCACCCGCACCCGCGCGCTTGGACGCTTGGGCATCTTCTTCTGTGCTTCGTCCCGCTTGGCGAAGAGAGCCTTCGTCTCTTCGTGCACATTCCGGAGAAAGTGATCGAGCAGCGCTTCCTTCTGCTTGTCGTTTCGCTCTTCCGGCTTTAGCGCCAGAAGATCGCGAATCGGTTCGGGAGCCACCGCCTCGGCATCCTCCCCAGTCATGAGGCGCACCCGAAAACGCCCCACCGTGTGCTCCCCGTCATAGTTGCGCACCAAGCGTACCGTCAACGGCGTGCCGGCCTCGACCTCGAGAGGCTCCTTCAAATTCAGAATCGCACGGTGCGGCTTGCCTAGTTGGGGCGCCACCGCCCAGCCGCTCATTTTGTCCCGGTTTCCGTCGATCAACTTGCTGACCTCGAAGTTCGCCTGGGAATGATTCGCCTTCGCGCCGCCAAACGCGAGCTTGGTCTCCCCCCGCAACAACTCCACTTCGTTGAGCACAAAGTTCCCGTTCGGCGCTCGGCCCGGCCCGTTGGCAGGAAGACGCTTGTCGGTGAGCACATCGAGGCGGATCCCGGTCACCGGTTCGCCGATCGCACCAACCTTGCCCGCGATCTCGAATATCATCATCCCGTCGGGGTTGGCGCCGGTCACCTGAACGACTCCCGATTCCTCGACCTCGAACCCAACGCCCTCGACATCGGATGTCACCTCCATCTCGGCCAGATCGTGGAAGGCGGGCGAGTTCGCTTGCGCAAGCCTCTCCCGGAGTCGGGTTTGCCACGTTTCGAAGGCGTCACCGTGTTTCGTTTTCGCCTCCGCGATCTCCTCGTCGATCACCTTCAGCTCCGCCTCGATTGCCGCCTTCTCCTCTTTGTATTTCTCAAGGGGCGAGCCGATAAGCGGCAGATCGTAGTTCGTCTCGTCCGCGTTGTTGAAAAAGGCG
>Ga0115002_10008706_pt1 | contig 11199 bp, 10 predicted proteins | sample ArcticOcean_MG_C_8_FD_89576 | JGI IMG/M metagenome (GOLD analysis project Ga0115002, IMG submission 89576) | Marine microbial communities from western Arctic Ocean - ArcticOcean_MG_CB11_86 | ecosystem: Environmental > Aquatic > Marine > Oceanic | place: Arctic Ocean: Canada Basin | collected... | reverse complement strand
TCGAAGCCGGATTTACACTTCTCGCCGAAGGACGTAGCGGGAGACTGTTCGTGTCCGGTGTCGGTCCGGCGACCTCTCGTGAGCAGATACGAGGTCTCGTGCATCTGTCACTCGACCGCTTCGATTGTTGTGTCGACCTGGGACGCGACGCCCGCGACACCGTTGGCAATGCTGTCGAGACCGCCGAGTGGATGCACCGACAATCCTTTGCCTCCTTGCGATTAGTGACCAGCAGCTATCATATGCCGCGCAGCTTGATCGAGTTTCGACGCGCGATGCCATCGGTTGCGCTTGTGCCGCATCCCGTCTTCCCTGAGCATGTAAAACTCGATCGGTGGTGGGAATGGCAAGGAACAGCGATATTGATCGCTGAGGAATACACCAAATTCCTCTTCAGTCTTGGCCGCGCACGCCTCATCTCACCCAACGATCGAGCATTGCGCTAGGGGAAAGATCCTGACTTCGATGCCACTACGTTCCGCTCTATTTAATGTCCTTTTCTACGCGTGGGCTGCAACGGTCGCGCTGTTGTTTTTCCCGACCCTTTTTCTGCCGCGAAGGTTTTCGCAACCAGCACAGAAGCTATGGGCCACGGGGATGGTATGGCTGCTGCGCACGATCATTGGCATCAGAATGGAGATCCGAGGCCGTGAGCATATCCCGGTCGGACCGGTTCTCATCGCCTCGAAACATCAGAGCGCTTGGGAGACCATTATCTATCATCTCGTTCTCGATGATCCGGTGATGGTCATTAAGCGCGAACTATTCTGGATTCCGCTCTACGGATGGTACGCGCTCAAATGGCGCATGATTGGCATCTATCGCAAGGGTCGCGCACGGGCGCTAAAGAAGATGGTTGCGGCCGCTCGCGCCGAAGTCGGCCGGGGACGCCCGATCGTGATCTTTCCCCAAGGAACCCGAACCCAAGTTGGCGAACGGTTGCCCTACCAACCGGGTATCGCGGCCCTTTATCGCGCGCTCGCAATACCGGTGGTCCCGGTCGCTGTGAATTCGGGCCTTTATTGGCCACGCCGGGGTTTTACCAAACGCTCGGGCACGATCATCTTGGAATTTCTGCCGCCAATTGAAGCTGGCCTGCCACGTAAGCAATTCACACCGCTCCTTGAGTCGCGGATCGAAGAGGCGAGTTCGGCCCTACTTCACCCGTAAAGAAGATTTGCACGCCGGTAGTACGACAACCTCTATCCACATCACCACGTTCCATTATGGATAACTAAAATAATATAACAATTTCAATTAATTGAGCTTGTTATCGCGGTGGGTAAACGTGCTGAAACATAACGAGAACATTTAGCGTTGATTTCATAGTGGAAGGCATTACATTGATCACGGTTGCCAACTGGATTGGCAGGCCCAATCGCGTTCGCGACGAAGAGCGAGCGCACATGATGCCCGAGCGGCATCTCGTAGCAGGGGATTGACTGTGCCGAGCGTTGCGCCGATTTCGCAGCAAATATGGGACATGAAGTATCGGCTCAAGAGAGCCGACGGCACGCCAATCGACCGCACCATCGAGGACACTTGGCGGCGGGTAGCCCAAGCTCTCGCGGCGCCCGAAAGCGATCCCGAGCTGTGGTCAGAGCGATTTTACCAGACCATGGAGGGATTTCGTTTCCTTCCGGCCGGCCGGATTCTCGCGGGCGCCGGTACCGATCGGCGCGTAACCCTATTCAATTGCTTCGTCATGGGAACGATCTCCGACGACATGGAGGGGATCTTCCAAAGTCTTAAAGAAGCGGCGTTGACGATGCAGCAGGGTGGTGGCATCGGCTACGATTTTTCGACGCTACGACCGAGCGGGGCGCGCGTTGCCGGTGTTGGTGCCGACGCGTCGGGTCCGATGAGCTTCATGGATGTGTGGGATGCGATGTGCCGCACCATCATGTCGGCCGGCCATCGCCGCGGCGCGATGATGGGCACAATGCGCTGCGATCATCCCGATATCGAGGATTTCATCCGCGTCAAGCACGACGCCGGTCGTCTTCGCATGTTCAATCTTTCGGTGCTGGTTACCGAGGCATTTATGACGGCTGTCGCCGAGGATGGCCCTTGGGAGCTTCAGTTCGGCGGTACCGTTCACCGAGTGCTGCCGGCGCGTGAGCTGTGGGAACAGATCATGCGAGCGACATTTGCTTATGCCGAGCCCGGCGTCATCTTCATCGACCGCATCAATCAAGCCAACAACCTTCACTACTGTGAGACCATCAGCGCCACCAATCCGTGTGGTGAGCAGCCGTTACCGCCCTACGGCGCCTGCCTTTTGGGCTCGATCAATTTGGCGGTCCTGGTCGACAACCCCTTCACTGACGAAGCCGCGCTCGATATCGCGATGTTACGCGAGCTAACCGGTAATGCCGTGCGTATGCTCGACAATGCCATCGACGTCTCCCATTTTCCTTTGCAGGAGCAGGCGAACGAAGCGATGGCCAAGCGCCGGATCGGGCTTGGGATTACCGGCCTTGCCGATGCCCTTATCCTGTGCGGCGCCCGGTATGGATCAAAGCAGGCGATCGACCTAACCGAAGCCTGGCTCAGCGAACTGCGGCGCAGCGCTTACCTCGCCTCCGCCAAGCTTGCTGCCGAAAAAGGCGCATTCCCGCTCTACGATGCCGAACAATACTTGGCCGGGGTCACGCCAACGGCATTCGATGACGAGGTCCGCCGAGAGATCCGAAGCCACGGCATCCGCAATTCGTTACTCACGTCGGTGGCGCCAACCGGAACAATTTCGATCTTTGCCGATAATGTCTCCTCGGGCCTAGAGCCGGTCTTTAGCTTCAACTACTCGCGCAACGTTCTGATGCCGGACGGATCACGGCGCCAGGAAGAGGTTTCTGACTACGCCTACCGCTTGTACGCCCGCCTACACCCGCGCACACCGCTAACCGATGGCTTCGTCGACGCCCAGACTCTGGCACCCTCTGACCACGTGGCCATGCAGGCAGCCGTGCAGCGCTATGTCGATAGTGCCGTGTCAAAAACCATCAACTGCTCCGAGGGCATTGCCTTTGAGGACTTCAAGAGCGTCTACACCCAGGCCTACGAAGCCGGTTGCAAGGGCTGCACAACCTACCGCCCCAATGACGTGACCGGTGCCGTTCTCGAAGTGCGTCCCGATCCAGCGATTGAAAACCAGGCCGAACTCCCGCTCAATGAGCCTATACCGAGGCCCGAGGACATTTTTGAAGCCGGCGGTGTGGTCTATATGACCAAGCCGCTCGATCGACCCGGTGTCCTGCCGGGATCGACCTACAAGATTAAATGGCCCGAGAGCGATCACGCGATTTACATCACGATCAACGACATTATTACCGATAGCCGGCGCCGGCCGTTCGAGGTGTTTATCAATTCGAAGAATACCGAACACTTTGCCTGGACTGTCGCCCTGACACGGATGATCAGCGCGGTGTTCCGCCGCGGCGGCGACGTATCATTTGTCGTCGACGAACTGAAAGCCGTATTCGATCCCCGCGGCGGGCAATGGGTCGATGGTAAATATGTCCCTTCATTGCTAGCCCAGATAGGCAGCGTCCTCGAACAACACATGATCGAGATCGGCTTCCTTCCCAAATCAGGCGGTGAGGAAATGGAAAAAGTCGAGGTTGCCCATGCGGTGGGCGAGCAAGGCGATGCCCGCACCCGCTTTCGGCAGTGCCCACGCTGCGGACAGGCCGGTCTCGCAAACCAAGAAGGTTGCGACACTTGTGTGAGTTGCGGCTATTCCAAATGCGGTTAGAGTCTTTGAGCGTGGTTCAACCGGCTTAAACGCGTTTACGCGCTCGAACGATGGCGCTGCCGCTTCTCCTCACGCGCACCAGTTGAAGAAGCGCGCCCAATCCTTGGTCCTTAATACCAACCGTATTGAGATGTTCGACGGCATCCGAGAGGTAGTCGTAACTTGATCCGCTGGAACCGACGCCTTCATCGACAAGTGCGGTCATCGCTTCTAACGACAGATCGCCCGAATACTGGACGCTGTGTCGATTAACAGTGAAACAAATCCCATCGACAACGCGGCCCGGGACTCGCAACCGGCAAGCCGTCGCCCGATAGGTATCACGCCGTAACTCTCGCCAGGTGAGGTAGTCGACAACATCGTGGGCGTCTGCGGCAGCGACGCGGAAGGCACGGCCAACGCACGACCCGCCGACTTTCAGTCCCAAGACCAGACCTGGGCTGTCGGGCGTCCCGCGATGAATCATCGAGCGTACGCACAAGGCCCGGTGGTACCCGAACAAGCGGGCCGCATGCGCCTCTGCATAAGAGAACCCCGGCCGCCACATGAGCGAACCGTAGCCAAACACCCAGATGTCATGCCCTGACCGGCTTGGAAACATATGCCGCCATCAACCCTGTTGAGACTTGAATGGCCACTGACGTAGCCGCTGATGAATGCGGCGTCTATAAACTTTTGGGCAATGACGATCCAGCGCAGACGTATCAATTGGATAATCGCGATTGGCAGCCCAATCGCCGTTTTTCTCCTCTACACCGTCTATTGGTTTGTTGCCGCCGAACAACTGAAAGTCGCGACCGTCCTGTGGCAGCAAGAACAGCGTGCCGCGGGCATTCACATCGATCACCAAGGGCTTCGCATCGATGGCTTCCCCGGCACATTCCGGGTCGCGGTCGACGCACCGCGTATTGAGTGGCGAACGGCGATGCTGTCCTGGTCGTGGGCAAGCCAGCGCCTGGTCGCGCGAACGGGTCCCTGGTCTTTCGATGCCGTGCGTGGCGAGCTCGTCGGCGATCACAACCTGGTCATCGGTAACCCAACGACGTCGGTCAGCTATATGACGGCGGCCGACAGCACCACCTTCTCGCTGAACACAACCGACCAACAACGCCGCGCCAGGCTGAGCCTGCGCGGGGCGATGATCGACAGCGATCAGTTGCCAGGTCCGCTCAGCGTGAAGGAAGGCGACCTTGTGATTATGATCGGGCAAGGCAACGGCGAACTTATCGTCGACATCGATGCGTCTGGGGTGCGACCACCACCTTCGGCGCTACGCCTCCCCCAAGCTATTGATCGCGTCAACCTACGCGCGATCTGGACCGGGACGATTCCCCATACGCTGTCGCACGCGGCGCTATCCGAATGGCGTGATAACGGCGGAGCGATTGAGTTTCCGCGTGCGTTCCTCAAGTCTGGAGAGGTTAGCTTATCGGCTGAGGGGACCTTGGCGCTCGATGAAGAGATGCGGCCTGTGGCGGCATTCAAAGCGCAGGTTCGAGGTTTCGAAGCCGCGTTGCAAATACTCACCGAAGCGCAAGATCTTTCGCCAACCCAGAGCGCAGCGCTACGCATCGCGTTGCGGTTGATGGCTAAGCGTGGCGGCCAACCCGGCTCTGTCGAATTCCCACTGACGCTCCAGGGCGGACGAGCTTATGTCGGCAAGCTACCCGTGGCGCAGCTGAAGCCGCTCATTCGGCAACCATCAGAACGTTAGTCGAAGAAATCCAACTACGCCTGGCCGGCTTCGATGATGCCGCGACGGATTGCCCGCGTCCTGGTGAACATTTCGTGCAGCGCATCGCCGTCGCTCCAGCGAATTGCGCGCTGCAGCGCGGTGAGGTCTTCCGTGAAACGCCCAAGCATCTCCAACACCGCCTCGCGATTGTTCAGAAACACATCGCGCCACATAACGGGATCAGACGCAGCGATGCGGGTAAAATCACGAAACCCGCCCGCGGCATATTTTATGACTTCCGATTTGGTGACGGTTTCCAAATCGTCCGCGGTGCCAACAATGTTGTAGGCGATGAGATGCGGCAGGTGCGAGGTAACGGCCAACACCAAATCATGATGTTCGGCGTCCATCAGGTCGACCTTCATGCCGGCTCGGCGCCACAATTCTTTAACCCGGTAAACAGCCGTGGCGTCGGTATCCGGGCCCGGCGTGAGAATGCACCAGTGACCGTCGAACAAATCGGCGAAACCCGCTTCGGGGCCGGAATGTTCGGTACCCGCGACCGGGTGCGCGGGAACCAGATGGACATGTGACGGTAAGACCGCGCCGAGTTCGCGCAATACCATGGCCTTAACCGAGCCGACGTCGCTGACGATCGCGCCGTCGGCCAGATGGTCCTTAATGGCCGCCCCGATTGCGGGATAGGTTCCGAGCGGCGAGCAGATGATGACCAGATCGGCACCGGCCACTGCGTCAGCCACGTTGATCGCGACGCTATCGGCAATGCCGAGTTCCACCACCTTGTCGAGCGTCGCTTGGCTGCGGGCGTTGGCAACAATATGGCCGGCCAATCCATCGCGCTTAATAAGCCGGGCAAGGGATGATCCAATCAATCCAATACCGATCAGAGCCACGCGCTCGAAGAGGACGTCATCCGCCATCGTTCACTCCATGAACTCGATCAGCGCGTCGAGGAGGGCCATGTTTTCGTCCTCGAGGCCGATGGTTATGCGCAGGCAATCGGGTAGGTCGTAGGCAACCATGCCCCGCACAAGAATGCCGGCGCTGCGTAAATGATCGGCCGCCGCAGCGGCCATCTCGGGTCCGCCGGGAAAACGCGCGAGAACGAAATTTCCGACGCTGGGTGTAAATTCGAGGCCGAGTTCGCCGAGTTTTTCGCTAAGCCACGGCCGCCATTTGTCATTGTGGGCCTTCGCCTTCGCCAAATGTGCGGTATCGCGAACCGCGGCGATTCCCGCGACTTGCGCGGCCTGATTAACATTAAACGGCCCCCGCACCCGGTGGAGAACGTCGATCACATGGCGCGGGCCATAAGCCCAGCCCAGGCGCAAGGCTGCCAATCCGTAAATCTTGGAGAACGTGCGTAGCATGAGCACGTTTTCATGCGCCTCTACGAGATCGGCTCCCGCGGTGTAGTCCTCGACGTCGACATATTCGGCATAGGCCGCGTCGATCACGAGGATGACATCATCCGGAAGGCCGGCATGAAGCCGCACCAGCTCGCCACGCGGGAGATAGGTCCCGGTTGGATTGTTAGGATTGGCCAAGAACAATATCCGCGTCCGATCATTAACCCGCCCAAGCAGTGCATCGACATCGGCCCTCAGTGCGGTCTCGGGTGCTTTCACAGCAGTCGCGCCGGCCGCCATGGTCGCTATCGCGTACATCAGGAAACCGTGATGGCTAAACAAGACCTCATCACCGGGGCCGGCATAGGCACGCGTCAGCAAACTAATCATCTCGTCGGAACCGTCGCTGCAGACCAGGCGGTCGCGATCGAGTTCCCACTGTTCCGCAATCGCTTGGCGCAGTTCTTCCGCGCCCCCGTCGGGATAGCGGTGCAAATCACCCGCCAGTTTCTTATAAGCCGAGATCGCCTTTGGGCTTGGTCCCAGAGGCGTTTCGTTGGATGCGAGTTTGATTACCCTTACGACGCCCTCAACGTGCGATTCGCCGCCCACATAGGGCGCAATATCCAGGATTCCTTTTTTGGGTTGCGGTTCGCTCATGGCAAATCTCCAGGCAAGGCTCTGGGGATGGTTCGGAGGTTATTCAACGACTTGAACGGCATAACCGCCGACATAGCGGACCTCGGTGGTCTCATCGTCAAGTGCCTGAATTGGGGCCGCAACCGCGGCGAATGCCGCGTCTCCATCTCCGTCGACCTCGACGAGAGATAAAGATCGATGATGGGGCTCACTACCGACGCCGCCCTGCGCCAGGATACGGACGCCGTCCCCAACATCGCTGGCTAAGCTAGCGCTACTCTCGACGACCAGTAGACTGACGTCGGCGCTTGAATCGCCCGGATCAAACGTCCCGATGACAAAGGCGTCGCCAGCGCCCCCCTTAAGGAAAGGCAATCGTGTAACAACCCGCGGTGCCTGCTCCACACCAGATGCTAGATGGTGCCACCAAGGTTGCTCCGACGACGCCGGCTCTGGAAATGGCAGCACACCAACCAGATCAGCATCGGCCGCCACGGCGTCAAACAGTGCTGCGGCAGAATCGAAAGATTGCAGCCCGATCAACGTGCCAAAATGGTCGCGCGCTAAGCGCGTCAGATCGGATGCGGTAGGCGCGACCATCCCGACCCGCATTGGCCGCTGTAGGCGGACTGACGCCGAAATAATTTCGCGCCAAATTTGCACCAGCGTCGCTTTTGGCAAACGGCCGCGGTGTCGTGCACTGAGGCGACGGATGACCTCCGCTTCGCGTGCGGGATAGATGATCTGCGGCGACTCGTCGACATTGGCGTTCTGCGCCTTGGTCGCAGCGACTTCCTCGACGATGGCGGCACGCCGCATCAAGAGATCGTGGAGCGCCTGGTCGATTTCGTCTATTTCGCGCCGCAGTTCAGCGAGCGCGCCGGTTGTCCCGCTCATGGCGCATTCAATTGTGGGGTTATGAGGCGTGCTAGTGATAGACTCGGGCGGCGCCAAAATCAAAGAAAACGTTGACATTCAAAGAGCTTGGACCAAGTTATACCCCCCTCGCGCCAAGTACTGAGCAACGATGCGCGTTGAACTTTTATTATGACCGAAGCCCTCGATAACCAGATTAGTGGCTCTGAGCGTGCGCGCCGTGCCGGGCCTTCGGTCACGCTCGGGACCGAAGCGCCCTTGTTATTGGACTGTGGCATCGAACTCGGCCCCTTTACCGTCGCCTACCAGACTTATGGCGAGCTTAATGCCGACAAATCCAATGCGGTTCTGGTCTGTCACGCGCTTACCGGCGATCAATACGCCACCGACACCAACCCGGTAACGGGTAAACCGGGTTGGTGGCATCTCGCCGTGGGACCCGGGAGGACAATCGACACCGACCGCTATTTTGTCATGTGCGCCAATGTTCTCGGTGGTTGCATGGGCACCACCGGACCCAGCGACACCGATCCCCAAACCGGCGAACCCCATGGCCTCAAGTTTCCGATGATCACTATCGCCGATATGGTCCATGCGCAGGCCATGCTGCTCGATCACTTGGGCATTGAGCAGCTATTTTGCGTAATCGGCGGGTCGATGGGCGGCATGCAGGTGCTGCAGTGGGTGGCAAGCTTTCCGGAGCGAGTATTTGCGGCCGTTCCGATTGCGGCCGCGGCGCGTCATTCAGCGCAAAACATCGCCTTCCACGAAGTAGGGCGCCAAGCGATCGTAGCCGATCGCGATTGGCATGGTGGCGACTATCTCGTCCACGGCACACACCCTGCCAAGGGCCTCGCGGTGGCGCGCATGGCAGCCCATATCACTTACATGTCCGAGCCTTCATTGCGGCGCAAGTTCGGACGTAAGTTGCAGGATCGAAGTAACCTCTCCTACGGCTTTGACGCCGACTTCCAGGTCGAGAGCTACCTCCGCCACCAGGGCAGCACATTTGTCGATCGCTTCGACGCCAACTCCTATCTCTACATCACGCGGGCGATGGACTATTTCGATCTCGCCGCCGACCGAAGCGGTCGCTTGGCGGATGTGTTTACCAACAGCAAGTCACGTTTTTGTCTGATTTCATTTGCCAGCGACTGGCTGTTTCCGACGTCGGAGGTTCGCGAAGTCGTCCACGCCCTCAATGCAGTGGCTGCCAATGTAAGTTTCGTCGAGATCGAAACCGACAAGGGCCACGATGCGTTTTTGCTCGACGAACCCGAATTTCATGACACCGTGAGCGGCTTTATCAACGGCGCCGCCGAGCACCGGGGCCTGCACGCTCGATGAACGCTCAATCGCCCGTTAGCGGCGCCGGCGGGGTCCGCGTCGATCTACTCTTGATTGCCGACATGATCGAGCCCGGCGCCCGGGTGCTTGACGTCGGGTGCGGCGATGGCGCGCTACTCGAGCACCTGGCCCAAACCAAGCAGGCTGACGGTCGCGGAATCGAACTCAGCCAGGCGGCCGTCAAAGCCTGTGTGAGCCGAGGTCTATCGGTCATCCAAGGCGATGCCGATCAAGACCTCCACGACTATCCAACGCAGGCTTTTGATTACGTTGTGCTCAGCCAGACGCTACAGGCCACCCATAATCCCAAGGACGTTCTTGAGCACATGGTCCGCATCGGAAGATCGGCCATCGTTTCGTTCCCGAACTTCGGGTATTGGCGGGTCCGTTGGCAGCTCATGACCAATGGTCGCATGCCGCGAACCGATACACTTGCCGAAGTCTGGTATCAGACCCCGAATATCCACCTCTGCACGATTCGCGATTTCCTAGCACTGTGCCGTGAGCTCGGCATCAGCATAGATCAGCAGATCTTTATCGACCGCGCGGGCAAGCCCGGTCGCATCAGGGGCGGCCGCCTGGCAAATCTGTTTGCCGATCTCAGTCTGTTTCGCCTAGCCCAAACCAAATGGTCGCTCTGAGCCGGCCGCTTCCGCCGTCGCACCCTCAAGAACCTAGCAGCGTCAGGTTCGGTCCTGACCGTGGCGCGGCGCTACGCGGAAACGCAACCTGTGGCTGCCGAATCCGCCGCGTCCGCGGCGCTTGTTGTGCGGTTGCGGCAAAAATCTGCTTGCCCGCCTCGCTGATAAGAACGCCGGAGAGCGCATGTGCCCAGCGATTGCCAAGATTCTCGAACGCTGGCGCCAAGCGGATCAGCGATCGGCGCTGGGTCGGCGGGAAAAACAACGCACTTAGCGTAGCGGTCGGCGAGAACATCGAATCGCGCATTAAGCGCTCTAGCTGCGGTGGACTAAATGGCGACCCGGTGCCAAAAGGCGTACGTTCGACGCGGGCCCATATTCCACGCCGATTGGGTACGACCACCATGAGCCGGCCGCCCGATGCCAGCACCCGCCACACCTCACGCAGGAGCGGGCGCACTTGTTCGGAGGTTTCGAGCGCGTGGACCATGAGGACGCGATCAATTGAACTATCGGGTAGCGGAATTTCCGCTTCGTCACAAAGACCTACAAGATTGGGTTCATCGCTCGGCCACGCCGAAACACCCTGGGACGCCGGCATCATCGCGATTACACGTTCGGCTTCGTCCCGAAATGGCCGCAAAAACGGTGTCGCATAGCCCAGACCGAGAACCCGCAGTCCCGCCGTGCTCGGCCACAGCGTGCGGATACGGCGGCGCACCTGGCGGCGTGCAGTTTGACCAAGGCTGGTCGCATAGAACTGATTGAGATCGACAACATCAGGGCGCATCGCAACAGTTTAGCATAGGCAAGGCAGTAGTTTTTCCGATTTGCGCGGCTGGGCGCCCCGTCCGCCCGCCAGCCGGCTAGCTAGGAGGATGCCATGAAGCTCCG
>Ga0115002_10008703_pt1 | contig 11201 bp, 6 predicted proteins | sample ArcticOcean_MG_C_8_FD_89576 | JGI IMG/M metagenome (GOLD analysis project Ga0115002, IMG submission 89576) | Marine microbial communities from western Arctic Ocean - ArcticOcean_MG_CB11_86 | ecosystem: Environmental > Aquatic > Marine > Oceanic | place: Arctic Ocean: Canada Basin | collected... | reverse complement strand
GTGGAACTGCGAAAGCTCGACAAGTAGGCTGCGATCAGATGCGATCGAGTGCGTCGGCCCAGCGGGCGATTTCCTGCACTTGCACTGCGGGCGGGTACTTGCGGTCGCGGCCTTTGACGGTCGTGAAGCTGACCGGGTACTTGCGCGTTTTTAGCCCGGCGACCGACTGCTGCACATTGCGGTAGAGGCTGTCTTTGTCGCCACAGACCATGTGGAATTGCATGCGGAATTCGGGGGAGTTCTCTTGTGGAGCCGTTCGCAACGGGGCGGACACGGCGGCCACGCCGCGGAACAGTTCGCGGTATTTGAAGGCCAGTTTGAAAGTGAAGTTGCCCGCGTCGCCGAAGGTGTGCAGGAAGACGCGGCTGTCGTCGATGGCGTATTTCTTCTTGATGTCTTCGATGGCATCTTTGACGAACTCCGCTTCGCTGTCGCTCCAGCCAGCGATTTTCTCGGCCTTGGGAGCCAGGAGAATCAGGCCGCGTTGTTCGCAGATGGCTTTCCACTGCTTGATCATGGCGGCTTCCATCGTGTCGCCGCCGGGGTGCAGCCAGACCATCAGGCCGTGGCGATGGCTGGGGTTGTAGCCTTCGGGAACGTAGGCCCAGTAGCTGTGTTCGTGGGCGGGCATGGTTTCGGTGAACCGGCCGGTTTTGGGTTTGTCCTCGTCGTCGGACTCGGCCGCCGGTGGGATAGCAGTCGGGAGAAGTTCGCCGGGAACGGTGTTAGGCAAAGAAGCCAGCGTGATGTCGACGGTCTTGCTGGCCCCATCGCGAACGTAGACGAGTGTCGTTTTCTGCTTCGGTCGAATGCGGCTGACGAGATCGGTCAGTGTTTTGGCATCGGTGACGTCTTTGTCGCCGAACTTCACGATGCGATCGCGTTTTTTCAAACCGGCGGCAGCGGCCGGGCTGTCTTCGTAGACGTGTCGCACCTGCACGCCGGCCGGGTTGTTCTCGCCGGCGGCTGGTCGGGCGGGGAGCACACCGAGGAAGCCTGATTCGTAAGCAACGAGTACATCAACGAGTTGAATCTCGCCTTTGATTGTTTCATTGCCTCGCTTGGCGACGAAGGTGACCTTTTCGCCGGCGTATTTACGCCCTAGCACGTGACGCATTTCGGCTTGGCGGCGAACCGGCTTGCCGTCGACTTCGGTGAAGACGTCGCCCGGCTTGAGTCCTGCTTCGGCTGCGGGTGAACCGACACGAACGCGGTCGACGATGGGAGCACCTGCGAGCAAACCACGACCTTTTAGCGTGACGCCGAGCAAGCCGGGCTTGAGGTCTTTTCCGGTCTTGAGACGATCGAGCGACGTGTAGATGTCTTGCATGGGAATGGCGAAACCGATTCCCGAATCGTACCATTCCACGCCGGCGGCTTCGGTCGCGCCGCGTGTGGAAAGCGGCACCAAAACGCCGAGGACTTTGCCTTCGATGTTGACCAGCGGTCCACCGTAGTTGACGGGCGACACTTTTGCGTCGGTCTGAATGGCTTTGCCCCAAATGCGACCCAAGGCACCGATGATGCCGACCGAAATGCTGGGGAACGTTTTGTCGTAAGTGCGACCGAGCGCGATCGACCACTGCCCCACCTTGACCGACTTCATGTCGGCGGGATCTGCCGGGGTGAGACCTTTCACGTCGACTTTGAGCAACGTGAGCATCTTCGAGCGATCGCTGGCGATGACTTTTGCGATGAACTGACGTCCGTCGGGGAGATCGACCAGGATGGAAGCGGGTTTGGAGATGAAGTTGAACGAGCTGGAAATGATGTAGCCGTCACTTGAGACGACGACGCCGGTGGTTGGTCCGGTTCCAGTGAGGATTTTTCCGACACGATCCAACCCGCCGACAGTCTGAATGCGGACGACCGACGGATCCACCAGCGCGGCAGCCTGTTTGAAGGCGCGCTCTTCGGCCGACTCGAGGTCTTCATCGGCCGCATGCAGCGGACTGGACAGGCCAGCGATGGCGAGAGACATCGCGGCGAACGTGGTGATAAAACGTTGTCGTGCAAACATGAGACTCACCCTGGAGCGAGGAGGAAAATCGTGGATGTTGTAACGGGGTCGCTTACTGTTTTTCTTTACCGACAACCTGCATTTCGACGGTCACCAGTTTGGAGCCGCGACGAACGATGAGCCGCAGTGTGTCGCCCGCTTCGAGATGCCCCAGTTCGGACTTCAGCATGCGACAGGAATGGACCAGTTCATCGTTGACGAACAGGACGAGGTCTTCGGGTTTCAGCCCGGCCTTCGCAGCAGGCGACCCCAGGACGAGGGTGTCGACATAGGCGGGCGTGCGGAAGAGGACGTCGGGTACCAGAACGAGGCCGAAGTCGAGCGGGTTGTAGCGATTCGGGTTGTCGTCGCCGGGCTTGTTTTCGCGAGGAGTGAAATCGCCGGAGATGATTTGTCGGATGGTCTCGGTGAGTTCAGGGACCGGGATGGCGTAGTTGATCCAGGTGTTGTTTTTCGAGTTGCGAAGTTCCTTGCCGATCATGCCGAGCAGTTTGCCGTCGCGGGACGTAATCACTCCGCCGCCGGCACCGGGGTTATTGGTGATGGCATCGACGACGTAAACGGGGCCGTCGTAGGGGACTTCGAAGGCACCGCGTCGGGCGGTGAGTTTCGTTTTGGCGGCGATCACGCCGTGCAATACCGAAACTGGTTCGTCACCGGTGGCGACTTTGAACATGTTACTGAAGCCACGAATTCGCGTGCCTGCACTGGCCGTGCCGACCTGTTTGTCGAGGTCGAAATAGGGCAGTTCCAGCCCTTCGGCGTTCAGTTTAAGTACGGCCAGATCGAGTTGTGGTTCGGCACCGAGGATTTGGGCTTCAAAGCGGCGACCATCGGCGAGGACCACAGTCACATCGTCGCTGTTGGTATCGAGCACGTGGCTCCAGACGGTGGCGATGTGCCCTTCGGGAGAAACGAGGAAACCGCTGCCGTAGGCGTGCAGATTCTTGACACCGCCAGCACCGAAGATCTTGACGATTTTCGGCAAGGTGGCCGTGATGGTTTTGTCGGTGGATTGCGCCGGCAACGTGGCCGTCGTGAACGTAACGATGGCAATCGCTGCAGTAACTCGCGAGATGAATTTCATGTGATGTGTCCCTCCAATCGTTCACCGGCGATCGACGTCGATCGTGGTGAGGCTGACGTGCTTATTCTCCGGCCGGACTGAGCTCGGCCTTTTCAATTTGGAATGTGGCGAAGTCTTCGGCTCCTGATCTTCGCACGACGATCGACGACGGGAGCTTTCGCCCGCCGAAGTCTTTCAGGTTACTGAAACGCAGTTCGCAGGCATCGACATCGTCACCCAAAGCGGTATCCAGCCCGACCAGTGCGCCGGTCTGCTTGCTGAAGTAGAGACGACTGCGCCCTTCGTTGAGCGTGGCGATGATGACGTCGACCTGCTCGCCGCGACCATCGAGCGGTTCGCTGCCGAGGTAGAAGAACTCGGTAAACTTCCTCTTGGGGTTGGTGGCGAGCAGACGCAGGTGATGCATGGCGACGAGTAATCCACCGGTACCTCGCGGCTCGTCCTGCAAGTCGCTGCCATCGAACGGTTGGCTATGCCTTCCGGCCTGTCCGAGCGCGAGCGTTGCCTCATCGGCGGAGAGTGTGAATTGGTAGTTGTCGCCGGCCTTTGTTTTGCCTGCGAGTTTCCAGATGCCGGTTGCTTTGGAAAAGTCGCCTAGCGCGGCCATGCCTTTTAAGGTGCGGCTGCGTTCGAGTGTGTTGAAGTAGTAGTTCGTGTAGCCTTCTTTCTTCACGAACATGTGTTTGTACTTGGCCGGTGCCTGTGCAGCGGGCGCTCCGCCAGGATGGGGGATGGGAATCGGTTTTTTACCGGGGACCGGCTTCTTGCCGGGCTTGCCCTTGGGGCGAACGGGCGGCTTCTTTTTCTTCTTCTTGGGTGTTAGCTCGGAAGCCCGATGCAAGGCTCGCAGCCTCACGTAGGTTGTTTGTCGCTTCCCATCGGCGCGGTACACCAGCGGCAGCTTCCAACCTTTGGGGTAGACGCCGAGCACATTCTTGAACTGATTAACGCTACGAATTGATCGCCCGCCGAAGGTGACGATCTCGTCGTCGATGCGCAGTCCGCGTCGGTAGGCTTCGGATTCATCAAGAATGTTGCCGACGACAACCGAACCGTCGTCGCGGGTGGCGACCGTTGCCCCCAGCGTGGCATGGTCGACGACACGGCCGCTGCGGAGATGGTCCATGAAGTATTTGATTTGATTGATCGAGATGGCGTAGCCGGCACCCGAGTTTACGCGGCCGCGTTTCTCGAACGAGCCACGACCGTTGATGCCGACCAGTTCTCCGTCGTCGTTGAACAACGGTCCGCCCGAGTTACCGGGGTTGATGGATGTGTCGATCTGAATGCAGTCAGCGTATTCGAGAAACGTGCCGGCCGGGTATTGGTATCGATGCACTCCACTGACGATGCCGTAGGTGACGGTGGGACGAAAATTGGTGGCGAGCAGAAACGGGTTGCCCATCGCGAAGGCCCAGTCGCCCGCTTTGAGTTTGTCGCTGTCGCCCAAAGGAGCGTGTGGAAAATCGTCACGGCCGAGCATCTTGATGAGAGCCACGTCGCCGGTGGGGTCGATGCCGACGATGACCGCGTCGTAGAGCAGGCCGTCGTTGAGTCCGCATTTCATGAAGGTGCCGGCCCCGCGTGTGACGTGGAAGTTCGTCAGTGCGTAGCCGTCGGGTGAGATCAAGACGCCGGATCCGCCGCCCTTTCCGCCGGCGGCGAAGATGGCGACAACCGACGGAGCCGCTTTCTCAACAACTTCGACGCGCCGTTTCTGAGCGTCGAGCACGGATTGATCGGCAGCGGGGGCCATTGTTGTTGCCAGCACGAGAGCCGTGATGATGGTGTTTCGGATGACTTGCATACTGCTGGTCCTTATCGGTACGAGCTTGCGCGCCGTGGTCTGTTTGTGTTTTGGATGTCTCATTTCAGCACCCGTGCGTCGCCCAGATCGAGGTGATCGGCGATGTCGAGGTTCTTTCCGAAGTCGACGAGAATTTCCAACTCGCGGGCACCGCTGACGTCGAGATCGAGTTCGCGTGGTTTGTCGCTGCCGCGCACGTCGGTTTCGAGGAGTATTTTTTTCTGGTCGCCGATCTTGATGACGCTGATGACGACATGCACGTCGCCCCCTTTGGCCGCGACTTCATGGTCGATGCCGATGACCGCCTTGAAGCGCCGGTATTCTCCACTGAGCCGATACCGCAGGTAGGTTTTGGAGTGAATCCACAGGCCGCGTTGGTAGGTTTTGTCGCCGATGCGCAATGGACCGCCTCGGCGGTTGCGGTCGCGCTGGTACTTCCATTCCAGGTCGAAATACGGTGTATACTTCACTTCTCGCGGATCCATGCGCGACAGGTAGCGGACTTTGCCGAGACTGAAGTCGAGCGTGCGGAGCTTGTCGGCGGGGACGTCGATGGTTCCGCCGGTGAGCAGGGTGACTTTGACGGCTCCTGCGCCGGAATACGAGATCGACTTGGCCGCGATGCTGTCACCGCCGACCAATGTCGTTTCGCAAATCGGACTCGCGGAGGGTGTTTTACGTTTGGCGAACACCAATCCGTAAAGCCGTTCGCGAGGGATTGGAATTGCAGTGCCGTCGAGCAGGAACTTCACCTGTTTCTTGTCGACCGCAGCGATCGATCCATCGAGGAAGTCGAGCACTTTGCGTTTCTCACCGCCGGCGGGGGCGTCTTTGGGCATGACGAGGAGATCGCGTTTGATCTCGCGTTTGAGCAGTTCCTCCCACTTGCCGGTCAGAGACGAATCGGGCGGCGAAAGTCGGATGCTAAGGAGCGATTCGCTGGGCACGGTGACCGTGCCATACAGGGCCGTGGTGAGGGTGGCGGTTTTGTCGCCGATGGCCACGTCCTGGCAGGTCAACGAGGTGCCATCGGCCAGGCGAACGCGCACTGATCCAGCGTTTGTCGTTGCAGTGTTGCTGGGTTTGAGCTGGAGTTCGAGCAGGTTGGCCAGAGGAATCGTACGATCCTTGCCTTCCTGAACGATGACCAACTCGGTCGCCGACAAGCTCTTCAGTTCACCGGTTGTTGCCGCACCCGAGAGCGTGGAAACTTCCACTTGCGGACCGGCAGTGACGGAGAGCAACAGATAGGTGATGAGGTTCATCGGCGCGGTCCTATTGTTGCACGAGTATCGAAATGAACGGGTCTGAAATACGCGGATACGAACGATTGATTGGAATTTGTCGAGGCGTTACTTCGACGAAGTCACTTGGCGTTTACGAAGTTTCGCGAGGTACGCATCGATGGCCCGTTTGTAATGGGACGGAAAATTTCGATCGACAAGGTTCTTCGCCTTTGCCCGTTCCTTCGGAGGTAGCGAACCCCAACCGGTCCGATTGGCGAACTTTTCGGAATCGACTTCCCCCGGGCCTTTCTGACCCATAATGCGACTTTGGTCGGCCGCGCTGGACGGCTGGTTGCTGCCCTTTCCTTGGCCGCTTCCGCCACCACCACCACCACTTTGCTCTTCGAGCTTTTCGATGATTTCGTCGAGCAGCGCGACGATCTTCTCTTCCTTGTTCTGCACTTTCGGGCCGGCGTTGGCGTTGCCGAGACGGTTCTTGACATCGTTCATCAACCGAGCGACTTCATCGAGCGACTTCTCCTTGAACGATTGCAGGTCGGCCTGCATGAGCGTTCCCAGCGTGACGTAGCGAGTGAGGACCGACTCGGTGTTTTTCAGCAGCGACTTCAACGTGGCTAACCCGTCTTTTTTCATCAGCAACTGATGCTCACAGACGGCTCGGAAGAAGAGGCAACTTGCCGGATCAACGACGCGAGTGACATCGATGTCGGCGAACTGTTCAAGGGCTTGGTCGAACATCTTTCGCCGAGTGAGATATCGGGCGTAGAACAAACACAGATTGTTGCGGTGAAAGGCGTCGTCTGCTGTGCCTTCCAAGAAGGCGGACGAGGGTGCTAGTAGCGGTGCATCGATCAAGCCGCACGCCTCGACGAGTTTCCGTGAAGCCGGATCAACGGTGGAGAACGTGGCGATCACCTTGTCGAACAGCGAGCGCGGCGACGGGTTGTCCTCGACATCCACCCAGAGTTTGGCGGCCTGCTTGAGAACGGCTTCGTCTTTCACGCCCTGCTTGGCAACCCAGGCCAGTGCCTGGGTGCGAACGGCATCGGCCGCCGGTGGCGCGTACAACTCTTCGGCCGCCTGTGCCGACCCCAAGCCCGCGGCGAGCAGCGCAAGCAGCCCACACGCGGCGGGAATCCAACGTTTCACAATCGTCATTACATCATCCTTTTGCAACAGCCATGCGGGCTGGGAACTTAGTTGTTCTTGCCCGAAGCCAAGTCGTAGGCGGCATCCTGAATACGGGCTTGGCGTTTTGCCAAGCCCTGCAATTGATCGACGACTTCTTCCTTGGTCGCCTGTTCGCCTTCGATCAGTCGACCGAGACGTTTTGTGCGGCGGTTGATCCGCAGTTGCAGCGAGCGGAGCATCTTCAATTCGGCGAGTTTGTCGACCAAGGCCGGATCCTGCGGCTTGCCTTCTTTCGGCTTACCTTCCATCGGATCCTTTTCTTTAGCCTTTTCCATTTCTTTCTGAAGCGCTTCGATCATTTCACTGAGCGCTTCGATAATGTCTTTTTCGATGCTTTGCGTGATCTCGCGAGCCTTGTTGTCATCGAGACGACGAGAGACGATGAGAATGTCTTCCCGCAATTGCTCGACGGCTTCAGGAAACGCAACCGAAGACCCTTCCGCCTTCAGTAACTCCAAAGCCTTTGTGGCTTCCAAGGCGATGTCGGCTTCCTGCAATGCGAGCGTGTGCGAACGGTCTTCGTGGCGGGCACCCCATTCGGCTTGCGGGGTTTTCGCCAGCGAGAGCGTGCCGTTGTAAACGAGTAACTGCATGGCGAGCATTTTCTGGAAGCGGGCTTCCAAGGCGGCCAGCAGCAGTTCGCGTTCTTCTTCACGCAATTGACGCAGGATTTCTTCCAGCTTCTCTTTGGCCTCTTCGAGCTTGGCGATGGCTTCGGATTGTTCCTTGGATGCCTCTTCGCCTCGCAGCTTCTTCAACTCTTGAATGGCCCGTTCCATCGCACGGCGGGCTTCCTCGATTTCGTTGCGACCGGCTGTCTTCTTGGAATCATCCGCTGGCTTGTTTTCGCCCGGTTTGCCTTCTCCCGGTTTCCCTTCACCGGGCTTACCCTCACCGGGCTTACCCTCACCGGGCTTACCCTCACCGGGCTTACCCTCACCGGGCTTACCCTCACCCGGCTTACCCTCACCGGGTTTGCCTTCACCGGGTTTGCCTTCACCGGGTTTGCCTTCTCCCGGCTTACCTTCACCGGGTTTACCTTCACCGTTCTTTTGGGCGTCTTGAGCGTCGATCTTGTTTTCGAACCGCTTGGTGGCTTCGGCGATTTTCGCCTGAGCGTCGGCCACTCGTTTGGCGTCTTCGCCGCGCTCGTTCTGAGCGCGGTTGGTCTTTTGCTTATTGATGAGCTTTCCGAGGTCTTTGAGCAGATCCTTAATCCGTGCCTTCTCGCGTTCGAGATCGCTCATGCGGTCTTCGCTTTGCAGCAGCTTCAGCAGGGCTTTCAAGCTGCCGACAAGTTCGCCCTGTCGTTCGACGGCATCGCCCAACTCGCCACCTTCCAGCAGTTGCACGATGGTTTGCATCCGCCCGCCGAGTTGTTCTTCCTGGGCCGATTTAATGGCTCGCAGCAGCAGATCGGCCTTAGCGGGGTCGGTCTTCTGCATGTACTTGGCCATGTGGCGAAGTGTGTCCTCGAACTGCTTGTAGCGGGCCTCGAGTGCCCGCTGCTTCGTGTTCAGAGGAATCGTCGGCTCGGCCGCCTCGACTGCTTCAGCCTTCTCGGCCGGCTTGTTGGTGGGGGCGGGTTTGTCCTGGGCGAGACTCCACAGGGGAATCGCCAGCAGGCAGGCGACGGCGAGGAAGGCCGTTTTTAGAGTCAGTTGACGGAATTGCATCGTACAATCTCCTTCGGGGACGTGTGAGAAACCGCGAGTTAGTAACGGGGCAGTTCACTCTTTATGGTCTATAGTTCTTGATGGAAAAGTTTGACGCAGTTGACAGGTCTTTGGTTCCCCTTGGGGGGCCAAGAACGAAACTCATTAGAGTTTCGATTTCGTTTCCTTAATTAAGGCCATCAAGCGAAGGTACCCCTGCCGAGAAATTTTTTCTTCGGCCAGTAGCCCTTTAATTTGAACGGCAAAGTTGTCCAGGTCTGCCTTGGATGTCGCGAACTTGATGGCGATAACAAAGGGCGCTTCGACCTTTCTCTGGTTGGTTTCTTTCTTGAGTTGCTCTTCGTCCTCGATAATTGTCTTCAACTTGTTGACGGCTGCGTGGAAGTTGACGAGGTCGTCTAATTCGGTGAGTACGGTATCGAGATGTTTAAGGAGTAAGGTGATTCCTTCGATGCTGCTGTCGATCGCCGGCCCGGTATCGTCGCCTTTCGTGGCGTCGAGTTTGTACTTACCGATCGACCCGTCGACTGCCGGGAAATCGATTTCATTGATGCCGTTCAGTGGAAGAACAATCAACCGTTCGATCGCTGCCAACTGTTCTTCGGAATGAAGTTTATTGTTGTGCATCTCCTCGAGCAGTTCGCGGAAGGCAACTTCGACAACGCGTGTTTCGTTATGATTTTTCGAGACTTGGCCCCACGACCGCTCGGCTGTGGTCAATAAGTTGCTTTCAAGTTTTGTAAGACGCTCGGAATCTTCCTTGCTCTTTTTCAGGCGGGCCAATTCGTCGAGTTGTGTTTGTTGCGTGATGAGGCCGAGTCTGGTTTGGTCGACTTCCTTCCTGATCTGCCTGAGCCGCGAGAGCAGATTGAGTTCCTTACCATAAATAATGGCCATCAATTCTTCGGGCGTGACAATGCGGAATTGGAACCGCTCGCCACGCACCTCGTTTGGTCCGTAGAGATTGTCGCCGTCTTTTGCATAAACGGTCAATGTCAATGTTTGACCGACTTCAACGCCCAGGTCGATGACCTCGAACCGCTCGGCGACGTCTTTCTCCGACGCCTTGAGGATAAAGTCTCTGGGGTAACGATGGGGGAACTCCTCGTCTGGTTCCGGGTCATTCTCGAAAGACGCCGGGACCCACCCTTCCTCGTCGTTGGCAATTTCCCCATCTTCCGGCTTACCGGCTTCGGGATGTGCTTCGTTCTTGCTGCGGATGCGATAGTTAAAACGGGCGACGACCACGCCGTAGTCGTCGGTGATGAGGCCGGTGACCGGGATACTGGCCTGGCGTGTGATGGCCGAGCCGATGCCACGTAGCTGTGTTTCGACGATCGGCGGGGTGTCGATAATACCGTTGACCGTCAGCCGAGCCGGGTCGGCACTGGCGATGCCGTCAGTGTCTTCGAGATAGATGCGCATCAACCCGTCGGGTGGGAACGGCAATGGCTTGTCGAGTCCGATGTTGCCTTTCTTGATGCGGTCGGCCACGGCTTGGTCGTCTGCAGCCTGCAAGAAAAACGGCAGACGGAAGCTGCGCCCGTTTTTGCTAAGGAATCGTTTCGCGACGTCAGCGGAAATTGTTTCTGTTCGATGGTCTAGCCCGGTCTCGCTTCGCACGGTGAATGTAGCGCGGAATTCGCGAGCGGCATTGGCGTCGTCGGAGGCATTGCCTGAAACGGGGAAGTGTCCGAACTCCATCACGACCTGTCCGTACTCGACACGCGCGCTGACGATGGGCTTGTTCGCCTTGGCCTGCATGAGGAAATCGGTCCCCATCGGCAGAGAGACTTGCGTCCCCTGAACCTTGACCGCTTCCCTGCCCGTGGGCTCGTTCATTTTTGTGTAGTCGGGATACCGACTGCGCATGACGATTTCGGCAACCTGCGGAGGCTCGACCACTTGCACGACGAATTCACGTCGGCTGGCGAAATCCCCACCACGTACGCGGAACGACATCGTTTCCAGCAAGCCGCCCCGGGAATAGCGAAACTCGCGTGGGCCGGTTTTCGTTAAGGTGGCGGTTCCACTACCGCCGTTGCCTTCCAGGCGGAAATTCAAGCGGACCCGTTCGGGCACCGTTTTTCCGGGCGGGACTTCCACAAGAATTGTGAGGTCGCCGCCGCGAGGATGTTTGTAGTCACCGGGTCGGCCGTTGGTCGATTTGCCG
>Ga0115002_10008700_pt1 | contig 11205 bp, 9 predicted proteins | sample ArcticOcean_MG_C_8_FD_89576 | JGI IMG/M metagenome (GOLD analysis project Ga0115002, IMG submission 89576) | Marine microbial communities from western Arctic Ocean - ArcticOcean_MG_CB11_86 | ecosystem: Environmental > Aquatic > Marine > Oceanic | place: Arctic Ocean: Canada Basin | collected... | reverse complement strand
AGGTTCTGAATGACTGTCATACGTGCAAGCAATTGATTTTTCTTCTGCTGTAGCAGATTGATTTCATCAATTTGCTCGGCTAGTACCTTGATTTCCTGGGTCAGAAAGCCATTACTGGCTATCTGATTTTCGATACCCGCAGCATAGAATCGATCGAATCCACCCACGATTAGCCCGCCAAAAACCACGATACCCAGAATAATGTTGAGAAACTCTTTCTTCTTCTGCTCACGGAGTTCTTCCCGCCAGGGTAGCAGGTTGATTTTGATATCAATGTTAGACATCCGCCTAAATTTCCATCTGCGCTATGATCAATCGAAACTCCTTAGCGCGAGACCACAGGCAATCATCAATGCTGGGGCGTCATTAGCTAAATTTTCTTCATTCACCTTGCTAGAGGTCGACATATTTACAAAAGGATTCACAATCGAACACGGCGTACCCAGCTTTGCTGCAACCATGTCTGCCAGGCCATCAATAGATGAGGTACCTCCGGCCAAAATAATGTGATCGACATCGTCATATGCACTGGAGGAATAGAAAAACTGTAAGGATCGGGTTACCTGTTGCACGACAGCTTCTTTGAAGGGCAGCAGTACTTCTGTTTCATAATCGTCCGGTAAACCGCCTTGCTTCTTGGCCAATCCAGCTTCTTCAACAGACAAACTGTAGCGCCGTTGAATTTCTTCTGTCAGCTGTTTGCCGCCAAATAACTGTTCGCGGGTATAGGGTGCGCCGGAACCCGTCAGTACACTGAGAGTCGTCATTGTGGCTCCAATGTCGATTATCGCGATGACCTGGTCTTCTTCATCATCACCCTCTTGCGTATACTGATCACGCATCAACTCGAAGGCGCGCTGCATACAATGTGCCTCGATATCCACTACCTTCGCCTTTAAACCACCAAGCTCCAAAGCAGCCTCGCGCATTTCGACAACCTCCCGACGACACGCCGCGAGCAATACCTCTACCTGTTCTTCACTGCGGGGAGAGGGACCCTGAACCTCAAAGTCCAAAGAAACCTCATCCAGAGGATATGGAATATACTGGTCTGCCTGATCCTGAATGTCAGTTTCAAGCTCGTCGTCCGTCAAATCGGCTCCCATCTCAATGGTCTTGGTAATTACCGCAGACCCGGCAACCGCAACTGCTGCCAACTTTACCTTGGCCTTACAGCGTTCAGCCAGACGAGCAATAGCTTCACCGACGCCTTCTACATCACTAATGTTCTTTTCCACAACAGCATTTTCAGGCAACGGCTCCACGCCGTAACTCTCGACTCGATACTCACTACCAGACCGGCTAAGTTCTAGTAACTTCACCGATGTGGAACTGATGTCCAGTCCCAGCAAGCTGGTTGGACCTTTGTTGAGAAAAGCTAACACTACAATTTCCTATTTAGTACACGTACTTACGCTCGATACATGCAATATCACATTAAATAACACCTTTAACTCCAGCGCAAATAATTTAAATGAAAAAAATGCTGTAATACGTTCATTTTTGGACAATTTTCCCTTTTTTTAGCACCTAAAACAGAACTGCGGCCATGAACGACCACCTGTAGACAAAAACCAGTGGAATGCCATTATAATGATTAATACCGAGGGATGAGTGTTATTAAAAAAATCCGTCAATTGGACGAATCCAAACATTTGGAAGGATTCTACATATAATTGTTCTTTTTTCAGGTCCGACTTCAGATGATCAAGGTCTTCATCAGGCGCGTGATATGGGTCACTGCGACACTAATCAGCGGCTCAATATTATTGTTCAGCGCTGCATTTCTCTATTTGAATCCGCAGGTTCCTGACACCGAAACGTTCCGAAATGTGACCATTCGTGCTCCCTTAAGAATCTATTCAAAGGATGAAAAGCTCATTCAAGAATTCGGTGAACGCCTCATTCCCATTGGCTTTGAGAAAATTCCAGAGCTTTACATTCGGGCCATTTTGGACACTGAAGATAAGCGATTTTTTGAGCACGGTGGTATCGATATCATCACACTGCTGAACGCGACCTGGCAGCTGATCCGAAATCGCGGTGACATCCAAACAGGTGCCAGTACCATCACCATGCAGCTGGTAAAAAATATCTCGGGTGATTCTCAAATCCATTTTATCCGCAAATTTAAGGAAATGTTGCTTGCTCTGAAAATTGAACGCGAAATGAGTAAGGAAGAAATCCTCACGCTGTACCTTAATATCATCCCCTTCGGTAAACACGCTTTTGGTTTGCAGGCAGCAGCAAATACCTACTACGGCAAGAACATCGACCAACTCGATCTTGCTCAAACCGCCATGTTGGCCGGAATCCCCAAAAAGCCGGAAGGTGGTAATCCAATTAATGGACCCGAATGGGCGCTTGAACGGCGCAATCTGGTCCTACGTAGAATGTTTGAGCAGGGCACGGTTGAGGAAGAAGCCTATAATACTGCGGTAAATGCCCCAATAACTGCCAAGGTTCATAAGCGCCAAATAGAGCTACCCTCCCTTTATATCGCTGAAATGGTGCGTCAGTACTTACTAACTCAATACGGTAGAGGCGCGTACAATCGTGGCCTCATCGCGCACACCACCATAGATAGTCACCACCAACTCGCTGCTGAGGCAGCCCTGACTGAGCAACTTATTGCCTACGATAGACGCCATGGCTATCGCGGTCCCGAATTTCATCGACTACAGGGTACAGATGAGTATCTTGCCGCTCCGGAATTCGGTTATCCGACGAATTGGCTGGAAACCCTGGGCAATGCAACTATCAATGGCAATCAGCATCCGGCAATCGTAACCAAAATTAGCGATACGAGTATTGATGTCATTGCCGCGAACTTGGAGACCATCTCGATTCCGTGGGATGGCCTTAAATGGGCTCGTCGTTATATCAATGTGGATACGCGCGCCTACCCGGGACCTGCAACGCCAATTGATATCGTCGCAATAGGTGATCTAATCCGTATCGAGAAGGTTGGTGACCAGTGGCAGCTGGGTCAAATCCCAGATATTCAAGGGGCCCTGGTCGCACTATCACCTCAAAATGGCGCTATTCTCGCGCTTGCTGGTGGCTTCGATTTCCAAACACTTCAGTTTAACCACGCGACCCAGGCAAAACGTCAACCCGGTTCAAACTTTAAGCCATTCTTCTATGCCGGGGCGCTGGAAAACGGTCTGACTGCGGCCACGATATATAATGATGCCCCTTTTGTGCTGCCTGGCGGTGAGCTAGAGGAAGTATATCGGCCAAAGAACTCCGGCGATCGCTTCCGAGGGAACATCAGTATCCGCGAAGCGCTCTATCGGTCAATTAACCTGGTATCACTCAGGGTTATCCTGGACTACGGTGCAGAAAATGCATTGCGCTATGTGTCTCGATTCGGGTTCGATACAACGAACTTTCCCAAAGATGTACAGCTTGCTTTTGGTGGAGGCACCATTGCGCTAACACCATTGGAAATCGCTACCGCCTACGCCAGCTTCGCGAACGGCGGCTTTAAGGTCACACCCTTTCTCGTCGAGAGAATCGAATCCATCAATGAAGATACCTTGTGGCTGGCTTCCCCTCAGGTTGTCTGTCATGACAATTGCGAAGGCTTGAATCCCGCGACCAGAATAGTCGAGGCGAGGGTAGCGTATATCATGAACAGTATTCTAGGAGACGCGATCAAAAGAGGCACTGGCGTCAAAGTACAAAGAGCGCTTGAGCGTAGTGACATCAGAGGTAAAACAGGTACGACTAATGACGCTGATATCTGGTTTTCCGGATTCACCACTAACATTGTGGCTACCGCTTGGGCCGGGTTCAGCGACAACAGCCCAGTCGGGCGCGGCGAATTCGGGTCAACGACGCCTATCCAAACATGGATTTCGTTTATGCGAGAAGTCCTTAGCCCGGAGCACATGACTCCAATTCTACCCACCCCTGATGGCCTGGTCACCGTTCGCATTGATAGAAGCACCGGCTTACGCACCGACGGCTCTGAAGGCGAGTTTGAAATGTTCAGACTCGAACACGCGCCAAAACCGGCGAGTAAGAATAGCGACAGCAACAACTCTCACCTCGAAATCTATTAGCTTTCCTGTCTCGAAGTGCTGGCCGTACTCGCGCAAGTGTTTTTCAACAAGCAAAAAAAAAGACGCACTAAGCGTCTTTTTTTTCATCAAAAATTATTTGACAGATCTACCACCAAATCGTTTGTTAAAACGATCAATACGACCAGCGGAGTCAATCATCTTCTGCTGTCCGGTATAGAAAGGGTGACATTCGGAACAGACTTCCAAATGGATATCCTCGCAAACGGTGGAGCGAGTCTTAATGACATTGCCACAGCTACAGGTAGCCGTTATGTCCTCATACTTGGGATGAATGTCTGCTTTCATAGTTACTCCGTCACCTATTGCCTGGAAGGTGGCGAATCATACCAGAGAATCTTAGATTCGCAAGGACTTGCCGTCCATTAACGTAGTAGCATAGGCCAACAACTGACCAGCCCTTTACCGTGGAGCAACAAGCGTTGCAGCGTTATCTCGACATTGCGGTACCCACGCCACTTCGTAGAAGCTTCCATTACCTGCCACCCCCCGATTTCCCTGCTAATATCCAGGCCGGCAGTCGCCTACGCGTGCCATTTCGTAACAAAAAGGTAACCGGCATCCTACTCGGCTACGTGGATTCCATCACGACCGACAAACGCAAAATAAAGGCTGCCGAAAAGCTACTGGATACCGCACCCATTGTGCCGAAAACAATATGCAAACTCTGCATCTGGGCAGCCGATTACTACCATCATCCAATCGGGGAGGTTTTCGCTGCTGCCCTACCCAACCTGCTGCGGCGGGGCGACTCACCGGAAGATTTACAATTCGTCCTGACGGAGCGTGGTCGAGAGATCGAGCTTGAGGCTCGAGCACACCGTCAACGTGCCATGATCAAGTTACTATCCCAGCACCCACAGGGACTTAGCCGGGATGATCTAAGAGACTTCTCCAGCGCCATTATTCGCTCACTCACTGACAAGGGGTTAGTCACTAAGCAGATTGTTTCCCCACAACCCTTTTCACTGACCAGTACTAACTACCAGGGGATCCAACCAACCAGTGAGCAAAACAATGCAGTTGAAGCCATCAACGCACCCGGCACTTATCTCCTACAAGGCGTTACCGGTAGCGGCAAAACCGAAGTCTATTTGCGTCTCATAGAACGAATGCTGGATCAGGGACTGCAGTCCCTTGTTCTTGTGCCAGAGATTGGCCTCACACCACAAACCCTTAAACGCTTCGAAACAAGGTTTAACGTACCTGTCACAGTAGTCCATTCGGGACTTACTGAAACTGAGCGCCTGCGGTCCTGGCAACAGGCCAGGACCGGGCAGGCGGGCATCGTCATCGGTACACGGTCGGCGGTATTCACACCCTTCGCCAAACCAGGTCTTATCATCGTTGACGAGGAACATGACGCGTCATTTAAACAGCATGAAGGATTCAAGTACTCTGCCCGTGATCTTGCAGTTTTGCGAGCCAGCTGGGACAAGATTCCCATCCTCCTCGGCTCTGCAACGCCGTCGCTCGAAAGCATGAACAATGCTATTTCAGGGAAATACACCCACCTGCGACTACGCAAAAGACCTGTGGGGATTGCCCAGGAAACTTACCAGGTCATCAGCCTCAAACATCGAGAACTGGATAACGGTTTTTCACCACCACTGCTTAAACTTATGCGACAGCATCTTGATGCCAATGGGCAGGTACTCATCTTTTTAAACCGTCGTGGATTCGCCCCTGTATTACTTTGTACTGAATGCCACTGGATGGCGAATTGTCCACGCTGCGATGCAAAAATGACCTACCACCTATCTACACGACGGCTCATCTGTCATCACTGCACATCAGAGTCATCTGTCCCACAACATTGCGCTCAGTGTCAAAGCAGCCAACTACTCCTGCTGGGTCTAGGCACTCAGCGGATTGAAGAACACCTCAAACTAACGTTTAGTGACGTGCCCGTACTAAGGGTTGATCGCGACAGTACGCGTCGAAAAGGTTCATTCGATAAGCTGCTACATGAAATCAACAAGCAGGATCCTGCCATATTGATAGGCACGCAGATGCTGGCCAAAGGGCATCACTTCAGCAACGTGACGTTATCGGTCATGCTGGAAGTCGACTCAAGTTTCTACAGCGCCGACTACAAATCAATGGAACGTATGGGACAGTTAATACTTCAGGTAGGAGGCCGTTCCGGCAGATCGGAAAAGGCTGGCACAGTGGTCATACAAACCCACTTTCCAGATCAGCCTATGCTTAAGCAACTTATCAATGAGGGATACAACACCTTCGCTGATACGTTACTCAGTGAACGGAAGGATAACGACTTACCACCTTTCTGCCACCAAGCACTAGTACGAGCAGAAAGCACATCGCGAAGACTTGCTATGGATTTTTTAGAGGAACTTGAGGATGCCAAAAATCCACACGTTGATGTGTTTGGACCTTTCCCCTCGAGCATGGAAAAACGGGCAGGACGCTACCGTGCATTGTTAATGATATCCAGCCTGTCACGACAGAGCCTACACAAGGAACTCAACGAAAAAATCTCAAAGGCTGAATCTTCCAAACTCGGCAAGAAGCTACGCTGGTCTGTGGATGTCGATCCAATAGACCTGTTCTAAATTATCCTCTCATCGCGTGATACAATTCCAGCCTACCAATGATAGGAAAAACGTCTTAGGAAATGTCACAAGACTTCGCAAAACGCCACTCCACCAGCAACCAGCCCGACGGACAAATATCTCGATTCACACTATTCGTCACGGGATTTATTGCCGGCATGTTCGTTTCATTTCTGATCTATCTCTGGCAGACCGTGCCGCCGGACCCCGCTACTGCAGAGATTCCAAAACCAAGCGAAAAGCCAAAGGTTGAGGAAATGAGTTGGGATTTCTATGAAATCTTCCCGAAATCTGAAGTGCCCATCATCGAAGAGTATGTGGACAATGTAAAAGTTCAAAGTATTCAGGAGCATGCCTACATACTACAAACCGGCTCATTCCAGAATGCAGCAGACGCAGATCAATCACGGGCAGAATTATTATTGATGGGGCTGACTGTCTTCGTTCGCAAAGTAGATGTGGACGGCAGCGACTGGTATCGCGTCATTGTAGGTCCACTCGACAATAATCTTGCACTAAATCGTGCACAGGACAAGTTAGCCCAGGCACAAATCGAATCGCTACCACTTCGAGTCAGGCGGTAGACTTGAAAACAAACAAACAGACCCCATTTCGGAACACTGAGCATTTTTTTTCTGGAGTAACCAGTGGAACAGTTTAGAGGCACTACGATTCTTAGTGTCAGAAGAGGTAACACCGTTGTCATTGGCGGTGATGGTCAGGTCAGCATGGGTGATACCGTGATGAAAGGTAATGCCCGCAAGGTAAGACGCCTTTACAAAGATAGGATTATTGCAGGCTTTGCCGGGGGTACAGCCGACGCCTTTACGCTGTTCGAGCGCTTTGAGGGTCAGCTGGAAAAATATCAGGGCCACCTGCTGCGCTCGGCGGTAGAACTTGCCAAAGACTGGCGCACAGATCGAGCGCTACGCCGCTTAGAAGCGCTTCTTATTGTCGCTGATAAGGACGACTCACTACTTATCACTGGTAATGGAGACGTTATCGAACCCAATGACGGTATTCTAGCAATAGGCTCTGGCGGTAATTACGCTAAATCCGCTGCTATGGCATTGCTTGCCAACACTGACTTCAGCGCCAGACAGATAGTCGAGCAGGGGATGAACATAGCTGCAGAAATCTGCATTTACACCAATCACGACACAACCATCGAAGAAATAGACTTCTAAATCATGTCAAATATGACCCCCAGAGAGATCGTCCATGATCTCGACAAACACATCATTGGACAATCCGATGCCAAACGCGCGGTCGCGATAGCACTACGAAACCGCTGGCGACGACTGCAGTTAGATGAGCACTTGCGTGCGGAAATATCACCAAAAAATATATTGATGATCGGTCCTACTGGCGTTGGTAAAACTGAGATCGCACGCCGACTGGCTCGCCTGGCTAACGCACCATTCATCAAAGTGGAAGCCACCAAATTTACTGAAGTCGGATATGTTGGCCGAGATGTCGAATCCATTATTCGAGACCTTGTCGAAGCCGCTGTAAAACTGCTGCGTGATTCACAGATGGAGAACGCAAAGCCACGCGCGGTCGATGCAGCCGAAGAACGTATACTGGACGCACTGCTGCCGCCTGCTCGAGGCGAAGAAGAAACTAATACTTCTACTAGACAGGTTTTCAGAAAAAAACTTCGTGAGGGAAAACTCGATGACGAAGAAATCGAAATCGAGCTAGAAGCACCGAAGGTCAGTATGGAAATCATGGCACCGCCCGGCATGGAAGATATGACCAGCCAGCTTCAGGATATGTTCTCAACCATGGCACCCAGCAACTCAAAGCCCAAACGGCTCAAAGTAAAAGAGGCCCTGAAGCGACTTACCGATGAAGAGGCAGCAAAACTCATCAACGAGGACGACCTGCGCTCTCAGGCTGTAGATGCCGTGGAGCAAACAGGCATTGTCTTTATCGATGAAATGGACAAGATTGCCACACGATCAGATCACGGTGGCTCAGATGTTTCCAGGGCCGGCGTGCAACGAGACCTGCTGCCACTGATCGAGGGCAGCAACGTATCCACTAAATACGGCATGATCCGAACCGATCATATATTGTTCATCGCTTCGGGGGCGTTTCATCTAAGCAAACCATCAGATCTAATTCCTGAACTTCAAGGTCGCCTGCCTATACGGGTGGAACTAAGCGCACTGGGCGCAAAAGATTTCGAGCGAATACTCACTGAACCCGATGCATCGCTCACAGAACAGTACCAGGCGCTAATGAACACCGAAGGACTTGATCTCAAATTCACGGACGACGGGATAGCGCGGATCGCAGAAATAGCATGGCAGGTCAATGAATCAACAGAGAATATTGGTGCCAGAAGGCTACATACCGTGATGGAGAGACTGCTGGAAGCCGTGTCCTTTGATGCCGGAGAAACTGAGCACCTTCTCGTGGATCGTGACTATGTGAACGAGCAACTGGAAAATCTTGCCGGCGATGAAGACCTCAGTCGCTACATTCTTTAACCCTGACCCTTAACAAATGACCCTATAACAAATGATCCCACTGACGATTAACGTGCACAAAAAATCGGCGACCCTCGAGCTCGTATATCCCGATGTAACCCATGAACTGTCCGCAGAATACCTCAGAGTTTTTTCGCCATCAGCAGAAGTAAAAGGTCATGGCCCCGACCAGGCTGTATTGCAGTTTGGTAAGAAGGACGTACAGTTTAAAGACATCGAACCACAGGGAAATTACGCCCTGAAACTAATTTTCTCGGACGGCCATGATTCCGGTATTTTTTCCTGGGACTATCTCTTTGAGCTCGCCTGTAACCAACAATCAAACTGGACGGAATACCTGGAAAGCTTGAAAAAAGCTGGCAAAAGTCGGGAATCACTGTTTATCGCTGTCAGCTAGGGAATGTCTGATTAGAAAAACTGTAATCTACAATCCGTTGTCTGTACTCTGTCTTTATCCACATGATCTGCAAGTGCCATGATTGACCACGACGACACAACACATTTTGGTTTCCGGAAGATTCCCATTGCCGAAAAGGCCGGTCGTGTTGCTGAGGTGTTCCAGAGCGTAGCGAACAAATATGACGTCATGAACGACGTGATGTCCCTCGGCACGCATCGTTTGTTCAAACAAATTGCCATTGAATATACAGCCGCCCGGCAAGGACATATCATTTTGGACCTCGCTGGCGGAACTGGTGATCTCGCTATCAAGTTGTCCAAAGTAGTTGGCCAAACCGGGCATGTCATACTGTGCGACATCAACGATGCAATGCTGACTCAGGGCAGAGATCGCCTACTGGACGATGGGATAAACGGCAACGTGAGCTACATCCAGGCTGACGGCGAGCAACTACCCTTCAGGAGCAGCCAATTTAACGCCATCACCATAGGCTTTGGCCTGCGCAACTTCACCAACAAACAGTTTGCCCTTGATGCTTGTCTCCAGGCACTCAAACCAGGTGGAAAACTGGTAGTCCTCGAATTCTCAACACCTGAAAACCCCGTAGTTCGCAAGCTGTATGGGGAATTTTCCAACCTATGGCCACGGCTGGGAGAGATTATTACCGGCGACAAAGACAGCTACCAATACCTGGTAGAGTCGATCAAAATGCACCCCCCACAACAAGAACTCTGCAGCATGATGGAAGCAGCGGGATTTTTAAGTGTGCAGTATCACAACCTCCTGAACGGAGTCGTTGCTATCCACGTGGGCAGCAAAGGAACCACAGATGAGACTGATTAGGATCGTTCACATCTTGTATATCCTGGCCAAGCATCGCCTGGACAGGCTAATTAGTGTCCGCGTGCCACTGTGGCTCGCTATCATTATTAGATTAATACGACTGATGCCAACACCGGCACACTCCAAGGCAGTTTCTCTGCGTCTCGCCATCGAAGAACTCGGACCCATATTTATTAAGTTCGGACAGTTACTCTCGACGAGACGTGATCTCTTTGACGATGAGGTGACCGACGAATTACAAAAACTTCAGGATCAGGTGCCGCCCTTTAGCAGCCTGAAGGCAAGAGAGCTTATCGAAGCTGAACTGAACGCCCCAATTGAAAATGTATTTACAGAATTCGGTGAGGACCCCTTGGCATCTGCTTCCGTTGCGCAGATCCATACGGCAAAACTTGCCACCGGCGAAGAAGTCGTCATAAAAATTATACGACCAGATATCGAATCCGGTATCAAACTCGATATCCGCATTATGCTTTTTATCGCTCGAGCCATAGAACGGTTCTGGCACGAGGGTCGACGATTACATCCCGTAGAGGTCGTCAACGATTACGAGCACACTATCCTAAACGAACTTAACCTACAGCTTGAAGCAGCGAACGCTGCAACGCTGCGCGAAAACTGGCTAAACAGCAATGAACTCTACGTGCCGCAGGTTTATTGGGACTACTGTTCCCTCAACATGATGGTGATGGAACGTATTTATGGCGTTCACGCAACGGACCTCGACGTACTTCACAGAAACGAAGTCGACCTTCGGAAACTGGCACACCTGGGGGTGAACATTTTCTTCACCCAGGTTT
>Ga0115002_10008699_pt1 | contig 11205 bp, 8 predicted proteins | sample ArcticOcean_MG_C_8_FD_89576 | JGI IMG/M metagenome (GOLD analysis project Ga0115002, IMG submission 89576) | Marine microbial communities from western Arctic Ocean - ArcticOcean_MG_CB11_86 | ecosystem: Environmental > Aquatic > Marine > Oceanic | place: Arctic Ocean: Canada Basin | collected... | reverse complement strand
CGAACAGGAGAATGCCATGAATGTATTATCGAAATAAAACGTGGTTCCTCGGCGCTATCAAACCCAACAGAAAGTGAAACGTTTCTAAAAACTAACTATCGGCTTGCATGCCAAACATCAGTTACCGATCTAACAGAAGAAGTTGAATTCAGTACTCTAAGAAGACAACCCAAAATCCTAACTTCTTCTATCAATAGAAATGTTCCTTTAAATCCTAACGTAAAAAAATCAGACGGGTTCGTCGTACGTAACCATTCCACTATAGACAAATACAAAGGCAACATATATGGGATTGCCGGGGATATTGGGACAACAACAATTGTTCTCAATTTAGTAGACCTAGAATCAGGAGTTACCATCCTGACTTCATCATTTGAAAATCCTCAAAAATTTGGCGGATCTGATGTGATGAACAGGATATCATATGATGGCGGCCAATTTAATGGAGAATTACAACAAGTTATCATATCCGCTATTAATTTTGAAATAGGCATGATGACAAAAAAAGCATCAGTCCATAGGCGCCACATTTATGACGCTGTTTTTGTCGGTAATACAACTATGCGTGACATATTGTTTGGCATTGACGTTCAAACAATCGGGGAAAAGCCTTACAAATCATTAATTCAAACATCCTATGAAAATGGTTTGTTGTCATCTACATCTCTATCAACTACTGCTTCTGAAATTGGTTTGAGAATATTCCCTAATGCGCATGTCTACAGTGGTCCATTAATTAGTGCTCATGTCGGATCTGATATTAGTGCAGATTTATTAGCAATTAGCATGGATGAAAAAGAAAATGCTGTGATGTTAGTAGACATAGGTACAAATACAGAAGTAGTTATTGGTAATAAATATAAAATGGTTACTGCATCTTGTCCTGCTGGACCTGCATTTGAAGGAGGCGAAATAACATATGGAATGCCTGGATATGATGGCGCTGTGGAATCTGTAGTTATTAATAAAAAAAATGTGGCCGAAATATCAACAATAGGTGGTCAAAATGTAACTGGGATATGCGGTTCCGGATTAGTTGACTTATTAGCAGAATTGCGCATAAATGAAATAATGAGCCCCTTAGGAGTTCTGAAAGATGGTGCGGAGTATTTCAGGTTTTCTGTATCAGAAAAAATGGACTTATCTAGAGCAGACATTAGTGCTCTAGCACAAGCTAAATCAGCAAATTATTCAGGTCAATATATTGCGCTCAGACATTATGGCAAACCCATAGACGAAATAAATACGATGTACCTAGCAGGTGGGTTTGCTAACTACATCAATATAGAAAATGCTAAACAGATAGGCTTTATAGCTAATTTCCCTGATAACAAAATCATTAAAGCGGGAAATACTTCATTAGAAGGTGCAACAATTATGTTACGCTCTGTTTCTATGCGAGATCGCATAGAAAGTTTAGTGACAAATATATCTCACATAGAATTAGAAACAACTCCAGACTTCTTTGATATATTTGTTGAAGGATGTATGTTTAAACCAATGCCAACAAAAATATCATAATATCGGATTGAGGAGAAGAAAATGACTTGGAAAGTTTTAATAACTGACTATGTTTGGCCAACTATTGATCCAGAAAGAAAAATAATAGAAGCAGCCGGAGGGGAGGTAATTGTAGCTCCTGACAGTTCTGAAGAAACTCTTATAACTCTAGCGAAAGATGCTGACGCAATAATGACGTGTTTTGCTAATGTAACTGCCAATGTTATTAAATCTGCTAAGAAGTGTGTTGTTATAAGTAGATTTGGAGTGGGAGTTGACAACATATCTGTTAGCAAAGCGACAGAATTAGGAATCCCCGTAACAAATATCCCAGATTATTGTATAGATGAAGTGTCTGACCATGTATTAGCATTACTGACCACTTGGAATAGGAAAATTGCTTTATTTGATAAATCTGTCAAAGAAAATGGCTGGGATCACTTAAGCTTATCTATGAGAATAATGAGGTTGCGCGACAAAACTTTAGGGATAGTAGGCTTTGGAAGAATAGGCCAAATGGTAGCTCAAAAAGCATCAGCATTTGGCATGAAAATTGTTGCTACGGATCCAGTCATGCAAGAAAGTATAATGAAAGATTTAGGTGTTTATCCATTGCCCTTAAATGAATTATTGCAAAGTTCTGACTTTGTAACACTCCATGCTCCTTTAATTCCCCAAACTCATAATCTTATAGGAGAAAAGGAATTGAATATGATGAAAAGTGATGCTTTCATTATAAATGCAGCACGTGGCCCATTAATTGACGAGGAAGCCTTATATAAAGCTCTTAAAAAAGGTGTCATTGCTGGCGCAGGGTTAGATGTCATGGTGGATACTATTCCCGAAAAAACTCATCCATTATTACAATTAGACAATATATTGATAACACCCCATATAGCATTTTTTTCTCAAGAATCCACATTAGAACTAGAAATGCGTACAGCGCAAGAAGTTGTTAGAGTTTTAAATAACAGCATGCCTGAAAATTTAATAAATCCGGAAGTATTAACCCATCCAAATCCACGGCACAATATACAAATACCTAATGCCTAAGTAACGATGTATATAGATTTACACACTCATTCAATAGCATCAGATGATTCAAAAGCATCAGTTGAGCAATTTGCTCAATGGACTACCGTGTTGAAAAAAAAAGGCTTCAACATAGATGGGTTTGTATTAACTGAGCATCGTCAATTCAATATTGATATAGATTATTCGGAGTTATCCAATAAATATAATATATTAATCTTAAAAGGAGCTGAATTAGACACAGATTGTGGACATGTTCTAATATATGGAGTGACTGAAAAACTCATGGATTTAGTAGATTTCACAGACTTGAATCTCAATGCAGAATATCTAATAGAAACCTGTAAAAATAATGCCGCAATTGCAATACCCGCTCACCCTGGGCGAGAAGGGATTGGGTTGATCGAATATACGAATCAGCATCCGAGATTATTTGAAAATATATCAATAGTAGAAGGGTTAAACGCCTCTAACAGGCCCAATGAAAAAATACGGACTACAAATATATCGGATAAATATGGTTACTTAAATACGGGAGGAAGTGACGCTCATATAGTAAGTGCAATTGGAAGTTGTCTGACTTATTTCAAAGAATCGATAACATCTGAACTAGAATTAGTTCAAGCGCTTAAAAAAGGTAACTTCAAAGCCGTAACCATAGAAGAAACAATCTTTTCATAAGAAGGTTTTATTATAATGGAAATAATATATGATAAAAATGTACTGAATTCCGAATATACCAGTGGGCCATTTAGTATCACAGAAGATCTGATTCGAAAATTCAAATCTGTCCATAAACCGTCCGAACTAACATGTCAGTTTGATGAAGGTGTATCTGCTGAAATATGCAATTTATTCATATCGTCATTAAACAAACCTGACATAAAGCTCGACTTTGGAAATGTTGATTTTTTCTCAGGTCAGACAGTAGATTTCTTATCAAATGTTAAAGCTGGCGACAAGTTAACAGCAACAACAAAACTATTAAAAGTATATGCTAAAACAGGTCGTTCAGGAAAAATGATATTCACAGAATGGAACACTGTTTTCATAAATCAAAATGCCAAATTAATATCGAATATGAAAGAATCTTTTGTAAGAATAAACATTTAAAATGTCACAAACTCATTATGCCTTAGGGGATCCCATAGGACCATTAGAATATACAATTTCAGACAAGGCCGTCATTGATTTCATATCGATCAATGAATCTCCTGAAAAAATGGTACGCTTTAGTTCCTCTGCACAAGCTATCTCAAAAAAATTCCCTGCGTGTATCGTTCCTGGGAATATGCATTTAATACTATTAACAGAGTTTTTAACTAAATCAATCGAAAACATATCAATTGAAAAAATAGATATGATATTTAGGCATGTTGTTAAGCAAAACATACAATTGATCATTAAAGGCTTTATAATAAATATATTCTATGCCGATAATATTAAACACTATGAATGTGACATAACTATGAAAAATAGTGAAGGAATCGTTTTGATCATAGCTAACGCAAAATTTATATTTAAAAATAATTTAACAATACCGATATGTTGACAGTACCTTTTGAAAAAAACATATTAGACAATGGATTAAATGTTATAACTCATGTAGACCGTACATTACCAATAGTAGCCGTTAATGTCTGGTACCATGTCGGATCAAAAAATGAACAACTTGGGAAAACTGGATTTGCACATCTTTTTGAGCATGTAATGTTCGAAGGATCAAAAAACCATAACAAAGATTATTTTGAGCCCTTACAAAAAATAGGTGCGGGAATCAATGGTTCAACTACAGCCGACAGAACAAATTATTGGGAAAACATACCTAGTAACTATCTAGATCTTGCATTATGGCTTGAATCAGACAGAATGGGATTCTTACTAGAATCATTAGATCAAGAAAGATTTGATTTACAACGTGATGTTGTGAAAAATGAGCGTCGCCAAAGTTACGAAAATAAGCCTTATGGAATTGCACATCTTAAATTGCAAGAAGCTTTATTCCCAAAACCTCATCCTTATCATTGGCCAACTATAGGCTCGCAAGAAGATTTAAATAACGCTGACTTAAAAGATGTTAAGGATTTTTTTAAACACTTCTATCATCCTGCAAATGCAAGTATAACAATTGCCGGAGATATAGATCATAAAGAAGTACTAGAAAAGATAAAACTATATTTCGGAAATTTAGAACCTGGTCAAAATATCGATAGAATAACCAAAATGAATTCTTCGCTATCTGGAGATAATCGAATTGAAATATCAGATTCTGTTCCATTTCCCAGGATTTATATGGCCTGGCCTACTGTACCTAATTTTACTAAAACCCAAGCTTCCTTAGATATCCTTTCAATAATTTTAGCTGATGGTAAAAGTTCCAGATTAAACAAAAAAATGGTCTACCAAAGCCAAATAGCACACGATGTAGAAGCCTACCATCATAGTCAAGAAATAACAGGGGAATTCCATATAATATCGACAGCCAATCCTACAAACAATCTAAAAGATTTGGAAGCCATTATCGAATCAGAATTGAATTTAATTTCAACAATTGCACCATCTGAAGAAGAACTTGTAAGAGCAAAAAACAGAATAGAAAGTTATGCCGTTCATCGCTTAGAAAAAATCGGCGGATTTGGTGGAAAAGCGGATCAATTAAATTTTTACAATATTATGGCAGGCGACCCGGCTATCATAAATACTGACATTGATAGATATAGAAATATTACGCCTGAAGACGTAAGAATTGCTGCAAAAACTTTATCTGAAAACCACGTACGACTCTACGTTTATCCTAAAGATACTAAATCTTCTAATAATATACATATTAATAGATCTATCATGCCTAAAGGATCTAAAGATATAAACTTCACTCCCCCCATCACAGAAAAAATAACTGTCGGAAATAACCGTAATATATTATTAATAAAAAAACTCCAGTTGCCAATTGTGTCAATGGGAGTACTTATTAACACTGGGATTATTGATGATCCTTTGGAAAAATTTGGCATAGCCAAATTAACAACAGACATGCTATTTGAAGGCACTAAGAACAGAAATAGCATGAAAATATCAGAAGATGTAGAATTCTTTGGATCTCAAACAACGAAACAAACAACTCGAGAATACTCTTATATATCAATAAATGGATTGTCAGAACATTTAAATCAAAATTTAGAAATATTATCTGATATTTTACAAAATCCTATTTTCCCTGAAGAAGATTTCAAAAGGATGAAAAACGAAAGATTAGCAGATATCGAAATTTTACATGACAATCCCGATATGGTAGCAAATACTGCGATTAGATCAATAGTATATGGATCTAATTCTGAGTATGGGCATCCAGCATTTGGACTGAACAAAACTGTTGACGGTATAACTGTAGATGATGTCAAAACCCATTATCAAAAATATCTTAAATCTAATGCAGCAACATCATTTCTAATAGTTGGAGATATCGAAAAAGCTCGTCCTGAGGAATTAGTCACTAAATCATTTCATCAAGTCATTTCTCAAAAAAATCCTCAAAAGAAAATTTACTCTGATATTTCTAATGCCGCTGTCTCTAGCGAGAAAAATACTATCTATATAATCGACAACCCCGAAGCCGCACAATCCGTAATACGAATAGGGTACCCCAGTGTCCCTAGAACTCATGAAGATTATAATCAAATATCACTTTTGAATTATATATTAGGTGGGGATTACTCAAGCCGACTTAATTTAAATCTCCGCCAAGATAAGGGATATAGTTATGGATTCTATTCTTCTATCATCTGGCATAATAGTTCATCACTATGGGTTTGCAGTGGTAGCGTTCAAACAGAAGTTACAAAAGAATCCATAGTAGAAATACTAAATGAAATATCTGAAATCAAAACAATAAATCCAGTTTCAAAATTAGAATTTAAAAATGCTAAACAAAGTGTTATCAAAGGAATGGCATCTCAATTTGAGACTAATAATCAATTGATGAATCAAATCATAAAAATATCTGCATACAATCTCCCTGTTAATTATTTCCAACAGCATATCGATACAATATCCTTACTTGACCATGAAATGATTACAAATGCAGCTAAAAAACATATTCACGAATCCAATATGTCTATAGTCATAGTGGGAGACACAAAAAAAATAGAGCCTGGCTTGCGAACACTAAATATTCCTATAATCCATTCGGATGCATATGGGAATATAATGGACTGACTTATGGATAAGTAGTCATTATATGTTTGAATCAACAAGTAAATCCTATCCGAACAACAATGTGGACACCCCAGTTCTGCTGCTTAATCAGAACTATCAACCATTAAATATATGTAGTGCCCGAAGAGCAATATCATTAATGGGATTAGGTAAGGCTGAATCCATCATAGACTCCAATCTCTATATTATAAGCACTTCAATAGATTTCTTATTACCATCTGTAATACGACTTTTTTACATGGTAAAAATCCCATTGATTAATAGGAAATTGTCTAGGAAATCATTATTTTACAGAGACAAATTTACTTGCCAATATTGTAAGCAAGAAACCCGTCAATTAACAATCGATCATGTAATTCCAAGATCTAAAGGCGGATTGCATGTATGGGAAAATGTTGTGTCAGCTTGTCCTGACTGCAATCATAAAAAAGCAGGGCTAACGTTAGCAGAGGCAAATTTAAAGCTTCCAAACATACCTAAGTATCCTCCAGCTAATCCATACTATGTCTTCTTACACCAGAACATTAAAAAAGAGTGGAAACCATTTATACCATGGGAAAATTAACATCAATTTGACACATAAATTATTGGTATATTAATAAATAAATTATCATATACAAGTAATGGATTAGCATTCATATTAAGATGAGTTTTCGCCAAATCTAAAGCTTTAATGATTTCTAATACTTGATCAATATTAAAATTATTAGTCATATCTCTTAAAACATCTATTCTATTTGTATTGAGAATTTCAGTTTCATTGTTAAGAATTATCATCATAATATCTCTCCACCACGTCATCATAATGTAAATGTCAGAAAACCCCTCTACTACATTGATATTATTTGCTAATTTACTCGAGAATTTGAATCTCTCCTCAAAAGAACCATATACAGCTGTCTCTAAATCATCCAACAAATTTTGCATGCTAAAAAACAAATCAGGATCAAATAAAACTCTATGAATCCAGCCTATCCTCCCTCTCGATAATTTTACAAGAAGTTCAACATCTAAATCGTCTGATAATGGGACAGCAGTTGTCTTAATGGTATTTTCCAATAAAAAAATATCTGTGGTGGGATATAAATCCAATATTTGGCATCTAGACAAAATAGTATCTAGGATTTTCATTTTATTCTCAGAAATTAAAATAATAACCGCATCTGAAGGAGGTTCTTCTAATGTTTTAAGCAACAAATTCGCGTGTTCTGAACGCATTTTATCAATATGGGAAATAATGAAAATCTTATATGAGCCTTCATAAGGATTCTTGTATATTTCACCAAGGAAATCTTTCCTAAGTTGCTCAATAGGAGAAATTTTAGGTTTTGAAAAATCTAAAACATGGATATCCACATGTGTATTATTTATAATCCTAGTACAGCTTGTGCATTTTTCACACGGACTATAGTCTTCTCCAGGGCCAAAGCAATTAATTGCTTTGGCTATATCAAAAGCTAACGTGGTTTTACCTATATAGGAATCTCCTGATATCAAATAAGCATGAGATATACGATTGGTTTCAATCGAGCGTTTAATAAATCCAATCGCTTGATCGTGCCCTTTAGTTTGCCACATTAATTTAAACCTTCCATTCAAATAAGCTATGATAAAAAATGCAAACCAAATATAATACTAAGCGAATTACTTCATTGACGTTATCATATTAAATAAAATATAGGAAATGGGACATGGCTTTACAAAATTCTACGTTAGATAGGGATTATGGAATTATGGGATTCACCAATATAAAATTAATCTGATTCAGTGTACATTTTAAAAATCAAAATACCCACCACGGGAATAATTATTACCAATATGAATATAATTAATATTAAAATAACAGGACTGAAATCAAATATACGTTTTAAAAAATCCATCAATAATTCCATCAATTCTGGGTCAGCAGCCTCTGAATGATGTAATAATATCTTCAATAAACCTCTCCCCTATGAAAAATTAATTGATACAATTTCCATGCATTTACTTCAAAATCAATTATAGTCAATGATATATTAAAAAAATTGAAAATCAAAAAATAAAATCACCCACATTCCAAAACAAGATTTAAAATATGGCGTTAATTGCTGGTTCACAAGTTAGTCTCTATTATTCAGACATTGAAATTTTTTCTAATGTAACGTTTGAAGTTAGAGAGAAATCGCATATCGGAATCGTAGGGTCAAATGGAAGTGGCAAAACTTCATTTTTAAAAGTCTTGATAGGTGAACAAGATTTCCATAAAGGTGAAATATTCAAACCGGATAATACTAAAATCGGGTATGTTCCTCAAACCTCTCTTCAGTCTGGCAGTGGCACAATAAAAGACCAAATACAAAGCGCTTTCAAAAACATCTTACAAATAGAGATTCTAATGGAAAATAGTGCCCTCCAAATACAAAACACAAAAGGAACCCAACGAACCCAAGCAGAACATGCTTACTCTAATTTACTAGACAAATATGAATCTTCTGGTGGATACACTTATAAAAATTCTATGGACAAAGTTATATCAGGATTAGGGTTATCTGAAGAATTGCTAAATACACCTGTGCAAAGTGCTAGTGGAGGCGAAAGGACTCGGGCCGCTCTTGCAAAAGCTTTATTAACTGGTCCGGATTTATTGATACTTGATGAACCTACAAACTATTTAGATTTCAAAGGACTTAATTGGTTAGAGTCTTTTTTATCAAATTTTTCTAATTCGTTCATAATAGTCTCACATGATAGATACTTCCTCGATAAAGTAGCAAAGGAAATATGGGAAATAGATAACGGTAGCTTAGAGATCTATAAAGGTAATTATTCTCAATATAAATTACTGAAGTCAGAAAGAGAAAAAAGATTACTTAAAGAGTATGAAAAACAACAAATCCATATAAAAAAGACAGAAGATTTCATAGCACGTTATCACGCAGGGCAAAGATCTAAAGAAGCGAGAGGTCGAGCTAAAAAATTGTCTCGGATTAGTAAATTGTCTGAACCAACAAAAGATAAGCATATAAAAGTATCAGGTACTAATGTAACAAGAACAGGAGAAATTATTCTTAGGACCGTATCTCTAAAAATAGGGTACTCAACTGAAAGCCGTCCAATAGAGTTGTTTGACGTCCCGGATTGCGAAATAATCCGAGGAACTACTACTGCTATTATAGGTAACAATGGAGAAGGAAAAACAACTCTTATAAGAACAATAATAGGGGCTACAGAACCAATATCCGGTAATATAACAATAGGGCACAATGTTTCGGTAGGTTATTTCAGGCAAGGGGCAGATAATATACCAGATAACTTTACGGTATTAGAAGCTTTACTTGACATCAAAAATATAAATATAGGAGAAGCCAGAAATTTCTTAGCTAAATTCTTATTTATGGGAGACGGGATTTTCAATCAAGTAAAGTCTTTAAGTGGGGGCGAAAGAGGAAGGTTAGAGCTTGCTAGATTATTAATAAAATCACCTAACGTCTTAGTCCTAGATGAACCAACAACTCACTTAGATATACCTAGTAGAGAAGCACTAGAGTTCATGTTGACGGAGTTTAAGGGAACAATCATATTTGTCTCACACGATAGACATTTAATATCATTACTTGCCGATAATATTTGGGCAATCACCGGATCGACCGTATCTCAATTCAAAGGAACTTACTCAGAATGGATTTCTACTAATCAAATACGCGGAAATTCAAATACCAAAATCAATATACATAAGGATAAACCCTCTTCTAATATTAATAAAAGAATAAAGTCAGCAATACGAAAAAATTCAAATGCTAATGTAGATGAAAATATAATCGTGAAATTAGAATCCGATTTAAAATTAATAGAAGAAGAAATAAATGTCGCTTCTGAAAGTGGTGACATTGACAAAATAACTGAATTGGGAAAGAGACACAAAAAAATATCTCATAATTTAGAGGAGATAATTAAGAAATGGTGAATTGATTACTCACCGTATTTAATGAATGCATCTCTATACTCTTCATATGTATTAACATCTAAGCATACAATGGGATCATTAAAAATAACTTGGTTCATATTGTTCCTATATTTCTCGAATATTTGCCTTATGCCTTGGCTATCTTCTGAAATATCTAATAATTCATTTTTCATAGCTGCTGATAAAACAATAGGGTGTCCACCTTTATTTTTAAATCTCGGAGAAGAGATTGCTTTTTGTTCTGACTTATGACTTTCTAGAAGTTTTGAAATTACCAAAGATGTCCTTGGCTGATCAACGCCTAGTAACACATATCCGTCTGAATTATCAGAGGCTGCAGAAATTCCTTTTTTAATAGAAGAAGCTCTACCCGTTTGATAAGAATCATTTTTAACAATGGAAACATCACAAGTTTTTAATTCTTTTTCAAGTTCCTCAGAACGATATCCAAGAATTACTATTATTTCTTCACATCCACCTGAACGAAGTATATCAATCTGATGAGAAAGCAATGATGT
>Ga0115002_10008697_pt1 | contig 11207 bp, 12 predicted proteins | sample ArcticOcean_MG_C_8_FD_89576 | JGI IMG/M metagenome (GOLD analysis project Ga0115002, IMG submission 89576) | Marine microbial communities from western Arctic Ocean - ArcticOcean_MG_CB11_86 | ecosystem: Environmental > Aquatic > Marine > Oceanic | place: Arctic Ocean: Canada Basin | collected... | reverse complement strand
TCAATTCTTCCGCGAGCGGGAACGATGGACGAGGCAGAATGGCGCGCCCGGGAGGACTTGAACCTCCGACCCCCAGATTCGAAGTCTGGTGCTCTGATCCAACTGAGCTACGGGCGCAATATTTCTTCGGGAGATCGCCTCCCGACTCCCACACCCCTAGATAACCACACGAGTGCGGTCAGAGCGGCGACGATGGTGCGCATCCAAGCATGCTAACGCTGAAATGATCGCCGTGAAACTTAGGTCCTCGCCTGAGCGAATTCCTGTGCAGGGGTGCTAAAGGAAGCTGCCTGCATTTAGGGGGGAGGGGGAGGCTTCCGCCTCCCCAATTAGTGTTAGTGCCTCGATTTCTCCCATAGATGGCGCATCTCGACGTGGCTTAAGTCAATGATCACCTGTGAATTTCCGTCATTGTCACATTCGATGACGCATGCACCTTCTGCAGGCATAGCAAGATCAAGATACACCGTCACAACCCAATTGATCGGGTGGTTGTTCACATAGACTGTGGTTTCGGTCACCGAGCTTGAGTGCTCGTAGTCTCCACAGTCCTTCGCGAAGCCAGCCTGGTAATAAGTTTGGATGAGCAAACGACGCGCTTCCTCTATGGCGTCGACCGAATAACCCCGGTCAATCACATTAGCGATTTCGTTCTTTGGCAACCCGTGCGTCTGCCACAGAAGAGGTGTGTCTAATGACTTGTGAACTTGAGATGATCCACTCGGTTGATGAGTTAGAGGCCGAGTTCTACTCGGATGATCAGGTTAAAGCCCTCTGTGCCCAAAAATTGGTGCTCCACCAAAGCCTCATTATCCGGGGCTGGGTGTGGAAAATGCCGGCTGAGTATCAGGCCTTCGCACGAGGCTACATCGAATGTGGAATCCTAGAAGACGGTGATTAAGAGGAGAACACCATGAAGCCAAAGATAAAGATCGTTACCAACTACGGCCTCGTTACCGCCATCACCTCCGAGGGTTCAGCGATCGATGTCGAAATTGTCGAAGAAGACACGGGTAAGGAAATGCTTTTTACCAGCCGCGACAAAGAGCAGGGAGATGTACTCTATCTCCCGTAGCCTCCCCTAGAAGGGCCAGTTACCGAGCAATGATGGGGTGCAACGACGGGGAGGCGAAAGCCTCCCCTTCTAAAGGCTGTGTTGTTCGCCCCATTTCCTGCGTCGGCGAGTTGGACGAAGAAAAGCTGCCAGACCTCCTCACCCTGAAGTACCAGCGGTACATGACGCCGTTCAGGAACTCGGTGATGTTTCGACGATCAGGCAAACCTTCGTGGGTTTCCAGCGTTATCTCTATTAGGAAAGCTCCTAAGGACCCCTGCTACCGTCTTTAAATTAATTAACGGATCAACCCCATGGATGAGCCCGCAAACACCCTGAGTTCACTTACCCGCTGGCATTTAGGTGCCGACTGGCCCGGACGCCGCTGTGGTGCCAAGACACGACGTCGGGCACGGGCGTTGATGTGACGGGTCGTGCGGATGATTGGTATCGGGTTGCGCTTGCGGACGGCCGGACGGGTTTTGTTTGGAAATCGTTGCTCGGGGAGCAAGCCCCGGCGGCCGAGCCCCGGGCGACCGAACTCGCGTTATGGAATGCGATCAAGGATAGCGGCGACCCGGCGATGTTTCGCGAGTACTTGAAGCAGTTTCCGGGCGGGACGTTCGCTGGTGTGGCGCGCTTGAAGATAGAGAAGTTGGGCAAACGGCAGGCGGCATTTACGGCTCCGCCGAAGCCCGTGACACCGCCGCCGGCCAAGCCTGCGGTTGGTATTGATCCCAAGGCTTTTAAGCCGGGTGAGGTGCTTCGGGATTGCGAGGGTTGCCCTGAGATGGTGGTGATCCCATCGGGGCGGTTCATGATGGGGTCTCCGGGGAGCGAGGCGGGCCGAGGTCAGGACGAGGGTCCTCAGCATCTTGTTTCCGTGAGGTCGTTTGCACTGGGCAAGTACGAGGTGACGTTCTCGCAGTGGGATGCATGCGTTGCCGGTGGCGGTTACAATGGCTATCGGCCGCGAGGTAGTTGGGGTCGCGGCACCCAACCTGTGACCAATGTGAGTTGGGAAGACGCCCGGGCCTATGTTGCTTGGTTATCGAAAAAAACTGGCCAACGCTATCGGCTAGCGAGCGAGTCGGAGTGGGAGTACGCGGCGCGGGCCAGGAGGAAAACGGCTCGCTATTGGGGTGAAGCGATTGGTTATGGTAACGCGAACTGCAACGGATGTGGCAGCCAGTGGGATGGTCGTCAGACCGTGGATGCTAACAAATCGCCAAAGCCAAGAAGGTAATAACTACGCAATGGAAAATTACGACGGGTACTTTCGAGAATAAATAATCTGCCGCCGGGCAGGGGCATGAAGACGCTAAGAAGAACAAGGGCAACATCAAAAAAGAGATGACTTCGAAGCTGATCGCGGAAGCCCAGAAGCTATCGTCCGAGTGCTGGGAAAAGTACGTCGTGCCGTTCCAGAAGAACTAACCGATGCGCACCCTCCTCGCCGCCCTGACCGCACTCATGTTGTTGGTGACTGCGCTTCAGACTATGTCAACGCTGGTGATAGAATAAGCGGCGCTCAGATGTCCACAGAGGCATTGACATCAAGGGATCTACGGGCAACTCGTTATCGCTGCTGATGATGGTGTTGTGCTGGAGCCAACGGTCGAAAGATGTTGGGGCCCACCATTGTGATAGACCATGGCAAGGCAACAGACGGTAAGAGGATTATCGCGCTGTACGGCCACGTAGGTGAAATGTTGGTAAGCGCCCGGGATCGAATAGGACGTGGGCAGGTAATTGCACGCCTAGGTGACAACTAAAATAGATATAGCTGCATATACGGTGTACGGCATCTTCATTTTCAGTAATTTCAAGTGAGTTAATAATCTTGCTTTTGGTTGATTTTACTTCGATATATATCTCCTCACCGTCCTTATCGAAAGATTTTGCGCCGTATCCCGGAAAATCAGAATAATCTTCTTCATTCTGACGACGGACAGTCCATTATTTTTGATCAACTGATAAAATCCGTGCGACGTAACAGGCGGTGAAAATGACTATGCGCATTTCGATTGGCGTAAAAATATTCAGCGTCGCGGTGTTCCTCGCTGGAGTCATGATCATCGCGGCGTTGCTATCGGAATCGCGGGTACGGCAGGCTGAAATACGAATTGAGGTGCTGGCGGATCATCTCCTCGCCCTCGCCGAGATGTCAAATGACCTGCGAACGTTGGCTCTGCAAGAGAAGTTTGAGTTTCGCGAATTGATTGCCTCGGAAATCTCGGGGAACTTATCAGAAGCGCAAAAAGCTCAACAACCCTACGAGGATTATTCCGAAAAGTTCATCGCCGTCGCGAAAGAGATGCATGCCGAAATTGACGAGGCTATCGCCAAGTTACCGACTGCCAACCGCAAACTTGCCCTGACTGACATCAAAGTTCGTCTTGAGGCGCTTGTCGCCGTTCAACGGCAGCTGCACGTCCTCGTGAAGCGCGTCATCACCCGCCATGCCGAGGGGAATGAGGCCGCCAAGGCCGAGTTAGTGAGCCTCATTGCTGCTCTGCACGACGCCTTCTTGGCTGCGGACGGTGCCCTTACGATGGAAATACGGTCCGTGGTCGATTCAGTCGCCTTGAAAGCCGAAAAATCCACGGCTGAGGCCATTTCGTTCGAGCATATGGTGACGGGAATCGCAGCACTGCTTGGCCTCTTCTTTGCGGGCGTCATGACCCGAGCCCTGCTGTCCCCGATCCGGAACCTGCGCCGCGCATCGCTCGCAGTGAAAGAGGGCGATTTCGACCAGCGCGTCAATGTTAGCGGTAATGACGAACTAACCGACCTGTCTGCTACATTCAACAGCATGATCGAGCAACTCCGGAAGAAGGAAAAGACGGAGGCCGTGTTCGGCCGCTATGTCGATCCTCGCGTGATTGAGAATCTGGTTGATGAAACCGGTGACGACGCCGATGGCCTCGCCGCTGCAGGGCGACAGGAAGCTACGATATTCTTCTCGGACATTGCGGGATATACGAGTATCAGCGAACGCCTGACGCCTGCAGGCCTGGTCCATCTCATGAACGAGTATTTCAATATGGCCGGGGTGCCTATCGCGGAGACCGACGGTCTGTTGGATAAGTTTATCGGCGACGCGGTCATGGCATTTTGGTGCCCGCCGTTCGTACCGGCGGATGATATTGCCAGGCGAGCCTGCAAGGCAGCAATCGGCGAATCCCTGATGGTACAGGAGTTCCAGAAGCGTCTGCCCGACATCACTGGGATCAGGGTTGGAGCACCGGAAATCGACATCCGTATGGGGCTGGCCACGGGGGAGGTCATCGTTGGATCCATCGGTTCATCCAACAAACGAAATTTCACGGTCATCGGGGATACCGTCAATCTCAGTTCTCGTCTCGAGGGAGCGAACAAGTATTATGGTACCCAAACTTTGATCTGCGAACGCACACATGAGATGATGGGCGGTGGATTCACTACTCGCGAGATCGACAATTTAGCCGTCAAGGGAAAGAACGAAGCGATCAGAATATTCGAGTTGGTTTCCGAAGGTACGCCCGATCCCAATACCGCCGAAGCCTTCGGCGCGTTCGCGGCAGGTCTTAAGTTCTACCGCCACGGCGATTGGGACAAGGCAACGGTAAAATTTAATGACTGCCTGAAGGCAAGGCGGAACGATGCCCCGGGACAGGCTTTCCTGAAACGGATCGAGCAGTTGAAGGCGCGGCCACCCGGCCCGGGCTGGGATGGTGTTTGGCATCTCGATGCAAAATGAGCCCATCGACGTTCGAATGTCTGCCTTTGGCTAAAGGTTGTCGTTTGTGCACGTTATGATTTTAGTCCGCTTCACCCCTAGAAGCGGACATATTTGATGATTGTCTGTCGTCAGAATGAATAGGACAGCAGAGGCGGTTATTTAATGGAGGCTCTGGCTCATGCTGATTGATGTTAAGCAGCCTGCCGCTGGTGATCCAGGCGGCGCTTTTGGATGGTCAGGTTTTTATTTTTCTCCTTAACTCGATAATGGTTTGGTGCACCGCAGACGTGGTCGACACCCTGATCCTCAAGCCAGACGGCAAGATCGCCGGCGATGTAGGACGAGCCGTTGTCGTTGAGCAGCCTGAAGCAGAAAAAAACGGCCGGCAAGTCGATCCTCGATCGTTCATCCAAAGCCAACTTCATCTTCGTTCCCTTCAGTCGCGACGATGAACCAGAAATCCTCCGTTATGAAATCACCTCAGTTTCTCCCATACGCGTTGACGTCAGACACTGGAATTTTCATAATCGGTGTTTAAGCTGCAGATTTAGACGCTGCTTTACTTCGCGACTTAGAGAACTCTGCCTTCAAATCTTTCTTAACTTCGTCAGGGTTAAAACTATTTAAAGTTCCACCTGCCTCGAAATGCCGTACGAAGATTTTACCGATAGCATAGGTGGCAGCCGCTCCAAGAGTGGCCACCGAGGCCATTCCGATAATCCAACCCAAGCCCGGAGCTAACTTCATACCAGAACTGAGCAGTACGCCAGTTGCACTCGACGGTATTAGTGTGCCGAGGAAAACAAAGACCGCACCTCGAACAACTTCGCGGCTGGGTTTCTGACCGTATTGATCACTAATATCGCTAATCATTTTAGTCTGCACACCCGCTAGCGCTGCTAGGTCGACCCACGGTAGCGGGATTGCAGCTGATGCAACGGACCACTTCGCCGCCGATGAGATGATCCGCGCTACCTGTTTATGCCGATCATCAAGACCTTCCGATTCACCCTCAGTCTCGACAGCAGTTTCCGCAGTATTGGGTGCTTCGCGCACATCAATCATCTTAGCAGATTTCAGGCTAGATTCGGCTGCTGCTTTAGGAATCTTAGACTGCTCTGTTGCCGGATAGTTAGTCGGCTCTTTTTTTGGACCTCGTGCGGGCCTCGGAGCGCGCTGTAGTTCGGGTAGTTTTTTGCTCATCTCCGTTATCCGATTCCCACGCATTTCCCGGGCTTTTGCTTTTTCAAAAGAGTGTCAATCTCCGATACAAAGTTTGCAATATCGGCCGTTGCCGCGCCGCGAGGCTGATAATAGCTTGGCGTGCTGCCAGCCAACGCAGCTTCGCCATAGACGACTCTGCTTGGCAATTCAACGCTCAAGGGTCGGTAGCCGGAGGATTCCATCTGCGCCCGCATATGACGAGCTATGACACTGCCCCGTATGGTTTGGTTCAGTAGAAACCGCACCTGACCGGTCCATGACGCCTCCATTGCTGCGATTTCGTCAATCAACTCTACGGTATCCACGGCGACCTGGAAATCCACAGGCGAGGGGCGCATGGGAATAAGAACTAGATCAGAATGCTGGATCACTACATCCGTGGCTTGAGATCGAAATCCGGGAGTATCGACGATGACGCGATGGCAGCCCTCGGACAGTAGCACTTTGATCTGGTCGAAGACGGCTTCTGGCGCTGGAGCGACAGCATTCAGATTTGAAAGGTCCTCACCCGTTGCTATCCAACGCATTATGGTTCCCGCCGGGTCAGCATCAACCAGTGCGACGGCCTTACCATCTTTGAACCAGTGCGCGGCAAGACACATAGCGCTTGTGCTTTTTCCGCTACCGCCCTTCAAATTGATGAAAGAAATAATCTTCGGTGCCAAACTCTGCCTTCTCTTCGCTGGGACCCGCATAATCTAACAAGATATTCTTACATGATAGCAGCTGAGTTTGAAGATTTCGTTTGCCATTTTGTGAATTAAATTGTTATGGGAAGAATTCTGATGAGCTTCCTAAGCCACTGTAACCCAATCTGGAGTTTTCCTCGAATTTCCAGGGCTCCACTTGCAGTCGAGGCCTCATTCGATTGGCGCTGTTTTCAAACCGCCGATTTCAACGCCCACAAGATGCCCATGCCGCCACTTTTGTCCCACGCGGTCGCCAAGCGTAAAGCTGAGTTCCTCGCGGGACGATTGTGTGCACGATTAGCATTGAAGTTAGCTGGCACTACCCCTACAGACGTTGGTTACAATGACGACCGGTCGCCTGAGTGGCCTGTTGGAATGGTAGGTTCAGTAACCCATACGGATCGAGTTGCTGGTGCAGTAGTTGGGCGCGAGACAGACTATCTTGGCTTGGGCGTCGATTTTGAATACCAGATAGAGGCGGTCCGGGCGCGGGAGATTGCCGATTCGATTTTGACAGACGCTGACAAGTCCCTAAAAATGGCCCTTCCGGACATTTCATTCGAACATTATCTGACGCTGGTATTCTCATTAAAAGAAGGCCTATACAAGGCGCTTTACCCTAAGACGAAGATCTTCATGGGTTTTCATGATGCCGAAATCGCCACTCTGGGTGACGGTGATGCCCGTCTCCGATTGACCAAGCCAATGTCTGAAGATTTTGCTGCTGGTCTAGAATTCGACGCTGTGTATTCATATACAGGTGACTTATTCAAGACTCTCGTCTACATCCGTGCCTGAAGTTCTTGGTTTGTTCGACCGCCATATTTGAGGGTTCCCCAACGCTTACCGTTGTGGTAGAAGTCTCTCCTAATACGTGTTCAGCAGGCGCCACAAGCAGATTAGCTTGTTATTGGTTAAAATTTTGTTAGGTGGGAGTTAAAAATGGCGTCTAACGCTACGAGTGAAACCATTAGTCTTGCTGATCGAGACGTCAAAGTGGCGACGATTATCAAGACGGCCGCAACGTGGTCTGTTGCATCAGCTGCAATCCCGCTACCGTGGGTAGACTTGGCAGCGCTAGCGGGTGTGCAGACTAAAATGATTATCGATATTAGTGATCAATACGGTCAGAAAGCCAGTAGAGAAGTTGTTCGTGGTGCAGTATCTGTTCTCCTTGGCACACTAATACCGGCCGGTGCGGCCGGTGCAATGCTCAGTTCCGGCCTAAAAATGATTCCAGGGTTGGGCTCTATTGCCGGATTTGCCTCGCTGGCTGCTCTTGGGGCGGCCGCTACTTATGCAATCGGTAAGACCTTCACAAAGCATTTCGAAGCAGGTGGGACTATAAGTAGTTTCAGTGCCGAGGAAGTCACGGAAGACTTGAAAGAAGAATTTTCTAAGTCGAAAGGCAAAGGAGCCGCTGAGGCCGCCGCTTAGAAGCGGCGGTTTAAATGTTGCTTGCAGCTGTTGCTGCTTATATTGTCTCGTGTGCGGCAGTTGGTTTCTTCGGCCGCAAGCGAGCGATAGGTTTTATTGGTTGTTTTCTTTTTTCCCTGGTAATTAGCCCTATTGTAATGGCAATCATCCTTTTGGTTGCTATGCCACGGCAATATTCTTCATAAAAAACAACAACGCTACGTTGTAAATCGGAAACAACTCCAAGTTTTCGCTCCAAATTAAAAAAAACTAATGACTTCCGGGCAAGAGCGCAGCGGCGAGGGCGCCGAAAGCGCGACCGACGAATCTCTTGGATTCGCTCTTTTAAGCATTCTGAGACCGATCAAATCTTCCGCCAATAAACGGAAAAACCTGCCACATTGGCGCAATGTAACAAAATCCTCGCTTGGTCTACTAATCTTTGCGTCTATTTTAGCAGCCCTTTGCGGAACCGCAATTTTGGCTGTCTTGAGCCTGGAGGCAAAAACGCAACATAGCAGATCGGTGGTGCCTGCACTTTCATTCGTCGCAGTCTTGATCGCCTATCGTTGGAGTCAGATTTATGTCATGCGCAAGGCCTCCGGTTCGATAGAATTGGCCCTCAACACTTCGCGCATCTATGTTGCCAATAAATTAATGCTGCTTCCATTAAGCGAAGTAGAAGAAATGACTAAAGGACGAATCATTGACGGACTTACGCGTCATTATGAAGTCCTTTCGCAACAATTATTGCCTCTAATCGCTTGCTTCCAATCCATGATTGTGGCTGCTTTTATGTTGGTTTTCTTGGTAATTATTTCTCCGATCGCAGGCTTGATAACAATAGGAGTGGGTACGATCCTGATCGTCCATTTTCTCGCAACCGAAAGTACCCTCAAGAGAGAACTGTCGGCGACTGCCGAAGCCGATGTTGAGCTTTCACGTATGTCGGAGGATATTGTCAATGGTTTTAAAGAACTCCGGCTCAACAGCGTAAAAAATTCAGCAATTAACCTAGATTTTCAAACAAAATCTTCTGCCCTAACAGATCATAGGACAAAGCGTGGGCGAATTTGGGGAGACCTATTCGTCGCAGGTACCTCATACTCTTACGTGATAGCAGCCGCGGTGATTTTCATAATCCCGATTTTATCGGGTGATGGAAATTCTGATACCACGCGTATAGTTATTCCCGTGCTCTTCTTGCTTGGGCCAATCACCGCATCTATAGGTGGCATCCAGCAATTATCTACTGCTCGTTTTATAATTTATAACATTCGAGAATTGGAGAACGAATTAGATATCCGGGGAGAACCAAGTCCTCAATACACTGATTGTTTCAATGGTTTTTCTAAAATAACGTTTTCCGGCCTGTCCTATAGCCACAACAAATCCGCCGTCTCAGACACTGGGTTCGTTGTCTCGGAATTAAATATGACTATAGAGGCAGGTAAGATTATATTTATTACCGGTGCTAATGGCTCTGGTAAAACTACAGCATTGCGCTTGTTCTGCGGGCTCTACCAACCAGATCGCGGCCAAATTGAATTGGACGGCAGTCCCTTGGTAGCTGAGTTACGCCAGTCATATAGAGAACTTTTTTCTACAGTTTTTGCTGATTTTCATCTTTTTAGAAAGCCCTATGCACTCTCCGAAAAAGGCATCATAGACCTAGAGAATACACTCATAAGTCTCCGAATAAGAAACATTTTACCAGTTAATCTTCGAGATGGGTATGATGCCAACAGGCTCTCAACTGGACAGCGGAAAAGATTAGCCCTCGCGTTAGCTCTAGCAGAAAACAGGCCAATTCTTCTTCTTGATGAATGGGCAGCCGATCAAGATCCTGAGACACGGAAAGAGTTTTATAGAACAATTCTTCCGCGGATTCGAGATCAGGGAAAAACAATCATTGCAGTTTGTCACGATGATTACTATTTCGACTGTGCCGATATCCGTTATCATATGGACAACGGTCGAATGGCTTCTGTGTCATGAAGGATAAACGTTGGTTTAAGGTATTAAGACGTTGGTTGGGAGTTGGAAGCACCTTTGCCGGCGTCATTGTACTTTTCATTTTGGTCGTTCTTTGGGATAGCGTTGTTATAACAATCCCTTCCGGTCACGGTGGGGTTATGTGGTACCGATTTTTTGGCGGAAACTCGGTTGTTCCCACAACCCCATTAAGAGAGGGCACCCATGCCATTTTTCCTTGGGATAAGATATTTATTTATAATTTACGCCTTCAAACCCAAGAAAAGAAATATCAGGTTGTTTCACAAGACGGCCTCCATTTGAACATCACGTTAAGCTACCGTTGGTGGCCTTTTCCAAGTCATTTAGGTTTATTGCAACGAAAACTTGGGCCGGAATATAATAAAACCCTATTGTCACCAGAAATTGGTTCTTATACCCGACTTATCGTTTCTCAATATACCGCTGTCGAAATTTATTCGGAATCGCGTCATCTAATCCAATCGCGAATCTATAATGAAATTGTTGATAGGTCCCATAAAAATGGTATCGGAAGTTACCAAGATAGCCAAGAAGATATAGGCAAGGTCATTATGCTTAAAAACATTCTTCTGAAGGAAGTCGAACTACCAAAAACCCTTCGTGCTGCAATTGAAAATAAGTTGGAGCAGGCACAGATCGTAGAGGAATATTCTTACCGAGTTAAACGCGAAAGATTAGAAAGTGATCGAAAAGCCATTGAAGCCCAGGGGATTCGGCGATTTCAAGAGACCGTTGCCCCCGTAATTACTAATAGTTATCTTAAATGGCTGGGTATTGAGGCGACTCTCAAACTGGCAGAGTCGAAAAATAGTAAAGTTGTAATTATAGGCGCGGGTGAATCTGGCCTACCAATTATTTTTGACAGCGTAGATCGCCAACTATCAGATTCTAAACAGATGGATTCTATTGATAACCAGGATTCATCAAAACATCGAATACCAAAACTTCATCAACCAACACCATTGTACGACTAACCAACCGGAGGATAAAAATCTTAAACTGCCAATATATTTGAATGCAAGTTTTCATTAGGGAAATAATGAACACCAAATAATATTAATAATTTATAAATGTTACTATTAAT
>Ga0115002_10008695_pt1 | contig 11207 bp, 8 predicted proteins | sample ArcticOcean_MG_C_8_FD_89576 | JGI IMG/M metagenome (GOLD analysis project Ga0115002, IMG submission 89576) | Marine microbial communities from western Arctic Ocean - ArcticOcean_MG_CB11_86 | ecosystem: Environmental > Aquatic > Marine > Oceanic | place: Arctic Ocean: Canada Basin | collected... | reverse complement strand
TGGGCGGGCGCGTCGAGGCGCAGGAAACACTCTTGGAAATCAGCGATGAGGAGACGCGGATCGTGCCGAGCTACGGTCCGGTGGTGAGCCGCGCCGAGCTGCAGGCCGAGTTCGACATGACACTCGTGCTCTTCGATCGTATGCTCGAGCTCGTCAGGAAGGGCATGAGCGCGCAAGACATGCTCGATGCGGGACTCATGGAGGGTTTGTATCGGACCTTCGATGACCCGTTCAGGTTCGCCTATGACGCCCATAAGGGCTATTGGGCGCATCACAATTCTCACACACCGGATCTACTCTGATGGGTATCGTTGTGAAACACGCCGTACTCGCAGTTGTTGTTTGGCTCGCAGCGGCGGGCACGGCCGCCGCCGATAACACCCTCGCCGGTCTGATTCAGGCCGGGGATCGCGACGCCGCGCTCGAGATGATCGCCGCGGGCGCCGACGTGAACGCAGCCCAGGGAGACGGCACCACGCCGCTGCACTGGGCAATCTATGAGATCGACGCGGACCTTACCCGTGCGCTGCTCGAGCGCGGGGCGCGGCCCGATGTCATCAACGACTACGGCTCAAGTCCCTTAGCGGAGGCCGTGAAGGTTGCCGATGCCCGCCTGGTCGAAATGCTGCTTGATGCGGGCGCCGACGTGGAGGTGGCGAACGAAGAGGGCCAGACGGCCCTGATGCTGGCCGCGCGCTCGGGTTCCGTGGACGTTGCCGGGCTGCTGGTGCGCCACGGCGCCGATGTCAATGCGCGAGAGACATGGCGTGGGCAGACGGCGCTGATGTGGGCGGCGGACGAGGGCTCAGTAGAGCTGACGCGATTTCTCATCGATCACGAGGCGGACGTCAATACCCGCGCGCTGGCCAATGACTGGGCGAGCCAGATGACCGCGGAGCCGCGCAACCAGTATCGTCCCACTGGCGGCCTGACACCGTTGCTCTATGCGGCGCGCTCGGGATGCAAGGACTGCGTGGAGGCGCTTCTGGACGCCGGCGCGGATCCCAACCGACCGAACCCCGACGGCGTGACGCCGCTGATCGTGGCCATGGACAATTTCGCATTCGACACGGCAAGACTCCTGTTCGAACGCGGCGCCAATCCGCATGTCTGGGATTGGTGGGGCCGCACCCCGCTGCACACGGCGATCGACATGAATACGTACAGTCTGGATGCCTACGCCGAACGCACCGGGCCGCCCATCGTGACGGAGGAGACCACCGCGCTAGAACTCGCACGTCTATTTCTGGACGCTGGCGTCAACCCCAATCCTCAGTTGAACATGCACCGGCCTGGGCGTGGCGGCAACGCCGCCCGCTTCGCCGACGAGATCATAACCACCGGCGCCACGCCTCTGCTGCGCGCCGCCGCGGGACAAGACGATGAGGCCGTGCGGCTGTTGCTGGAGCACGGAGGGCGTGTCGATGTGCCCAACGTGATGGGCGTGACGCCGCTGGTAGGCGCCGCGGGGCTAGGCATGGAACCCGAAGGCACCGACCCGGGTCCGCGCTTCAATCCCAGCGCTGATGGTGTGGAGGACCGGGCGATCGCAACGCTCGACATGCTGTTGGCGGCCGGCGCCGACGTGAATGCGCGGATCACCGACGTCAAGGGCAGGACAGCGCGCATCGGGCGTTCCACCACGCTGCCGGAGCGGGGCGGGCAGAGCGCGTTATTCGGCGCGGTGCAATGGGCCTGGCCCCGCGTGGTCCAGTATCTGATCGATCACGGTGCGGAAGTGGACATCGTGGACGATCTTGGCGTGTCGCCGCTCGACGCGGCTTTGGGGCGCGCCGGCAGCGCCGACAATAGGCCCTCCGACGAGGTCGCCGAGATACTCCAGGCAGCAATCGACAAGTAGGTCACGGGTTCGATTCCGGCCAGGTCCACCATTTTAGAAGATAAGAAACAGCAGAAAGAAAAAATGAAAAGACCTTACACGAACTTTCTCTTTTCTCTGGTGCTGCTCCTCGCTGTTACAGCCCAGGGCAATGCCCAGAACTCCACAGAACTCCAACAGGTCAAAGTCATCACTTCGGGTGGTTTCACGGCCGCCTTCAACATCCTCGGGCCAATATTCGAGCAGGCCAGCGGCATTAAGGTCATCACAGAGTACGGCTCCTCCATGGGTGGCGGGCCACAGTCCATCCCGGTTCGACTGGAGAGAGGCGAGACATCGGATTTGCTGATTTTCAACGCCGCGGGGTTTGACGGCATCGCTGCCACAGGGGAAATCCGACCGGCAACCCGTGTTGAACTAGCCCACTCAATCACGGGCATGGCCATACGCAGCGGTGCTCGAAAACCGGACATCAGCACGATGGAGTCCTTCGTCAAGACACTGCTAGCGGCCGAGTCTATCGGCTACTCTGCCAGTGTCAGCGGAACTTACCTCTCCACTGTTGTATTCCCTGAACTTGGAATATGGGATCAGATTCGGGACAAGACGACACGCGTCGTGGGCGAACGAGTCGCAAGCGTTGTCGCGCGTGGCGAGGTCGAGTTGGGATTCCAGGCGAGGAGTGAAATCCTGCCCATCGATGGCGCGGACTACCTTGGCCCGATACCTGATGAGATCCAACGGGTGGCGACAATTGTCGTGGTCATGACCGAACGCATGTCGAATATGGAGAACGCTCGTAAACTTGTCGAGTTTCTCTCCTCCAAGGCTGCCGCAGTTGTTATCGACTCCACTGGATTGATGCCGGTCGCGCTGGAAGAGCCAGAGTAATCGCGACCAGATCGAACCGCGCAGAGGCACTTCGGACAGTGAACGTGTGTTCGGTGCCTTTCCGCCTGGCGTTCGCAGTCGCCCGGAGAGCCGTTACGCGCGCGATGAGCGAATGCGGGGGATACTGTTCCCAAGCTGCCGAATCGCTCACTCGTTGTGTGCGGACACCGCGGGGTCATTCAGGGCGTCGCCATGATCATCGAATGCCGCATCCCCATTTCCATGCGCGACCGGTTGCGTTCTGATTGCGACAACCCACCTAACGCCGGCCCGCCCTGGTTGTAGATACCTCCGCGCAACGCGGACGCCAGATAGTCGATGGTCGGGTCGAAGTTCTCGGCATGATCCGTGAACTCATCAACCAGCACATTTACAACCGCCGCCCTGTTCTCGACGTTCGGATAAGCGAGCGTATCGGCCACGACCGTCTCAAACCTGTTCAAGTTGTCGAGGATGATGGCCGTGTCCTGGCTAAGACTGAAGAGCCGCGGGGCAATCGCCGGCGCCATCGGCAACTCGACGGGCACAGGGGATTGGGTCGTGGCGTCGGACACAATCTTGTTCTGAAACCGCTCCACGACCGCTGCCACCCTGCTCCTGCCATCCTCCTGATCCAGACGGATCATGGCTTCGACGGCGGCCAGTTGGAGCCACTGGGTGGACCACAACAGGCCGCTGAGCTTGGGATAGGCCCTCAAGAAGGCACCGGCATGAGGGTGATCGAATAGCAGGCTCGCAGGCTTTGGTCGCTCCGGTACGGACAAGCCGGAGGAGAGGTACATCGTCGCCGCGTCATCCAGGGCTGCCCCCTTCTCCCGTACCGCAGCGTCGGCAAGTACCTCGTACACACGGTTTTCGAACAGGCGGCCGAGCCGGATCACCTCGACAGCCCTCTCAGGAAGAGGAGAACCCCCATACGCGCCAAGAATCTCTGAGCTCGAAGGCCTTGTCCGCAACAGCGCCATCATTTCGCTGCGGATCTCGGATTCCCACGAATCGAAGGGGCCGGACATGATCATGCCTGCACGCATGCTCGTCATGGCCATCATCTCGGCCATTGACATATTGGCTTGCATTCGCAGGCTACTCTCGAACTGATTGCGGGCGTCTCTGGCGGCAGGCGAGATATCGATGGCCGCGATTCCCTGGAACATCGTGGCTTGGGACACGTACGCGGCGTCAAACAGACCTGCGAGTTCTGGCTGCGCTTCGCTGAGCCTCTCGCCGATGGCTTGAGCGGATACGGCGGTAATCGCGACCGACGTCAGGAGGACTGAGAGGACACAAGAAGCCGCCAGGGCCGGGATTCTCATTGGTGGGCAATGCCCGGAGTCAGTTCCCCTGGGCCATCTCCGTTCCCTCCGGATTCCGTCTCGCTTCCCGCTCGGCCAGCAGTGCCTGATGGCCTTCCTCATCGAGGTGGGTCACGGCGATCCAGGCGTGAGTCATCTCGTCGGCTGTGCGGCTTCCGCCCATCACCCACTGGTCGGGATCGGGGTTGTTGGGATTGTCGGCGGTATTGTCGTACCACTGCTTCAACACCAGCACCGCGCCGGCGGGCACCAGCGGCGCGACGCTCGGTTCGAACACGTGGCTGTGGTGCCAGGTAGCGCTCCAGTTGGATATCTGGCTGATCGGCTCGGTCCGCCCGGTTGCGGGATAGTAGATCTCGAGCGACGCCGCCCTCATACGAAGGTGCCCATGAGGCTGGAAACTGTCGAGGCGGACGGGGTGATCGAAGGAATGGAGTCCCTGGGTCATCTGGTATCCGTTCGGCGGGATCACCAGGTCCGTCTGTGGGCCCATGCGGTACAGCTTCAGGTCCTGCTCGTACTTGGTTTCTCCTGGACCCTCGTCGCGGAACCAGACGCCAAGTTCCACGACGTTGTCTTCGATGATCCTACCCGGCGCCATGGCGCCCAGGCCGCCAGGATACATGTGAATGTCCCAGGCGACTCGAGCGTTCGCGGGCAACGTTCGGCACACGTCTGCCGGGATCACCTCGCCCCACTTCCCCATGGCGTACTCGGTGAGCCGTTGGCCTGTAGAACCGAACTGTTCGTACGTGCCGTCTTCCTTCTGCACCTGCACGGTCGAATTGGCATGGTGCACCACCGATTTGGCGGCCCCCTTCGGCTTGACCTGCATGGCTCTGATACAACGGTCCTCAGTCACTCCGGTGAAGCTGTACGGCCTGTACCACAGATCATTTCCGGAGGCCGGGATGTCGATGGCGGATGACGCCACCACAAGATCTGGAGGTCCGAACTGCTCGGCAAAGTTCCACTCGTCGAGACTGCGGATCTCAGCAGCGCGTGGGACGATCTCAGGATCGCCAAGGGGAGCACCCTGTTCAACCCACTCGACGATGGTGTCTATGTCCTCCTGCTTCAGGCGCCAGTCTCCCAGGAGGTGCTGGATGCCGATGCCTTCGTCGTACGCATAGGGAGGCATTTCCCTCTGCGCGACCTTGTGGCTGACGACCGGCGCCCAGGGGCGGACCTGCTCATAGGAGGTCAACTGCATCGGCCCGATGCCCCCTTCCCGATGGCAGACGACACAGTTGGTGCTGATGATCTCCGCTACGTGGCTGTTGTAGGTGATTTTTCCTGCCGTCGGCGGGTCGGCAGCCTGGCTGTGCACGGGAAAAGCGAGCGCGGCGATCAAGACAGACCCGAGAATCAAACCTTTGGATCCCATGTGTTCCTCCCGTACTGCGGATTCGAGTATCCGTCTGGGTGTCATCCGATCACGGCAGCACCGTGATGCGCTGGTAGACGTTCGTCCAGCAACACTGGTCATTTTCGGCACTCTCCGGAGCTGCCCAATTGTCAACCTGGACTCGGAGCATATACTGCCCGGGCTCGGTAAAGGTAGCGTAAACATTTGCCGCGCCCGAACCTTGCAGGAGGGTGACATCCTGGAACCGCGGTTCCGCGGCAGTGGCTGGCGGGTCGGCCGGGTCGGTCGGTTCGGGGATTTCGGTCGATTCGTGCCTGGCGAACCGGACGGCGGCGGGTCCCTGGTGGACCGCCCAGCTCGCCCGCACGGGGATGGGCTCCTTGAACCGCGGGTCACTCAGGTCCCGTTCCGAAGGATCAGTCGCGTGGACCGTCAACACCACCGGTGTGCCGGTCCGAACGGGATTGCCCAGTTCGGTCACCAGGCCATCCGGGCCTGAGCTCCGCGGGCCGTCGTCATCGAACCAGACTGTCGGAGGCACGGATCCCTGGGGGCGGGGTCGGCGGTCGAGCTGATACGCTTCAGCGCTGGCGCGACCCGGCACCTCGTTCATCGGGTTCTCGCCGGTCTGGATGAACCACCAGACACTCTCCGTCCGCATGTCCGCAGGCAACGTGACGGTGAATACGCCGGTCTGCCTGTCCTTATCGAAAAAGGTGGGTTGCATGCCGTCGAACTGGGCGGGCTCGATGCGGTTGTTCTCCCCGAGCGGGATCACGACGGTGCCCTCGAGGTTCTTGTTCTGATAGCCGAACGAGATCGTCGCCGAACCATCATCGTTCTCGTACCAGCCTTCCATCGTGGGAATGATCGGCAGCCCCGTGGGTGGCGGTATCGTCAGCGCTCTGGACGCAGGGGCTTGCTGCGCATGCGAAGTCGATAGCGCAAGTGCCAGAAACATCAGTGCAACGCTGGCCCGCAGCTTCATCGTGTTTTTCATAGTCGCTCTTCCAGTAACTGCCCGGTTGTTGCCACGTCGACCCTGGCATCGAGCTCCGCAGCCAGCAGGAGAACCGAGCACACCGTTTTCCTCGGGCGATTATCGGTCACGGCGTCTGGCTTTGCCATCGTTTTCGCCGTAGCTTCCGGGATGTCGACGATCCGCTGGCTGAACGAGGTATTTTCGCGTCGTACGAGACGGTTCGGCAGTGGTGCCAGAAGTTTGGCCCCGACTACGCGCGGCGCTTCCTGTACGTTCAGGGCGTCATTCAGAATCTGTTTCGCGTGGGTTGCCACCACCCGAGATCGGTGCATCATCGAATGCTGAGATCCCGACCGTTTGCCGTGTGGACCGCGGTAGCAGCAGCCTGACCCGCTCGTCATTCTGCCCTCATTCTGGGTTTGCTTCATTGAGTTGACAACACCAGTAGGACTTGCCGGATACTCCTCGTCGGGTGGGTTTGGCGGTATGCTGCGAGCGTTGCATGGTCGGCGGAAATATGCATTTCGGTCTACTACTACTTTGGCACCAGGAGCGGCAGCGTGAGCACTGTGCTTGAAGCCCTGAAGTCCGAGCTCGAGCGCTTCGGCGAAGCCAACGATCAGGCGACGAGCGAGCGCTCTAGGCGCATGCTGAATATCACCCGTGAGACTGGCGAGTTCCTGTTGGTGCTTGTTCGCGCCACTCGGGCCCGCACGGTCCTCGAGATTGGCACCTCCAACGGCTATTCAACGCTCTGGCTCGCTGAGGCCGCACAGGCGATCCGCGGTAGCGTGACCACCGTCGAGTGCTCCAAATACAAGGTCGATATGGCATCGGCGACGTTCGCGCGCTCCGGACTCAGTTCAGTCATTTCGATCTTGCACGACGACGCTGGACGTGTCCTTCAGCGCTTCGAGCCAGGGGCCTTCGACTTCATCTTTCTCGACTCTGAACGTTCCGAGTATCCGGGCTGGTGGCCGCAGCTGCGTCGCGCTCTGCGCCCGGATGGACTCATCGTCGTCGACAACGCGATGTCGCACCTTGAGCAGATGGCCCCATTTGTCGCCCTGGTGAAGGCTGATCCTCTGTTTGCGACCAGCCTTGTTCCCGTGGGAAACGGCGAGTTCCTTGCGGTGAAGGCGTCCTCGTGAAGCTGCTGCCGAACCAGCCGTTGCAGGGGACGGCTTGCCAGGGTGCTTGCGTCGGTCGCTGTTGATCAGGCCGCCGCTCGCTACGCTCTTGGTCTGAGCTCCCAGGGGGTGCCGCCCTGGTGCAGCCGTGCACCAACGCCCCTCAGGGCAGCTGCGGCGTGCTGGGCGGAGGTCGTCGGATGTGGGTGCCCTGCTCGAACGCATAACTTAGGCGGATAAGCGTCGGCTCGCTCCACGCAGGCCCCAGAAGCTCGATCCCGATCGGTACGCCGATCGGGGCCGCTTCCGTCGACTCCGAAAAACCACCTTGAATCGTGATGGCAGGGAACCCGGTGCTGTTCGAGAGCACTCCGTTGCGCTCCAGCTGATCCTGGCCGATTGGCACCACAAGACGCTTCTGATGCGGATAGAGGATCGCGTCTAGCTGATTGTCCACGATCGCGGTCATCACGGCTTGGCGCAGCTCTTCTCGTCTCAGGAGGCGGCTTCGGTATTCCGGGTCGTTGAGCGGGTCCTCCAGCGCCTGATCCCGCTCGTAGGCCTCACGGAGTGGTTCGTAGAAGCCGCCGATCGCGATGAACTCCTGCAGGCTCTTCACGGGGGCCGCCGGCCCCCGGCTCGCCAGGTACCGGTTGAACGAAACCTTGAACTCGTATGACTGGAGCGACAGGTCTTGCGTGAGGGACTCGAAGGCCGGAATCCGGAAGCGGATCACATCAGCTCCGAGCCGTATCATGTGCTCGATGGACGACTCAACGGCCGCGTTGACCTCCCCGTGGACCGCATCCACTCCCTGTAAGTCTTCCAGGAGTCCGATCCTCGCGCCGCTGAGGCCGCCACCATCCAGGAAGTCGGTGTAGCTGGCCGGTATGTGCCCCAACCCGAAGGCGGTGATGGGGTCGTCCGGATCGTAGCCCGCCATCACATCCAGCATACGGGCGGCGTCCTCGACCGTCCGGACGATCGGACCGACCTCGTCCTGCGTGAAGGTGATCGGGATAATGCCGTCCCGGCTGACGAGCCCGCGGGTTGGTCTAATCCCGACCAGACTGTTGGCGGAAGAGGGAGATCGGATCGACTGCCCCGTGTCACTGCCCGTGCCGAGCAGTCCGAAGTCGGCTGCTACCGCAGCCCCGGTCCCGCCGCTCGAGCCTCCCGGGGTGCGGGCGAGGTCGTAGGGGTTCCGCGTCTGTCCCCCGAGCGAGCTGACGGTCGTGCCCCCGCGAGCAAGCTCCGTCAGGTTGGATTTGGCCAGGAAGAGCGCGCCGGCCTGTCGGAGGCGCGCCACGACAAAGGCGTCGTCTGGCGGTATCGATCCGGCCAAAGGCACCGCCGCACCGGTAGTCGGCATGTCAAAGGTGTCGTAGTTGTCCTTGAGGATGACCGGGACACAATGAAGCGGTCGACCCTCGGCACCGGACCGAGCAAACTCACGATCCATCTCCGTCGCGATCTCGCGAGCCCTCGGGTTCACCCTGAGGAGCGCGTTCAACGCTGGTCCCTGCTCGTCGTAGGCCTCAATCCGGCGCAGGTAGAAATCCGTCAGCTCGGCGCAACTGAGGTCGCCAGCGGCCATCGCGATGTGTACGCTGCTCACCGTCGCTTCTTCGAAGGTGAACGAACCTCCCGCTTCGACCTGGGTTCTCTCTTCGTCTTGGGCGCACCCGGACGTCATGACGGCCAACCCACAGAGGCAGGCCGCCACAACACCACTCGACCTCATTGACTTGCGAGCCCGCGCCAGGTGGGTATCGGTGGCGCGGTACACTTGGCCCATCCCGCCCGCGCCGATCTGGGCGGTGACTTCATAGACGCCGGGGCGGGTGCCGGGGGTGAGGGCCACGTGCCTGATTATACGGGCCTTGGGTCGCCTGGGCCGCGACTACTCCTCCGCAAGGTATTATTAAGTTGAGGCTACTCTCGCTTCCGGATGTACTGTATTGCGTGTTCCCGGTAGCCTCGAACCCGACGTCTTGGGGGTCGGTCAGCTAGCTTTTCGTCAACTTGACAATGCCCCATCGAGTGCGCGAGTTCGCACGATCAAGAAGATAAAAAAGGTCGGCCGCCGTCGGTGGAAGAAGAAGGTGGGCTATCATCGGCAGGCCCTGGTGGAGAACGCCTTCTTTCGGTACAAATCGATCGTCGACTGGAGTCTTGGCGTGCTTTCTCCAGGCGGGCGAGTAACCGAGGCGGCGATTGCATGCAACGTCCTGAATCAGATAACCGAACTTGGTCGGCCGGAATCGTACAGTATCGGTCGGTGAGTTGCCTCTCGGCAGGGACGGCTGCGGGTCAGTTTCGATTCATGCACCAACGCCGCGCGAGCGCCAGATGCGGCGGTTCAAATCCGCAGCGCACGCGCAACGGTTCTTGTCGGTACATGGCATCGTGCAGAATCTCTTCCGGGTGGGTCGACACTTGCGGCGGTCGGCGCACCACCGGCTGCGGCGAACCCAGGCGTTCGTCGCGTGGGATGCGGTGACGTGTGCATTCTGAATGATAATGGACACGGAGTGACCGAGGGCTCGGCACGCCCTCTTCTCGTCAACTTGACAGTGCTTGGAGATCCGACTCTATGCCGAGAGCCCTTCTGGTCTACCCGCAGAACCCCGTCACGTTCTGGAGCTTCGATGAAGCCCTGAAGATCGCCAACAAGAGCACGGCATTCCCCTCACTGGGACTACTGACGGTGGCTGCGATGCTGCCGGCCGAGTATGAGCTGAAGCACGTCGATCTGAACGTGGAGCCGCTGCGCGATAAGGACGTCGAGTGGGCTGACATCGTGCTCACGTCTTCGATGATCATCCACTGGCATTCGCTCGAGCAGGTCATCGCGCGCTGCAACAAGATCGGGACTCCGGTGCTGAACGGGGGGCCGCTCCCCACCCAGTACTCGAAAGAGATCAAGGGCAACGCGGTGTTCTTTCTCGGCGAGGCCGAGAACGGGTTTCTCGACACCGTCGAGCAGATGATCGAAGCGGGCGCGAACGTCGAGCGCGGATACGTCGATCATCGCGGTGAGTTCAACACACTCGCCGTGACCCCCAAGCCGCGCTGGGATCTGATCGACTTCAAGCACTACAGCTCGGTCGTCGTGCAGTTCACCCGCGGATGCCCGGAGTCCTGTACGTTCTGCAACATTCCCGCGCTGTACGGAAAGACCACTCGGATTCGCGACAAGCAGCAGACTCTCGACGAGTTCCAGGCGCTGTATGACGCCGGCTGGCGTGGGGCGGTGATGGCGGTCGACGACAACTTCGTCGGCAACTCCAAGGCCATCTGTGAGCTACTCGAAGAGGGCTTCATCGAGTGGCAGGAAACACACGGTCATCCGTTCAGCCTCTCGACGCAGTTGAGTCTTCGAGTCGCGGACGATCCGCGCCTGCTCGAAGCGATGCGACTAGGAGGATTTGACAAGCTATTCTGCGGCATCGAGTCGCCGTCGGAAGAGAGCCTGGCGTTCATGGGCGCGCAGAAGAACCTGCAGGGCGGCACCTCGTTGATCGAAAAGGTGAACATTCTGCAGAGCTACGGATTCGAGATCATGGCCGGATTCATCCTCGGTCTCGATACCGATCCGGATGACATCGCCGACCGGATGATCGACTTCATCCAAGAGGCGGGCATCCCGGTGTCGATGGTCGGCATCCTCGGCGTGTTG
>Ga0115002_10008694_pt1 | contig 11208 bp, 10 predicted proteins | sample ArcticOcean_MG_C_8_FD_89576 | JGI IMG/M metagenome (GOLD analysis project Ga0115002, IMG submission 89576) | Marine microbial communities from western Arctic Ocean - ArcticOcean_MG_CB11_86 | ecosystem: Environmental > Aquatic > Marine > Oceanic | place: Arctic Ocean: Canada Basin | collected... | reverse complement strand
TTGGGGGCTTGGCTTGTGTCAAACCTGTGGCATGAATTACTGCGCTTAAAATCATAGGACCTAATAGCTGAGCGGAAGGTAGACGGAGCAATTTCCCCCCGTAAATACCTATAATTGCGCATGAAAGCATAACCGAAGCGTCAATAAAGTTGAGGTTTACAATAGAACCTAACGCAGAAAAACCACCTGGCGTGTAACCTTCGAATATTTTGAACCAGAGGGGAATGATTAGGACTGTGATGAACACTCGGACACTATGTGTTAGCGCAATTTGACGTTCATCGCCACCTGCATCTCTGCCAACAATGACCATAGTTGATAAGCCACCAGGGGTTGCTGAGAAGAAAGCAGTTATTGGACCCATGCCAACGTAACGATACATAAGCATTCCAACAACAATTGTAATAACAAGGACATAGACGATCATAGATGAAAGGCTGGGTATCCAGGCTCCTATTCCGCCCATAGTTGTGGGCGTGAAGGAGCTACCAAGCATTAATCCTATTACAGGGATGACTAATGAGCGGATACTCTGGGATGATTTCAGGGGTGCGCCAGATAAGCAAGCTATTGTGGTGAAAACCATTGCCCCAATCATCCATGCCAATGGCATTTTCATCAAACTAAAAACATAGCCACCCCCAGCCCCTAAGCAAAGCGTACCAATAATAGAGGGTAAGTGATTGAGCCTAGGTAGTAATTGCGAGCTCATTGGGGGACTTTTAATTTTAAGCATATGCGAGGTGTCACGGTTGGAATTGTTCCTTGAGTATGCGTTCTTCTAAATTATGTTCTGGGTCATAAAGCAGGGTCAGGGCGTTTTGAGTGTCTTCAAAAACAACAACACGTTCGACGTCACGAATTTCTGTTGAATCGGCGGTTGCACTTACTGGTCTCAGTTTTGGAGTAGAGATTTGAAATTCGACTTTAGCAGATTTTGGCAAAAGGGCACCCCGCCAACGCCTTGGTCGGAAAACACTAATTGGGGTTAGCGCCAAAACATCAGCACCAATCGGGATTATTGGGCCATGAGCAGACAGATTATAGGCTGTACTTCCAGCTGGTGTTGAAACCATCGCCCCATCGCAGATCATGTTGCCTAGACGCTCGATATCATCTACCAGTATTTTTAACTTTGCGGCCTGGTGCGTTTCACGCAAAAGCGAGACTTCATTTATGGCTAAGGCTTCATGAAAAATACCTTTGGTGTCCCAAGCTTGCATTTTTAGGGGTTTAAGTTCTGTAGTCTCAGCCTTTGCTAAACGCTCAATTAGTTTATCTTCATCATATTCGTTCATTAAGAAACCAATTGTACCACGGTTCATTCCGTAAATAGGTTTGTTAGCAGATATATAACGATGGAGTGTTTCTAATATAAACCCATCACCACCCAAAGCGACTATGACATCTGCGTCTTCGGGTTCGACATATGAATAAAGGTGCTTTAAGCGCTTGATCGCGTCTTGAGCTTGAGTTTGTTTTGCTGCAACAAAAGCTATGCTTTTATATTCCATATAGAAAACTAACGTGATTATTAGTATTCGGAAAGACTACATATGAGGATAGTCAAAAATACCTTCTAGTTGAAACTACTCTGAGAGTGCTGTTAGCGCAAAATGTGGGTAGAAACACACGTAGAGTAGTAGAGGATTAAAGTACTATTAAATCAGAAATTCTCAATAAAGGGTAAGAGAAGTATTGTCGTTAGTAATTATACTTTGGTAAAGCTTAGGTATGAAGTATTATGCATGGTCGCCTTTATGGTGTTTCGTAAACTGTAGCTACTTTGATATGCCATAATGCTCTAGAAAATGTTGGGCTTCTTTTAAACAGAGCGTTTACAACAAAATGACGGGAAATTATTTATCAAACTTGAGTGCTTGAGCTGTACTTGCTAATTAATTTAATGTTGAAATTAAGCTTAATCACATTACGAAAATGAGGATCAGTAGATGTTAAAAATTGTGAGTAAGAAGCAATATTTTCAGTTTATTAACCACCTGTGACGCTCATATGACGAGACTGTGATGGTTCTTTTGTGTCACGATCAATAATAAAATCATGCCCTTTGGGTTTGCGGCCGATCGCTTCATCAATAGCATCCTCAAGCAGTTCATCGCCTTCAGATGCTCGAAGTGGTATTCTTAAATCTGCAGCATCATCTTGACCTAAACACATATATAAAGTGCCTGTGCATGTAAGACGGACCCGATTACAACTTTCACAAAAATTATGGGTCATTGGTGTAATCATGCCCAATTTTGCCCCTGTTTCTTCAACTTGAACATATCGAGCTGGCCCCCCCGTCTTGTAGTCGATATCGGTTAGTGTCCAGCGCTGGCTTAAATCTTTTCGGACTTGTGAAAGTGGTAAATATTGATCATTACGATCACCTGTAATTTCACCCATCGGCATGGTTTCAATAAGTGTTAAGTCATAGCCTTGATCGCCACACCATTTCAACATGACGTCAATATCCATATCATTGAAATTTTTGAGGGCAACTGTATTAATTTTAACACGGAGGCCGGCATTTGTGGCTGCTTTTAAGCCTTCTAACACCTTATTAATGTCACCCCAACGGGTAATTTTGCGAAATTTTTCTGGATCCAAAGTATCTAGGGATACGTTGATCCGTTTAACGCCACAATCAACAAGCTCATGGGCAAAACGTGACAGTTGACTGCCGTTGGTTGTCAAGGTTAAGTCTTGCAGTGCCCCTGTTTCTAAATGTCGGGTCATAGAGTGCATAAAACTCATGATATTCCGCCGAACAAGGGGCTCCCCACCTGTTAAACGCAATTGCTTCACACCTTTTCGGATGAATGCAGAGCATAAGCGATCTAGTTCTTCGAGAGTTAGAACCTCTTTTTTTGGAAGAAAAGTCATATCTTCAGACATGCAATAGACGCAACGAAAATCGCAACGGTCGGTCACTGAAATACGCAAATAATTAACAGCACGCCCAAAAGGATCTATCATCTCTGTCGTATTTTCTGAGGCCACTTTATTTCTCTCTTAATTCCAGTATCTTAACCAATTGGTATATGCCAATTCACTTGATACAAGTTTCTTAAATTAATAACTATATTTAACTTATAGCCATTAATTGGCTGCGTGTCGTGTTAAATATTTAGAAATGATTTTCAGATAGAAAGTCATGCCTCTCCTTCTGGCGGTAAAAGTCCTTGTTTCATCATATCTTTTGCTGCTTCACGACGTAATTCGTCTCGTTCGCGTAGATAGTCTTCAGTAGTTCTTGCGACTGGAACTGTACCTAATGCTAATGGATTATCACCTACTTCCGTCATGGCAACAACGCGGCAATTATCACACATTTTAAGGCGGTCTAAAGCTTCCTCATCAGCAAACATTGAATGGCCTTCTAATTTTTTGATCATTGTCTCAATTGTTGATTTTGTGCCGAACGGTTTTGAGCAGCGAACGCACTCAAAGGACTCTTCTTCCTTTATAGTTTGGTGGCTGCGTGAGAAATCAGCAAAGCTTAGGCGTGGTGCTAAACTGATTACCTTTTCTGGGCAGGTGTTTTTGCATAAGCCACATTGTACGCAGCTGACTTCTGCAAATGAGAGTTGAGGTTTATCGGGGTTATCTTTTAATGCCCCAGTTGGGCATGCACCAACGCAGGCCAAGCAAAGCGTACAGTTTTCAGTATCAATTTGGACAGCACCAAAAGGAGCCCCAGTGGGCAAGTCAATACTATCAACTGGCGACGGCGCTTTGCTGTGCAATTGGTTTAACGCTAACGCCATTATTGCGCGCTTGCGTCCCATGGGTAGGAAGTTACCTTTAGGCATCACATTGTCATAGTCTAGCGACGCCAGAATGGTTTCAACGGCACTTGGGTCTTGATTATCTATGATATGAGTTCGGCCCCGGCCATAACCCAAACCATCAAAGATTAATTCTGCGAGCCCCATTTCGTTCTCTAGAGCGGGTTTGTCATCTATTTTTGTTGGAGGCAGAAACCATAATATTTGTCCAGCCCCGTAGGCACCAGCTGATAAAATGAATTCAAGTCCAATTTGTGAAACAGAATTCACAGCAAAAGGAATCACATTGGCAGGTAAGCCATTGCCATTGCGGGCAATGGTTGCAATCATATCAGTGCCCCATTCCATATCGTGGATGAGAAGGGCAGGCTTCTCTCCCCCAGCGGCAATGTATGTGATTAGCAAAGTACGTAATCGCTCGAACAGGGCATCACCAGCAGGTAGATTATATTTTGCCGCCCCCGTTGGGCAGACGCTAGCGCATGTGCCGCAACCAGCACAAACAAAAGGGTCAAACATAACGTGATCACCATTTGGGGTAATTGCATTGGTTGGGCAATGGTCCAAGCAACGCGAACATCCTATGATTTGACTACGTGAATGTGCGCACAAATTTGCTTCGTAATCGATGTAACGAGGCTTCTCAAACTCACCAACCATGTTAGTTAATTCAAGCAATATTTTTTGGACTGATATGGGGCTTTTTGGATCAGGATTAAAATAGCCGTCGCGCTTTTCTGGGGCTGGAAATAAGGGAGTGCCCCCGCGTAAATCCAAAATTAAATCACAACTGGCTGATCCAGATTGACCGCTTTCTAAAAAGCTTAAATGTTGTTTTGACGATGGGGAAGCGGGGGAATAATTCTCAAGCTTAAGCTCGAACGCGCCCAAATGGCCGTTTGCAGATACAACTTGACCTTTAAATATCGGGACTTCCATCGATTTTGGTGGTGCTACAACTTGTTTGCCTGTTAATATAATCGTGACGTCTAAGCAGTGTGACACAGATGCTGCGGCTTCAAGGGCTATGTCATCATTACCTAAAATTAACAACGATCCGTCAGATACCATACTTACAGATGTAGCGTCTGGGATATCGAGCGTTGCCTCTGATATCAAAGCTGCCATTTTTGCGGTTAATGCTTCACCTTTGTCTGTTGTCCATCCGGCCTTTTCACGAATGTTTGTGAAGCGCAAATCAGCTGCTTTATCTCCAAAATCATCATTGCTTTCCATAAACATTGGTGCTTCTTGGGTACATGCTACGAGTACCTTGCCATCGGAGGTGGCATTCTCGAACGTTTTTATTTGTTCCCGACACAAAGAGCTGGCAATGTTTAGCACCTCGTTAGACCCGCAAGCTTTAGCCAGTTTGCTGCCGTCTAAATTCATAGTACCTTCGCAATTACACACAAGGACGCGTCTGCCATTAATTTTCATAAAATCCTTTACTAGCGGTTTATTGCTATCCCTTGATTTGGCGCTTAACTGTGGCACTTTGCCAACTGGTTAATGTGCTGGTATCTTTAACATATGGGTATCAATGAAATAGATTTCACCTGTTTTGATCTATTGGGTCAATAGGTAATGCAAACTGGAGCAACTTATTTGGTCATTTCCGAATATTTGTGCTTCTGATGTGCTTTCCCCATGCGCTGCCATAAAAGTTCACCTTTGACAAATGATTGAGCCAAATCGTTTTCGGGTTGTTCGAAAAACTTATTAGCTGGAGCGCGTTCTAATAATCGCCCCCGAAACATGAATAAAACTTCGTCGGCTATACGTTTGGCTTGAGCTAGATCGTGGGTGGTCATTATGATTTTAGTACCTTGTTTATGGATTGCATGAATAATTTCTTCAACCGTATGGGTCGCTGCTGGATCTAAGCTGGCTGTTGGTTCATCTAGAAAAAGAACCTGGGGTTTTAAGGCCCATGCTCGTGCCAGGGCTAGTTTTTGCTGTTCACCAAAAGACAAAACCCGAGCTGGATGATCACGAAGTCGGCTAATTCCTGAGATATTTAAGGCTTCTTCCACTAGGATAATGCGTTCGGCTTTTGGAATTTTGCGAAGCTTTAACGGATAGTGAATATTAGCACTTACTGAACGCCGCAGCATTACCGGACGTTGGAACACCATCGCTTGGTACCGGCGTGCTGATGCGTCATTAGGGTCGTTCCATCTAACGGAACCAGTATGGGGCTTTATTAAGCCGTGGCAGATTTTAAGGAATAAACTTTTCCCTGCCCCGTTGGGGCCTATAATTACTGATCGTGGTCCCGGACCAAATTCGCAATTTAATTCTTTGATTAAGCGTTTGCCGCCAGCTTGAAAAGATACATCTTCTAACTTTAAGGGTAATATGGGCGATGAATAGTTCATGCATGCCGCCTTATGGCAGCTTCTTTAACAGCATAGACTGCACCGTTTATCCCAAGCGATAAGCAGAGAAGAATAAGGCCAAGTCCTAATGCCAGCGCCAAATCGCCTTTTGATACTTCTAAAGCAATGGCGGTTGTCATTACCCGTGTTACGTGATCAATGTTTCCCCCAACAATCATAACTGCTCCTACTTCCGCGCTGGCCCGCCCAAAACCAGCTAACACAGCGGTTATGAGCGAAAATCGCCCATCCCAAATTAATGTAGGCAACGCGCTGATTGGGTTTGCGCCCAGAGATCTCAACTGATCTTCATATTCGAGCCACAGATCTTCGATGACTTGACGGGTCAAAGCGGCAATGATGGGGGTTACTAAAATAACTTGTGCGATGATCATTGCTGTTGGTGAGTATAACAAACCAAAGACACCTAGGGGGCCAGATCGGCTTAGACCTAAATATACAACCAGACCTACCACAACAGGCGGCAGGCCCATTAATGCATTTAAAAGGATAGCAAAAAGCCGTTGTCCTGGAAAGCGGAGAATGGCAATAGCGGCACCTGTTGGCAATCCAATGATTGAGGCTATGCATATCGCTGCCATGCTGACATACAATGACAACCCAACAATTTCCATTAAATCGGAATCGAAGGTTATCAATAAGTAGAACGCGGCACTGATTGATTCGCTAAAATCATCCATATTGTAGCATACCGTTCATTTTAGGATCCTGTTTTCTTATTTCAACCATATACGCTGGGTGAAAAGCAATTCGCTTCTTAGGTTATTTTGAAATTTCAAAACCTTGCGTGGTCTGGGTTGGCTCGTCATAGTTTGATCCTTATATGCAAATAACACATGCATTGGAATATGGATAACGAACGATCATGATGAATGCGAACGATTTTTTAGTAGCTCCCAATCCGTCTGACCCCCGCTTGACGGAACGTGTACAAGGGATTAGCCAGGATGGGATGCCTATTGAAATATCGGTAACAGTTGAACGCCCTTTGACACTTTATTTAAATGGTCGTGAAATAGTCACAATGATGACTATCGGTGATTATCCTGAGTATTTGGCCCTTGGATATTTGTTGAATCAAAATATGTTGAAGCCAGATGATGAGGTTTTGGGAGTTGAATATGAAGAAGATGTTGAAACTGTGGTTGTTCGCACCGCAACGGAAACCAATTTTGAAGATAAGCTTAAGAAAAAAACGCTAACTTCCGGTTGCGCTCAAGGAACGGTCTTTGGTGATGTGATGGAAAAATTTGATGATGTGGTTTTACCACAAGGTTCAATTATCAAAACATCGTGGCTATATGCATTAACCAAACAAATAAATACGGTTCCAAGCTTGTATCTAGAAGCGGGGGCTATCCATGGCTGTGCGTTGTATGAAAAAAACAAGCCATTGCTCTACATGGAGGATGTGGGCCGTCATAATGCTGTCGATAAAATTGCTGGTTACATGTATCGCCATAAAATTCTAGGTGCAGATAAAATTTTCTATACCACCGGGCGACTGACGTCTGAAATGGTTATAAAAACGGTACAAATGGGTATACCGATATTGGTATCGCGCTCCGGTTTTACTGCCTGGGGGGTCGACCTTGCCCGCCAAGTTGGGCTGACATTAATTGGTCGCGCTAAGGGAAAACGCTTTGTCGTATTAGCTGGTGAAGATAGAATTGAGTTTGATTTGGACTTGTTGAGTATGGTCGATGAGCCCAAACATGCAAAACGGAAAGGGAGCGACAAGTGACCGCTTCTCAGCCAATAGTTGGCATTTTGTTAGCAGGAGGGTTGTCGCGCCGAATGGGGGGTGGTGATAAAAACCTACTGCAACTTTTTGGTAAATCAATACTCCGGCACGTGGTTGAAAAGACTGAACCCCAAGTCGATACGCTGATTTTAAACGCCAACGGCGATGCAAATAGATTTTCAGAGTTCGGGTTGCCCGTTGTTAGGGATGTTATCGAAGGCTACGCTGGTCCCCTTGCAGGTATATTGACAGGTCTTCAATGGGCAAGTGAAAATGTGCCAACATGCCAATGGGTAGCAACTTTTGCCACTGATGCACCGTTTGTTCCAAAAAACCTAGTTGCAAAACTTCTACAGTCGATTGAAGTCGAAGGGGTGGATATGGCGTGTGCTATCTCAAACGATAGAACCCATCCACCATTTGCACTTTGGCCGGTTCGATTAAAAGATCAGCTCCGGGCGGCTATGGTTGATGAAGAAATGCGTAAAATAGATTTATGGACAGCTAGATATAAGATTGCTCATGTGCCTTTTCCAGTAGATGGAATTGATCCCTTTTTTAATATTAATAAACCTGATCACTTGGAAGAAGCAGAACGCTTTTTTTCTTCCAAAAACCCAAAGGAAATTTCATGAACGCTTTGGAACGGTTGACCGTTGGTATTATAGTTGAGCGCCGTAAAATTGACAATCCGTGGAAGGAGTTTCGTTGGGAACCAGTTGATATAGTGCCAGGCATTACAGTTGAACCTGGTGCGGAATGGAAACTTTTGCGCGAAGAAAATGATTGGGCGCATTTTTTGATTGGGTCTAAAGATATTGAGTTATTTAGGAGTGAAACTGAGGGGTATCGGTCAAACTTATCTAATGATCCCCCTAGAGTGTACGTAGTTCTGTGCCCTGGTGAAGAAGCAGGAGATAATGAATTTATCCCGTTTCTAGCTACTGTTTGCCCATACGAGGCTGAGCGTTATACAGAAAGTGGTGAAGATATAGTAGAAGGTGTGCCTATGCCGATTGAGGTCGCGGCTTGGGTGCAAACATTTGTTGATGAGCATCATGTTGATATGCCGTTCCAAAAACGCAAACAAAAAAAGGCATATGATCCCAGGAAAGGTGGCTTAGGAGCGCGGCCTATTGTTGATCGGACCGGCGGTGGCGGAGGCCAAAATGGCAATTAAAGAAGGTCGGTTGTCGCGTTGGTCTCAGCTTAAAAGCAAAGGTGGAGCATCTGCTGATGAAAACCGCATGGCGCAAGAAGCTGTAGCTATAAAACGTAATGCAGATAACAATTTAGCAAATACAGGGGATCAAAAATTCAATGAACTAGCAATTACGGAAGGCTTCCCCGAGAACCGCTACAAGCGCCCCGTCGCTCCCGCAATGGTTCCTTTGGCAGGGTATGAAGACACCGATGGTTCTTTTGAAGCGCCACCTAAAGAAGCATTGGCAATGCTTAATGGTGATATTGCACACGAGCCTGCAGGCGATTTGCCGTCGGCTGAAGTGCTTAAGGATGGGGATGAGATTGAGCGAGAATTAACTCCCGACGAAGTTGAAGCTGTAGCTGCACTGCAACCTGTTGATACTTTAACCGCAGATTCTGACTTTGCTCCCTTCATGTCTGGAAGGGTGCCTGAGTTTATCCGGCGTAAGGCCCTCAGGGTGTTGTACCAAACGCATCCCATATTGGGGTTTCGCGATGGGCTTAATGAGTATGACCTTGATTACAACGTGATAGATACCCTTATCGATGCTGCGACACAAACCTCCTATAAAATAGGTCAGGGTCAGGAAGAGGCTTTGGAAAAGGAAGAAAAGGAAGAAAAGGAAGAAAAGGAAGAAAAGGAAGAAAAGGAAGAAAAGGAAGTTGCTGATGGCGCGACTTCTGACAATTCAAATAGTAAAGCTCAATTGGAACAGTCGAATTTGATTGCTAATGAAAATACAGAGGGAGAAGTTGCCGATGAACTTGAATCTGAAACCCAATCCCTTCGCGATGTTCGAAAACCAAGTGACAAGGAAAATATTCAATAATTAACAATAAACAAGTGAGCGGTTAACTTCAGTTAACTAAAGTTAAAATGTCCCAAAGTTATTAAACCCCAAATAAATGGTGTTATGCTGTTTGTAGTATTTAACCAGATCAGGATTTCATCTCACCACATAGAATATTTTTGGCTTTATATGTGTGAATTCATTTGACTTCAAATTAAGAGCGATTTATTATTTTGATATAGTTAATTGTTATTAAATCTTTAAATTTTCAAAAAAGATATAATAGTGCCCATAGCTTTCGTTTAGACTAGTATTTTCAAGCGTTTAGGAAGTTAATGAGGGAAGTAGTGGAAGCATCAAGAGCTTTCGAAGCCGAACTAAATGGTAACGAAACAGCATACCAAAACAATAAGCCAGCAATAGCCGTTGGCACCGAGGATATTCTAAGGGCTCAGATATATGGGCTTTTGTCGCGTGTCTTGGCATTGCCTATGAGTGACGCAACTTTGTTAATTATACGTGGATTGGCTGACTCTGATGCCTCAACTGATATTGGAAAGGCTCTAAAAGGTCTTGGTCAACTAGCAACTCGATCTCCCCGCGCAATTGCAGAAGAAGAATATTCCCATTTATTCTATGGTATGGGGTCGGGTGGCGAGTTGCATCCTTATGCATCCTATTATCTAACTGGGTTTGTTTACGAAAAGCCGCTTTCTGATTTACGTAAAGATTTAGTTGAGCTTGGCATTGAGCCGTCCAAATTAAGTGATGAGCCAGAAGACCATATAGCTTTTTTGATGGAAATCATGCATGGCTTGATCACTGGAAGTTTAGGTGGAGGTGTTGATAAAGCTCGTCAGCAGGGTTTTTACATACGCCATATTGCGCCTTGGGCAAAGCTGTTTTTTGTTGATTTGGAAAAAGCAGAAAGTGCCAAAATTTATATGTTAGTTGGTACATTGGGAAAATTATTTATGGACTTAGAAAATGACACCTTTGAAATGGACGCTGCCTAACGATTAGAATTTGAGGATGGCATTGAGAAATAAGTTATTGATTAGAGAATAAAATTAAAAGGGAGATGTAAATGGAAGTATCTAAAAACAAAACGCTTTTAAGGCGTGAGTTCTTGAAAGCAGCTGGGACTACTGGCGCGGTTGCAGGTGTTGCAGCGGTTACTCTTTCAGGTACAAGTGCTAAGGCGGGAATTCCTAAAGCTAGTGATCATGCAGGCTATAAGGAAACAGAGCATGTCAAAACATATTATGATT
>Ga0115002_10008691_pt1 | contig 11212 bp, 10 predicted proteins | sample ArcticOcean_MG_C_8_FD_89576 | JGI IMG/M metagenome (GOLD analysis project Ga0115002, IMG submission 89576) | Marine microbial communities from western Arctic Ocean - ArcticOcean_MG_CB11_86 | ecosystem: Environmental > Aquatic > Marine > Oceanic | place: Arctic Ocean: Canada Basin | collected... | reverse complement strand
TAAGTACATATCTACATATACAATCAACATCTTTTAAATTATACAATTGTTTTATAAAATTGCTATTATCATCTAGTAAATATCTACCTGTCATTTTAACTATAAAATCATTATCTTTTATATCATATTTTTTTATACATTCTAATATATCATTTAACTCTTTTCTACCTTTATTCCATCCCTTCATTTTATTATTTGTAGTATAAAATACATCATCACTAATATCATCTAAGAATGTTTTTCTTTTTCCATTATTTTCTATAATTATTATTTTTTTGTTAGGTATATTTTTAGTTATATCTATTAATTTATTAATACAATTAATATACTGATTTTTTCTATCTTCAGGACATGTTTCGCGACTAGCGCGTCCTCTAATTTTATAATTTTGTATACAAGTTGTAACAATAAAATATATCATTATATGTAATATAATATTACATAAATATTTAAAAATTTATAAAAGAAATAAAATAATTTATACTATAATTAATATTATATTATAGTATAATGATATCATTATTTAAAGTTTTTATGAGCGAAGATGTAATAGAACCTGTAAATAAAGTATTAATGTCTGGTTACGTTTATTAATTTCTAAATTAGTTTTTATAATTTAGAGTAAATAGAAAAAGTGCATTCTTTATCATACGCGTTGTTTTCTCCAACTTTTCCTTTTGGATTAATAATTATTGGAGTTCTACCAACATGTGCAACCATAGAGGTATGTGTATGACCACATACCCATAAATTTACTTTTTTCACCAAATGTTCCAAATCGGTATAAAACTGGTCATTATCTTCATCTTCTTTCCATTTATCTGGAATACATTTAAAACTGGGTAAATAATGTGTTATTACTAATATCATTTTTTTATTTTTATATTTATTTATTTCATCTTCCAACCATTTTTTCTGTTTTTTATGAATTTCATTCGTCATATTTGTTCTAGGAATAATTTTATTTTTATATAATATAAAAGTATCATTATTAATCTGCTTAACATATTTTTTTCTTTGTTCATTAAATATAGCATGACACCATAATGGCGTCCCAATAATAACTAAATCATCAATCACAACACTTTTATTATTTAATATAATAACATTTTTTAAATGTTTCAACATATCTTGTGCGGTTTCTTCCAACGTACCAAATGTATGTCCATCTATACAACCATTATACGCATTAACATAATATTCATGATTCCCAAAAACATAATATATATTATGATACAATTGAGAAATTTTTTCAAAAAAAGGAACATAATTTTTATGTAAAATAAAACATATATCTCCAGCCAAAACCAAATTAGGTGCTTCTGGTATCAAAATCTCTTCTAATGGTGGTAATTCTTCATATAGTTCTAAATGAATATCAGATACTAATTGAAATTTCATTATTAATATATATATTGATAATTTTATATATATATATTAATTATTTATTATTTATTGAGAAACGGCGGCTAGAGCTGATTTAGAATTCAAGAAATGTTTATTCATATATCTTTGAATATTAAAATAAGTCACATCTTCGCTATCCTTTTTAATATCTAACAAAGATTTTAGTGCTTTATCGGGCTTAATAACTTTTTTATTTTTAGGATTTTGTAACTTATTATCAGAAATATATTGAATAATATGTTTAGTAACTTCCGTTCTCGCCATAGATGTTCCTGTTGGTTTATTCATAAATTCGCACAATTGAGCGGAAATAGGAGATGGAACAGCAAATCCAGATGCTTTACGGTTACCCTTTTGTCTATTTTTCTTAGCTTCTCTTTCTAAAGCTTTCATTCTTTTATTACATACTCTTTCAACCGACTTTACTTGATTAACTAGCATTGTTACTTGTTGTTTGAAACTACACAATTGATTCAATAATCCTTCAAATTGTATTTGAGTTTCCGTTTGGAGTGGTTGAACCATATCTGCTACATTATCGTTTGATTGTTCTGAATTTGTTTGGGTTTTAGTCACCCACTGTTTAGTAGTTTTTGAGGTTTTACCTGCCATTATAACTTACATTCATGGAGTATCTTTATATCAATTTTTATTAATATATATTATTTTAATAAAAATTTACTTATTGCTCTTGATGAACATTCCTAGGTTGTCGCCTATTTCCTTGATCCATTTGCCAATTCCCCTGTTGACCACGATCCCTAGGTCCTCGCTCGTCTCTAGGACCTGTTCCCCTAGCACGCTGTTGTGGGCGGCGTCTTTGTGGTCGGGCATTTTCTCCTTCTCCTTCTTGAGAACTTTTTCGCATTGCCAATCGCGTTTCACACATCAAAGGTCCAGCCTCAACTCCCCTGATATTACCCGCTTGATAAGGATGTTCTTCATTATCACTTTTTCTCAAATCAAAAGTGACATATTCACCCTGGACCAAATATTTGTATTGCTCACTATCAACTGTAATTCCCGAATGATGTGCGAAAACATCTTCTTCTTTACGATCTCCCGACAATACGGTTACAAAACCAAACCCTGCACGATTATTAAACCACTTAACAATTCCCGTTAAACGTTGAGATTCAACGACTTCAGCGTCACTTGACGAACTAACTTGAGTTTCTGAGTTACTCATTATATACTACATTTTGTAAGTTCTTTCTAAACCCTTTTTTATATTAATCTATATTATATGACTCTCCCTTCCAATATTCTTTATTACATTCATTATAGAAAAATTGGTCATCTTAAACATTATTTAAAAAATACTAAAAAACCTATCATTTTATTACCTAGACCTCATTGTTATTTAATATAAATTGATTTAAATGAATTTATATCATATTTTTAATATATGACTAGCAAAAAAAAAGGACAATACTTTACTACTAATTTATATTTAAAAGAATGTGTATTTACTCTTATTAAAAATAAACCAACAATCATTTTAGAACCTTCCATGGGACAAGGTGATTTAGTAGATTATGTATTTCATAAAAATAATAATTATAATTTTGACTTATTTGAAATTGATAAAACAATCATTCCATTAAAAACTATAAATAAAAAAAATATTCATTATTGCGACTTTTTAACTTGTAATATTAACAACACTTATGATACTATTATAGGAAACCCCCCTTATGTTAAAACTACTACTGGAAATCTATATATTGATTTTATTGATAAATGTTATAATTTATTAAATAATAATGGCGAATTAATATTTATTGTCCCTAGTGATTTTATTAAATTAACTAGTTCTGCTAAGATTATAAATGAAATGATGAAAAATGGAACATTCACAGATATAATACACCCAAATAAAGAAAATTTATTTAAAAATGCAAGCATTGATATAATCATATTCAGATACTGTAAAAATAAAAATCTTAAAAAAGAAATTTTCATTAACAATGAAAAAAAATATTTAACCAATACCAATGGTATATTAACATTTTCAAACACAAAATTAACTAATCCTAAAAAAATATCAGATTATTTCAATGTTTATGTTGGTATGGTAACAGGTAAAGAAAGTGTCTTCAAAAATAAAGATTTAGGCAACATTACTGTTCTAAATGGTAAAGATAAACTAGACAGATATATACTAATTCACGAATTACCTTCCACTTATTTTGTAAATAACGATATTAATCAATACTTATTAAATCATAAAGAAGAATTAATTAATAGAAAAATAAGAAAATTTACAGAAAAAAATTGGTTTGAATGGGGTGCTTTGAGAAACTATAAAACAATATTAAATAACATTGGAAAAGATTGCATATATGTTAATAATTTAACTAGACAAAAATGTGTTGCTTTTCAAGGTAAGGTTCAATATTTTGGTGGAAGTTTGTTATTATTAATACCAAAAAAAAATATTGAATTAAAAAAAGTTGTTAATTTTATAAATAGCGATAGCTTTAAAAGTAATTATATGTATTCGGGTAGATTTAAAATAGGTCATAAGCAACTATCTAATGCTTTATATTAAGCTAAATTTATTACTATTCTCCATACCGATGGTGTTATTCTTACTGTTTTTTTTTCATCATCAAATATTATTAAATCACTAGTCTCTGATGTCTTTTTATATGTTGTTTTTAACAAATCATACATCGTTAATTTAGGTGCATCATTGTGCAAATGTATATCTTCCTCTAATTCCAATGAACACGCCATTCTTATAAATATTGATACATCATCCCCTGTTATTGTTGGTAAAAAATAAGTATCCCCATCTACCTCTCCTATAAATCTATCTGGTTTATCTTTCCGTATTTGTTCCAATACTGCCGCCGCTATTTTATTTTCACCTAAAACATTCTCTGTTAATCCTGATGTCAATGCTGATGTCAATTGTAAATGTAAATTACTTTGTATTACATCATTTATTATTTCTCTATCATTTTTTATTACTGACTGTAACATAGGATCTCCAAACAGTATATCTGCTATATATTGAACAAACTTCTCTCCCAGTGTCACTGGTTGAGTCTTATTTCTAGATACAAAATATTGTTCATTATGATAAAGTATTTGATTTGTTATATCATTCAATAAACTCGCCTCTACTAACTTTTTATATATTTCATTATATACAAATTTCACTTCTCCATTATTCCGCTGAAACCGCAACATTCGTCTTATATCTTTTGCTCTTGTTGCTTGCGATTGCATAGTAAAATTATAACTTGCGTCTATCATATCAACTATATCACCCGAGCCTGAATCTACTACCTTTCCTTCCGAATCTAAAAATATGGGTACTTCCATATTCATTTTACCAGGAACTATCCATATTAAATTATCTTTGCCTATAGTTCGCCACGTTCCTCTTATTACTACCCTTTCTACGAATAATATTTTATTACTACAATCAAATATTAATTCACTTCCTTCTGGTATATATAACATTTTATATGGGTTAACTAATGCTCCAGATAAATCTGTATCATCTGTTATTATTATTGATGTTGATGGTGGTATCCATATAGCATTACCCGGTTTTGGAACTCCATCATATTCATCAGTCGCGACATATGGTATAAAATATTCTTTATCTATGCCCGCCGACAACATTCTATTACTATGATTTATTTGATTACATCCATACCACGAATTATCATAATCCCAATATTTTACATAAGAACTATGCTGGTCATCCACTGTTATTATACATCTTTCATTTGTTCTTAATTTCCCCAATATTTCCATCTCTTCTACATGTATTGTTATATCCGCCTCATTCAATATCATTTCACTTGACTCGGGCACTGTCAATTTCTTATATCTTGTACTTTTTACTGATAGAAAATTTACATATACTTTCACATTTTCTGGTATTATTATATCTTCTCCTCCAACAGGAACTTTTCCATTTTCCCATAATGCAGTATCATGAAAAAAATATTCTTTCATATAATATACATTCACAAATAAAGTGATTGGTTTATCGCCACACTTTTCAATAATAAATTTGGCATTATTGATAACTTATTTATTAATTCTAAATTTTCTAATAATAATCCTACCTTTTCTATCTCCTGTCCTATATTTACTATTTTCATTATAGCTTTTTGAAAATCTCCTAAAAATATATTATATTTCTTCGCTTCATTATATATTTCTCTGCATTCCTGTTCTGTTGTTGCATCACACCAACTGCTTATAAATCCACACATATCATAATGCACTTTATACTGCTCCCAAAAATTTGTTTGATTTTTTGTCTCTATATCATAATATTTATCTAATAATCCATTCATTTTTTTTATTCCTTTCATACTTTTTTCACTAATATCTGCTTCATACCACCGCATCTTATCAGCATCCTTAAGTCTAATATTTGTAAATATACTAAATATTATCGCCAACTCTTTTGGAGTACATTCTGTTATAAAATCTTTATTATCTGTTATAAACTCCGCCATTACTAAACTATGACACTCCTTTATATTTGCCGCCAACTGACCCTTTTCTGTTATTAACAAATTTGACTCTGGACCAATACATTCCAGTTGTGCCTCCAATCCCTTTGATTCATCCAATTCATAATCCAAAAATCCATTTTTCTTCAATATGGTTATATAATCGCACAATTCATTTTCTATATATTTATTTATATTTTCATTCTTTTTTTCCAATATATTTATTTCCTTTTCTATTGTTTCTTGAAATGTATATTTCTTATAATCTTCTTTCAAAAATTTATAATCTTTTTCTATATGTTCCATCCGTCTCTCCATTATTTTTCTTTTCTTCTTCCCCAAGGTTAAAATTTCCTTTTTTGATTTATGATATTCTTCTAATATATCTTTATTCGTTCTATAATGTTGTTGCGTTTGATGATAATTCATTAATTGCGCATATAATCTCATTATTTCTTGGGTCACCATTTCACTTTCTCCCTTTATTTCTTCAGTAATCATTCCATTTGATAAATATTCTTTCATGCTAATAAAATTATTTTCTCCCGACAATATTAATTTCAATATTAAATTAAAATTTATAGCATATCTTGACGTTATATCTAAACATTTTCCTGATAATATTTCTTCATATTCTATTCCACTTGGGTTTGCGTCCATTATGTCAAATAAATTATTTAAATGTATAGACACACCCCTTGTATCCCTACCACGCCTACCTGCCCTACCTGCTGCCTGCGTCAATTCATGTGGTTTCAAATACCTAAATTTATCACCATCAAACTTCTGTAATGCCGTAAATATTGTTGTCTTACATGGCAAATCTATACCTATTCCCATCGTTTCTGTCGCAAATAATAATTTTATATATCCTTTAATAAATAATATTTCTATCATTTCACGAAATACTTGCATTACACCACCGTGATGACACGCAATTCCTTTCTTCAAATTTCTAATTATATTTTGATATTCAGGCAACACTATATATTCCTTCCAATTACTTAATTTCTTTATTAATATTGTTTTGCATTCCTTTTCAATTATATTTGGTATTATTGATGGTGTTTTTTCATTATCATATAACGAAACTGTCACTTTATTCGCATATTGTGATGTCCCTTTTCTTGAAAATACGAAACATATTGCGGGAAATCCATCCTGCTTTTTTAATTTATGTAATAATTGATCTACAACATAATATTTATCTACTCTCATTTTTTTTAAATATAATTTTCTCAAAAATTTTACTATTTTCACATAATTTTCATTATACAATTTTTTATGTTCTTTCAACGGTATTAATTCTTCTCTCATTTTTGACATATAATCTTTTTCCGCATCATTCAACTTCTGATAACCACTTTCTGGAAATGTCATAAAACTATAATGATATAAAGGCACTGCTCTTTTATTACAACTACATATTTCAGTCTTTTTTTTATTTGATAATGTTAACATATTAGCCAATTTTTCTGCTTTATTTACTGTAGCTGATAATCCCAAAATTTGAACTGTTTCTGGCGTTTCCATTATTCCTTCTTCCCAAACATGTCCCCTGTATTTATCCGATATCCAATGTATCTCATCTAATATTAATATACCCAATTCTTCTTCTATATCTATATCAAAGTCTAAAACCATCTTATCTTTTGTTATCAAACCACTCTTCAACATTTTTCTTTTATATAAAGTATTTGTATAACATTCTGTTGTCATAAATAACACATCGGCCTCTGGATTATCTGAATTATCTCCCGTTATTATTCCAAATGAAATATGTGGATATTTCTCTTTAAATGTATAATATTTTTCATTCGTTAATGCTTTAACTGGAGAACAGTATATTACTTTCTTTCCCTTTTTTGTAAAATACTTTATTGAAAACTCTGCGGGTAATGTTTTACCCGAACCTGTTGGTGCTTTTACTATAACATTTTTTCCATCAATTAAATATTTAATTGACCATTTCTGCCAATCTGATAATTCAAATGACCACCATTCAAATATATCATTGTGAAAATAAACTGTTGGGAATTCCCCATCTTCTTGAACTAATGCTGCCATATTATAATATAATAACCTTTATTTAATATTATTATGTTATCAATTTTTATAATAATCCTTTTCAAAATCCTCTCTTATAGCTTTTATATATAATTCTACTACAAATAACAACAGTATTAGCAAAAAAAACATTATAATTACCGAACCCGATAGCATTTATTATTAATATAAATTATCTTTTATATTAATTTAATACAAGATTGTCCGCACACGCATATGACCTAAACGAAACAGCGTTTCCTTCTCACTATCACTTAATTTGCGTAAACTATCAGCATAATGTGCTATTATTTTTGTTATCCACATTAAACATATAATATTAATTATACTTAAACTATAATACCATCCATTCACAGAATCCGAATGTTCAATTACTACCCATAAAAATACACATATTTCTACTATTAAATGAACTACATTAAAAGTTAAATAACACATTGCCGCTCTTGGATCGTGTTTCTTAGCACTATAAAGTCCTATCATAGCACCTATTGCCGAAAAAATATATAACCATCCATAAAACATCATATTTAAAAATGAAAAAATTATATCTATCCAAGCAAATATTTTCACTGTTTTAGATAACGAATACGCAATTAATACATTATCTGATGGTTCTTCTGGGAGACGGTGTGGAACCGCGTCTATTATTGTTGCTTGTACTACTGGTCCTGTAACACGAACACTTGAATCCACAGGTTCTGCTCTAGGTAACTCTTCTTCATTTGTCATTTTATAAATTTATAACGTTTCTTTTAAATGATTTTTTTATATACTTCCTACAATACAACTGTTCCTGGTTCTACATTCTTTTTTAAAATAACCCGATTATATGATATATTCCCCCGCCTCCCTATCATTCTTAATAATGTCTCCAAATTAATAGAAGAAATAATACATATTGATATTTTTGACCCCAATGAACCCAATGAATCATTTATATCCATTTCGGCTAATTCTATATGACTATTATTAAATCTAACATTCTTCAAATGTGCTCCTATTAAAATACATTCCTTTTTCATAACTCTTTTTTTTGTATTATATACTAATATAAACCGTTCATCTAATTTTGATAATATATAATTTTTATATTCTACAAATGCATCATAGCCTCTTAAATGGACATCTGAAAACAATATATTTATTTTCGGTATATTTGAAAAAAACTCTTTAATATGAACATTATTATATATATTTCCTTCATAATATAATACTTTGTTAGAATTCTCATTTATATATATATTTTTACGATGTGACCCTTCCGTTAATTCTAATTTTTCTTTAATTCTCGGATTCATCTTATTTCTATCAAGTGCATATAAATCCGCATTTTTCATTATTTCCATCATACAATAAAATGTTCTCATTAAACCTACACCCATTTCTACATATTGACACCTACTTGTTGAATTATATATAAACTGTTGTATAAAACATAAAACATCCAAAATTGTCAATTTATTATCCATTTCATCATTAACTATTGTATTTTGAAAACTCACTAACCCATATTTATCTAAACTATTATAATATGCCTCGTGATCTATCCAGTCATCAACTGATAATAATACTTCTCTATTTTTTTTTATCAAATCTTTTAAATTTAAAAAATGCATCCTTCTTTTCTTTTTTTCTTGTAATTCATTCATAGAATAAATCTTGATGTTAATTATTACAAATATTTATACTAGAACCTCCAAATATCTACGCGTATTTTTTACATTTTTAGTTAATTTCTCTTTCTTTCGTACTCTTATTTCTCTATTTATTTCATTCCATTCCCTATTTGTTTTTATTGTATAATGTGTTCGCAATGCATATGCTCTCTGTGGATGTTTCAATTTAAAAAATATACTACCTACTAAAAATATCGTCATTGAAAGTGTTTTGCTAATATATAATGACACATTGTTAAAATATATCGGATGACTATCTTCTATTGTTATTATAAACATATTCCTTGAACGCATATTTGGAAAATAATTAAAACGCAACCCCAACAACATTACTATTTTCCATATTATTGAAAAACATGTCTTCATTATTATTATATACTTTTCTTTCTTCTTAAAATATACCCCATCAAAATTTACTATATTCACTTGTGTCAATAACATTGGCGGACCTACTATAAATACTCTTAAATCCCAATTACAAATATCACAAAACGCTATTGTCTCCAATAATGCTATTGCAAAATGTATCCAAGGTAACAATGAATATCTCCATATTCTTCGCCCCACTTGATAATTCAATACACTAAATATATGTATTGGCATTAATAACCATAATAATCCTACTGGAATACTATAATATATATCCAAATAACCTGTCAATATAAATATACTTATTACATATAAAAATACATTCATTAAATGCATCAATATTTTCAATCGCGTATGTGCCAATTTCATACAAAAAATATTTATTTTTCCTCTTCCTACACAATTCTTTAATACTGTATCATCCTGATATATATCTATACATGACCCATGACTTATTATTTCTCCATTCTTATTTAATTTATTATAAGTCGCTTTTCCTGTAAAGGCTAATGTCGTACTCTCATTATTTTTCCATTCACTCACATTTTGAACTCTATGACTTCCTACTACCCACAATTTCTTTATTGTTTTTGGTGTTAAATCTCCATCATCGTCTTGATTTTTTATCATATATTAATTATTATAATCAATTTAAATACTTATAAATTATTATAATTTATTTCTTCCGCTGCTTGCCTTATTTTTAAAGCAATTTTTTCAACATTTTTTCATTTCTCACACTTACATATATATTTCTATCTCTGTCTTCCACAATCTTTCCTAATCTTTCTGTTATTTCATATTCCAAAGATATATTTTTCTTTTTTAATACACTTATTAACCTCCCGCTCGCCGTTATACCACCACCCCCCGCTCTCTCCCAAATTTTTAGGATGCTATCTCGCTTCATTTTTAATATTTGCATATTTTTAATTAACGTTTCATATAAATTATAATATGCTGTAAATTTTTTATGTAAATACCATTTATTTTTAGAATAAGGGTTCACAGGCACGGCATCAAGTATTCTACAACAATCATTACTAAATCTAGATAACATAACATTAACATATTCATTATGCATTGGTTCATATTTTAATTTATATTTATTAAAACATTTTTTCCAAGAATTATCTATATCTAAATACTCCTTTTTTATGATCTCCCAAACATCCTCTGGGAAGAATACTTCTATAATTG
>Ga0115002_10008689_pt1 | contig 11214 bp, 21 predicted proteins | sample ArcticOcean_MG_C_8_FD_89576 | JGI IMG/M metagenome (GOLD analysis project Ga0115002, IMG submission 89576) | Marine microbial communities from western Arctic Ocean - ArcticOcean_MG_CB11_86 | ecosystem: Environmental > Aquatic > Marine > Oceanic | place: Arctic Ocean: Canada Basin | collected... | reverse complement strand
TACTACACTCATAATGTTACCTCCAAAAAAAAGTTAAAAAAAGTTAAATCTTCCTTACTCACGCATTATAACATATCTACATCATGTGTCAAGTCTTTTCTGATGAAGTCCCAATCTTTTACTGGTTCACCTGGGACAAAGGCTTTGACATAAGCTACGAGCTTATTATCCTTGTCAAGGATTGCACCCCCACCATTGGGTACTTGTACGATTTCTTTCTGATTCAGGTCGCTCATTGTTTTCCTTTGCTGTTATGAACATGTTACTGTTACCATGACTGTATCCTATTGTGACTGAGTAAGCTTGTAGTCAGTAATGTTTTGTGGGTCAATCATATAGTCCTTAAAGGGGCCAAGGATGGAGATTAGCTGGGTGACAACTTCCAGTTGAAAGATGAAGCTGTTTTTTAACTTCAGATAGTTTTTTAGCGGCTCTCATTAGGGATAGGCGACAATCGGCTGTGAGGACGCGAGGGGGTAAGCTTTTTATTGCCCTTACTGCCCTATCCCATTTGTGATATTCATATTCAAGGGTGGGCATTTTATACCATTATAACACAATATTTAGGGTTGTCAAGTGTTTTCTTCTCATTTGTAAAAATCTCTTCATAATTACTTCGGCCAAATTAAATCGACTACTATAGCGGCGAGTGATATTCCTGCAACTGCAAAAAACGTCATCAACAATATATAATACATTGGCTTATCTAATCCTTTCTGAAACTAAGTTGGAAGTTCACTGTGGGGGCTTTGCGGAATCATGGTATTTCAGACGACGATATACAAAACGCCGGTGAAAACGCCGGTGAAAACGCCGGTGAAAACCAGGAAGTATCATATTGGTCGTACATTATTGGGAAACAATGAAGATGTAGACAACATTCTTATCCTATATAAGTAAGTACTCCAATTAGCCCTAAGTGTACCAAGACTAAAATTTTTATTTGCTTTAGAATCTTCCCATATTTTACCATCATAACGTTCTAATGGAGTCCCGTCTAAAACATGCCCGATAAATTCATCAAATGTTTCTATGGTTTCATACATCTAATCTCCCTTAGTAATTATACCTTTTGAACAGCAGAGTGTATCCATTCACGGTTTAATACTTGTTTTAGCTTTCCGATTGACTGTTTGCCACAACTCTTACAGTAACGATTATGCAGCATACTTGTTCTTCTATGCCTTTTTCCCAGTACATCATCACACACACCACAGACCGTTAACCATTTTGGTTCGGGCATGACAGCATTACTTGTGCATCTTTCTCCGGTACAACCAATTCTCTTTGCAACTGTTTTCCACGTATGATTATGCTTAGCATCTATGCCAGCAATAAAGTGTGCAATCTCATGAAGAATAGTATTTTTTACTATCTCGACTGAATTAAGTTGGATTAAGTATTTCGACAGACCAAGCACGGCAGGTTTTTTACCCTTGAATCTTGCGATACCTAATGTTCTTTTACCGCGAGTAAGAGTAATAGGAATGTAGTTGAAACCATGCTCATTTAAAAGCCTATTGGCAAGTGTTACTGCCTCATACGTGTTCATGTTTGTTCCTTTATGGGGTTAAGTTGATATCCTCAATATAGCATATCAATCACATAAGTCAAGCACAAACTCAAGCACAAACTCAAATAATTTTACCATTAGATGATTCTAATTTTATATCCAATTTATCTAATAAAGCTTTTGGTAAATACTGCTCAAATAACTGTGTTCTATATTTTTCATCAAACAAAACAATCTCTCCTGTTTTCTTATCATACTCAGCATATCCATTAGTTAGACACCAATTTGTCCATCTAACATTCTCTACGATTCTACCATCAAGATACCCACCAATATATGATACCATACAAAAAACTATTGTTACTATGCCCATAAACAAATACATTTTAAAGTCTTTATTATTCATTGTTACTTTCTGATAAATCAAATAAATAGTGCATAATTGCAAGAGGAACGACTATAAATAAGGGAACCCACCATACCCAAAAACATAATACTATATCGTTATTTGTATTGACAAAGTCTGGGTTTTTAATCTTTTCTCTTTTTAGATATAAGGCACAATATACTGTAATAATGCCAAACAAACAGTATAATATTATACACATGAGTATAATTTCTGTCATTTAATCCTCCATTAAATTAATTCTCAGTTTTGGCTTATAGAATATCGCCCCTAAACAAAATACTTATTTAATAGTAGTCTGTCGTGTTTATTGTTTCGTGGCAATGAATATAAAGGGAGATTAAGTTTTGTATTTTGCAATTTCAGTGAATCATTACCTATAATTAGATTTAACCCGCCTGTTTTATCGCTCACTTCGATTTTCATATCGTTTTGCCACAGGATATTCTCAATTTGTTGGAGGATAATTTCGCATGGACTACGCTTTTTGGCGGCTATTGCTTTCATTTAATTCCAATTCTGGTATTAATGGATTAAATAGAGTTAAATGTTTAATGAATAGAAATTGTTTTGGCTAATCTGACTGCCTAATTTAGGCTGAAAACCTGTATTAAATGTTGTTAAATAAGGGATTAAATAGAGTGAATTGTGTGACTGTGATAATTGCATTATAACCTATAAAACAAGTATGTCAAGCATAAAATTCCTAGATACATAAAAAAGATATATATAGTCTATTAAATAGAGGATATAAGGATTCTTTGGGTAAAGTCCTCACAAAACTAATAATAATGCTTTATTTTCTTCCTTTTCCCTATTTTTATAGGGTAAGACACCCATTTAGATTCATTATAACATACCTTATGTGGGTTTCAATCCCATTTTTGAAAACTTTTTAGATACTTTTTATGAGTCTCAGACTACTTTTTACAACTTTTTAGAACCGTTTAACAGTCTTTAGCAACTTTCTATACCTCTAATGGGGGGTTTTGGTGCTATTTGCGGCATTTGTTGAAAAACGGAAATGTGCATATTCCTGCGGTTCTAGCTACATTGGGTGCGGTTTTGCGACTAGGGGTATAAGAATTTATTGATTATGCCATTCCTGACCAAAAATCTTGTGAATGTCGCACTCTAAAACAATCACGAATTTTATTTTTTTGATTACAGATATACAAATTGAGCAATCGGCTGGCAGGAGTATTGAATAGTCTATATAATACTTTTTCTTCTTCTCTCGATTCGATTGTGATAACTAATGAGTATGGTTTAAATTGTATGACTTTTGTTGAATCGTGTCTAATGGCTTTCATATATTCCTTCGCAGAAAAAGTTGGTTTGGACAGGACTTCCTCATATGCCTGTATTATACGGAGACTTTGAAGAATTGCAAGAGAAATCCAGCAAAAAAGAAAATTTATTTTAGGGGTTGACAGAATTAACTTCCTATGTTATAATGGTAGAGTGGAGATAGAGCCAAAAATATAAAACAAACAATGTTTATTATTATTCATTATACCATATTGTTGCGGTTGTGTCAAATAATCGCTCATTCTTAATATTATTCTTTTTTTATTTTGGGCTTGACAACATATCAGAACTGTGCTATAATACTATAATGGGGATAGTGTCCTATATATAAAACAAATAGGGCGTATATTGTTCATTATACCGTACATTATAATATTTGTCAAGAGCTAAAAATAATGCACCAGTAGTTATTTGACATGCCGACACCACAAACAGTCCATCGCCCCATAATATTCTTATAGTGTCCATCAGATTTTAGCCATGCCAGCATACACGCCTTGACTGTTCTTTGTCCAGTCGCCACATTCTCAGAACCAGAACTTCTGTTACATGCTTTGATTCGACTACTAAATCCTGAGTGTGTCATACTTCTATTCCTAGCCATATACTCTGTATGTCTTTGTGCCTGTGTGTTCAAACACTTATCCAATTTAATCGGTGATAGTTTATTTTTGCTTCTTGCATAATTTACTTGTTTTAACATATCATCTACGATATTCATAATTTCTCCTTTTATATATCTTACACCTTGACAACGTTCCATTGTGTGCTATACTATATTATAGTGGGGATAGTGCCAGAAAGTTCGGTCGATGTCAAGCTACAGACGATAAAGGATTGGGCTGGACTGCTCCAAGTATTCAAATGTAAATAATCGGTCTCTGACTAAAAGTTCGGTCGATGTCAAGCTATAGACGATAAGGGGTTGGACCGGACTTACATAGACTATTCAAATGTAAATAATCCGTCTTCGACTAAAGTTCGGTCGATGTCTAGCTATTGACGATAATGGCTTAGCTGGGACAAATGAACAATAGACTATTGTAAATAAACGATAAAGAGTTAAATAGGAGATTCCAAATAAACAATATTGTACAAAAATGTAGACATAAAAAAAGACGGCCCGTTAGGACCGCCCATATAATAATATAAAAGATATAAATTTATTTTCCTAGTGATACGTCAATAGTTTCATAGCTACCATCAAGGCAATCCCGTTGTGCATCAATAACACTTTCTAAAATATAATCGCTTTGTTCATCTTCTGACAATGCTTGCCATTCTACTCCTGTGATAACTTTTTCATCTTTCGTCTCTTCCCCTATCAAAGGAATATATTGGAATTTTACTTCGTTGGGGTCAACTTCAATCCATCCTTCAAAATCTACTATGATATTTTTCGACATTGTTTTAGTTCCTTTATTATAGTTCAATAGTGTCATTACAACCAAACGCTTCTAATGCTTCCCCAGGATTATCTTTTAAAACTTGTATACGTCGTTCAAGAGCATCTATTAGCGTGTTGGCAGGTATCTTCTCAGCATCTTCTGTATCGTGGTCAATGGTAAATGCTATGTCAAACATTGTATTATACTTCATTGTTCTTTTCTCCAAGGTTATAGGTACGTACCATCGCTTAGAATAATCGTGCTTCTATCTCTAATTCTAATTCTTCTTTCTCTTTTTCTAGTTCTTCGCAGTATCTAGCCAACACTCGGCAAGACCTAGCACAAGTAAGAAAGTTTACTCTAATATCCCCTTCCCATTCTGTAGCCTTCGCTACCGAAAAAGCCTTGTCTAATGCTAGTGTTCTAGTTTTAGTTGTCATCTTTTGTTCTCCAAAATACAGGGACGGTGGCGGTTTCGCATCTTTAACTACTGTTCAAGTGTTTATCTTGTATAACTCCCCTCACCTTTCAGGTGTTTCAATGCTTTGCCAGCATCACTACCTTTAGGCTGAATACTGTGGACTAGCAAGTAAAAATCCTCATTCTTTAGAGACGGCCTAGCAGCGTGGCTATCGTCATGGTCTATCGGCCAACCCTCACGCTTAGCTTGCTCTATTTGTTCTACTTTAGCTAAAACCGTAGCACTACGCAAATTGTGCTTGGCAATTAAATCGTCACATCTACCACCATAGCTAGCAGTAAGAATTAAATTCTCAGGAATTAAACCTAGCCTAGCTACCCAATATGGCAGACTCTTAGTATAGGCATACCATAAGACTTCGGGCCTAGCTTGTGCCGTAGCCATTAGAGCGTCAAAATACATTTGATTGAATATATCGCCTGCTACGTCAATACGGATGATTCCCGCATTATTAGGCAATGAGAACAATAAAACATCGACTAACTCTTGAATACTATTCTTAGACTTTAGAATATCCTCATTATGTTTTCTGGCATTGTAAGTATTCGTAAACAATACTTCTTGACTTGCCGAAAAACAACGGAATAGAGTATCTGGCCCGTCTTTAATAGTACGCTTGCCATCTTCCCCAACTACCGCTTTAGACAAACATTCTTTAGCGAATGGGCACGTATAACCAGACCGTCCACTATCAAAAGAATAGACTTTACGCTTGTTTTCCAAAAATGGTTTTAATTCTTCTACGTTATTCAATTGGCGAAGTTTGGCGTTTGCCCCTGAAAATTTTAGCTTTGTCATTTTGTTACCTTATGGGTTAGTTGCTTCCATACTCAAAGTATAACACACAATGGGAGTTATGCAAGAGAAAACACGAAAATAAAAAAAATAAATTTTGGGCTTGACAACCTAGTAATGATATGGTACAATGATATAGTGGAGATAGACGCAAAAATTGAAAATGTTAGTTTGGGTAAGATAGCTTTTTCCTTATTTTTTCCAGAATTTACTTGACAAACTCCCTCGGATATGGTAAAATTTAAAATTATGGATTAGACAATACAAAAAACACTTTAGAAAAATGAGCCCGCCGTGACTCGAACACGAGACCTACGGATTAAAAGTCCGTTGCTCTACCAACTGAGCTACAGGCTCATTGCGCTTTATTTTGTAAGAAGAACTATCTATCTTTTCTTAATAACAAAAACTGGAAGGGGTGGGAGTCGAACCCACATTACCCAAAATTAATTAGTAAGCGAGAATTATTCCGGTGAGGTTTAGTAGCCGACTGCCATGCTTCTCTTAACACAGCCACCGAAGGCGGTGTTGCCGCCAACTATTATATTCTCTAAGTACGTTACTTAGAAAAACTTACTAATCAAACCCTTCCATATTGTTTAGCACATTTTGTTTCCGTGTTTATCAATTCGCGTAATAATCCATCCCGCTTCATTTGGATAGTGGGTCCGCAGAATATACGTAGCATTATTTATTGATTTACTAAGTAATGGAGTTATTTCGCTTTCTTCTCTGAATTCTATCAAATAACGATAGCCCAATTCATACGAGAAAGCCCATCCACTATTCTTATCTTTTTCTAATGTAGAAATGGTATTTTCTGTTTCTGGTTTGATATAATACATGATTTATTCCGGTGTTATTAGGATTACAAGGACTAAAATAATAAATAGCAAACATCTCCTTTGTCTCAAGAGTAATTATCTTTCATTAAGACCTAACAAATTAAATCCCTCATTTAATCTGGCACCAATAGTCTGCTGCCGATTGTGTTCTCTGTTTCCTGCTGCTTTCCTTGCTCCTTCAATCTTACTTTCTCTAGTGGGATTGCAATGGTGGTTTTTATAGCCGCTTTCCTCATGCCTGATAATTTCGCCACAAGTAATACACGTATCCATATTATTCATCCGTTGTTAAAAATACCGCTCTCTCGGCGGATTAGCCCATCTTGACGTACTAGACTGGGCTGACACCTAACTGATTGTGATTAGGCTTTTTGTCGGGACTTGGTAAAATCTGCCGTCTACCTTAATAACGGTGTTCAAACCACGGCGGGCGACGAATCGACCGATGACAGTACGGCCATTTGGGTAACGAATTACACAAGACATAACTAGACTCCTTGGGGGTGAAAAAGGTAAACTCTCTTACTACTTCCATTCTACACTATAAAACTGGCTTGTCAAGAACTTTCTTAAATTTTATGCTCCCCATACAGTCTCTCCCCCAAATGGGGGTTGTAGGCGTGGAAGACTACTGATGCCTCGTTATTCATCTCATTTTGAGACTACACTGTATGCTGCCCAATATCGGAATCGAACCGATTGCTCTCACGTTTATCGCCTAAACAAGTTAATTACGCTTGCTCGATTTAAATGCCCTAGAAACATTCTCGTCGCGGCAATGAGTGTGTTAACCAATTACACCATATGGGCATAATGTTTCGTTTCCTCTCATACTTAAGTTATACCATAGTTTGAGAGTAATGCAAGAGAAAAACAAAAAAAGAAAAAAATAAAATTAGGGGTTGACAACCTAGTAAAACCATGCTATAATGCTATAGTGGAGATAGATAGCCAAAATGAAAATGTTAGTTTAGGTAAGATAGTTTTTTTCATGTTTTTTTGACAAATAACTTGACAAACTCGCTAGGATGTGGTAAAATTGAAAATTATAGATTAGCTAAGACGCTAACTAATTATCATAAGCTAAATCAGATTCTATAAAACATTCATTACATTCCGCTAATGGATTACCATGCGGACATTCATTTTATTCGTCCTTTGTTAAAAACGGTTCGCGTAATTCCTCAACCAATTCTATTGCTGTCTCTAATTCGCCAAGATTATCATTCTGGGCTTCTTGAATAGCAAAGTGTATCCATTCCAATTTATCGTAATCAGACATATGTTCATGATGTGGATAATTGTTTTTTATTTTATCCATGATTTATTTCCTTTTAGTTTATTGTTTATTTCCAGTATCTTTTTTTTCAAGGCTTTTTCTTCATCAATAAACATAGCATTATCTAATGCCGCTTCCAGACAGCTTAACTCAATTAAAAGATTATCAATAGTTTCATCGTTCATTTAATCCCCCATAACTGGATAGATTTCACCACCATGAGCAGCAATTGCAAAGTCACCCATAGCGGTTTGTGCTCCACCATGACTAGCCGGAATTATAGGTGCTCCCACAGTACAGAACTCGTTGACATTGTAAAACTGTCCATCACGCTTTATCCATATATCATCTACCGTTTCCCAATCTTCTAAAACATAGGACTTAGGTAGGTCTAAACGAGTATACATTTTGTAGGGTCTAGTTCCTAGTTTCATTTAATTCTCGATTGTTAAAATTGGGTGGTTGTCATCTAAAACATCATTTCCAACAGTAAAAGTAAAATCACTAACTGCAAAAAATTCGTCGCTGACTTCGCAATATACGGATACATCGTGGGCTAGGTTAGACGGACTTAATTCATACAATTTAGTTAGTAGTTCGCCATAGGTCATTGTTGTTTCCTTTGTGTTGTTGTTGTTATACCCGCATTATATCATATACTGGGAGTTAGTCAAGCAAAATCTTAAAAGTTCGGTCGATGTTAAGCTATATAAAAAACACAGTTTGGGTGGGACAGACACGGACTAGTAAAATAGGCAATATAGGTAAGATGGAGAAAAGGGCGAAATAAATGCTTATGAGTTATTTGGGGGATATGTTAAAATAGGCTGGATAGGCAATATAGGAATATGGGTAGTCTGGGTAAGCAATAAAAAAACAAAAAAATATAAAGAATTCGCTTGACAAATTCTAAAATTGTGGTATAATATTAAAAAAGTAGTTTGGGTAAGATAGGCAATCTGGGTAGTTTAGCAAACATGAATAGGAAAAGCCCCCCTTTCGGGGGGCTACCTCGGATTAGTTGATGAAGAATAAATAAGCCCCCCTTTCGGGGGGCTGGCTACTTAAGCAGCTAAGGATAGCTGAAGCGCCCGGTTTACCGTAGTATCCTCAAGTGCTAGCATCTGACGCTGAAACGTACTCGGACTATTTCGTCGGGTCTTGTCGTGCTGGATGTACCCTTGTACACCATTGTACAATTCCCACATTGTAGCCCGCTCGATATTTCCCGCTCGGCCAAACGTCGCTTGACGCTCTCGGATTATCCGGTTGACAATCGCCACGGCCCGATTTTGGTATTTACGAGCTACCGTATCGGTCGCTTCGCTCGGCAGGGGATAAACTTGGGCGATGTAATCCGCAATCGTGCTTTCGCGGGTCTGCATCTCTGCTGCAATATCGCCTAGATTCTGCCATTGGTTCGCCAGACTGGAAAACTGACCAATCAAGCTATCCATTTTGTCCCGCAATCCGCTTGTGTGGCGAATCGTCTGCCGATAGCTGCCAGCCGACGATATCATCATCAAATTTTGGCATCTGTCGTAATATGCCCCCAAGGTGGCTGAAAATGCCCGACCATTGTATCCACCGTAAACAAAACAGCGAGGAAACAAATTGTCGTTGGTCCCGCAAATCGAACGCCGATGTTCTTTTGACGGGCAAATTGTCAATCGGTGTCCATTGTGCCAGCCACAATCAATATCGACTACATCGCCCCATGCTTCGCTTGCCGCTTCGCCCAATGCCTTAACATCATCTCTTGTGTGAGGCACGTAGCCCTTTTTGGGGGCATAATCCAGGCACTCCCATGTGTCGTCGCGGAACAACCCAAAGTGGGGAGTTTGTAGGCCGTCTGGCCCTTGGAGTCTCAACATCCGCACTTCGCCGGGAAAAGCGGAATCAATTTTATCGCCAATCGTTTCCTTCGTCATTGTACCAATCATCTAAACACTCCTGAAAAAGGTCATTTAGTGGGGCTTGCCATTGCTGCCCCTCTCATACCTACGTTATACCATACAATAAGAGTAACACAAGCAAAATCGGCCAATAATCCAAAAAAAACTAAAATGAATAAAAATCGGTAGAAAACAAAAAAAGACTTGACAAGCTAGAATTATCGTTTATAATGAGTATAGGTCAGGATAGGTGTGGAAAATTCAAAATTTTTGATTAGATAGTACATTTTATCCTTGACAATGGTTTGCTATAGGTTATAATACAAGAGTAAGGCAATCACACCCACAAGGATAAAACAATGATTATCAAAGTAATCGACGAAGCTGGCCATTTTGCATTAGTCGAGACCGAAGCAGGATTTGCAATTCAATTTTCTGCTGCGAGAGTAAACCAGGAAACGAGAGGGGGCTGGGTGCAAGCAGGAGGCATTGCAAGCAGAATCGGCACCGACCACGATTTGAAAAATTTTGAGAATCTGGAATCTGCGAAAAAAGCATTTAATTCTCAACAAGATTCATTGCTTGCAGAATTTGCAAAATGGGGAACCAACTAACCACCCATATGGGGGGGAGCCCTTCGGGGCTCTTTTTTCTTTTTTTTTCAAGATTTTGCTTGACAAGTGGGCTGGAGTATGGTATAATTAAAATGTTGGTTTAGGTAAGATAGGCAATCCTGGTAAGTTGGGTAGTGTAGGCAATTTGGCGAAAATTGTCCTTTGGACAATACAAATAAAAGACCCCCCTTTCGGGGGGTTCCTCTCAGTCATTTGTTGAGTAGCCCTTGTCCGCTGAGTCCGAAATTCGACCAATCATTATTTTTCAAAGAATTTTCTATTGCGATTTCGTCCATGATTTCTTCAATCTCATCAAATTGGTCATCGCAAATCAACTCATCAGATTCCTGAATTGCTCGGACCATCGCGGACATTTTTCCAATCTTCTTATCTTCAAACATGATTTCTTCAGCACACTCTGCGATTTTTCTTAGCTCATTCATTTTTTTCTCCCAGAAAGTATTGTTTGCTTCAATACCCCTATTATAACCTACAATGGATAATATGCAAGTAAAATCCACAAATAAAGTAAATAAATTTTTTCTTCTTTTTTTTAAGATTTCGCTTGACAAACCATTGATTGTGTGGTATAATTGAAAATGTTAGTTTGGGTAGGATAGGCAAGCTAGGTAATCTGCGCGAAAATTGTCCTTTGGGCAAGACAGATAGTTCCGTCGATACTTTATC
>Ga0115002_10008688_pt1 | contig 11215 bp, 11 predicted proteins | sample ArcticOcean_MG_C_8_FD_89576 | JGI IMG/M metagenome (GOLD analysis project Ga0115002, IMG submission 89576) | Marine microbial communities from western Arctic Ocean - ArcticOcean_MG_CB11_86 | ecosystem: Environmental > Aquatic > Marine > Oceanic | place: Arctic Ocean: Canada Basin | collected... | reverse complement strand
TGTTGTGCACAAGCCGAGACTGCTATCGGACAACGGCTCCAGCTATGTCTCCGGCGAGCTGGCTGAATGGCTAGGTGACAAGAAGATGAGGCACGTCAGGGGGGCGCCATATCACCCGCAAACACAGGGCAAGATCGAGCGTTGGCGCCAGACCCTGAAGAACCGCATCCTGCTGGAAAACTACTTCTTCCCGGCAGACCTGGAAGCGCAGATCGAGACATTCGTCGATCATTACAATCACCGGCGTTATCACGAGAGCATCAACAACCTCACCCCCGCATACGACTACTTCGGGCGTGCGCAATCTATTTTAAAACAAAGAGAAAGGATCAAACTGAAAACGATGGAGAACCGGCGCTTGCAACACCGCAAAGACGCCGCTTGATATATTGAACCAGATGAGCCAGATCCTCCTTTAGATCAGGCCGCTGTTTGTTCCAATTTATATGACGACAGACACTCTATAGTCCTATCAGCACTTGACACGTCTGAATAAACTAGATGATAATTTTATAAGAATCTCGGTGGACAGTGACTAGAGGATGTCGGTCAGGAGTATCAAATATTTCACAGGCCCCGCTGTTACTACGCAACGGGAATAAAGTGGCATAAGATTGACAAAATTCCCTTCATCAAAATTTCCTTTATAAGGAGGCTACCTAAATGAAACGCAAGAACCAGGGACTCGTTTCAACACCGGCACCGATGAGTCGCCGGCGTTTTCTAAAAAATACCACAATGGGGGCGGCCGGCTTGGCTGGCGCTAGCGCAATGGGCGGCATGATGCCGCGTATGGCAGCTGCTTCGGACGATCCGCTGGTCTTTGGTTTTTGGCCGTGGGGTAGCGAGATTGTCACGTCTAACGCCGAAGCGTTCATGGCGGAGTACAATGAAAAAGTAGAACTGATGCCGATTCCCGGCAACTACGCGGCCGTGCTGGAAACCAAGCTTGCTTCACACACAAAGCTCGACATGTTCTACGCTCAGCGCGGGCAAGCCGCGCGGTGGCACGCTGCCGGATGGATTCGGCCGATCAATGATATGCCTGGATTGGATGAGATCCGAAGTGAAATGTTCCCAGGCCTCGATGCCGACAGCCTTGCGCCGAACGGCGACTATCTCGGGTTAACCTATTACAATGGCGGACCATTCTGCCTGTTCCGGAACGAGAAAATACTAGAGGCCGGCGGCCATGGCGGAACCGGCAATGCTTCCGACTACCCCACGACCTGGGAGGAAGTTGCCAATATCTCGCGCGACTTGAAGAAGAAGGGCATCTCAGAGCACCCGTTGGTGCTTAGCTGGTACAATGCCTGGACAGGCCTGCCGTGGGCGCTTACTGCGCAATGTTTTTCAGAGGGCGAATTTTTGATAGCCGACGATCTGACCGCGACATTCGATGAAAACACGCCACTTCTTAAGGTTCTGACCGATTGGAAACAGTGGTGGGACGAGGGGCTAATTCCGCCTGGTATCTTGACCATGCAGGAGTCAACCATGCTTGACGCCTTTGCTACGGGCAAGTACGCATTTAGCTACTACATGGATTATGCCCACTTCGTCTACGGCGATAAGACCAACCCGAATATAGGCCCTTACAGCAGCCAAAACCCCCTGACGCCGGGCGCCACGCACGATACAGTTCTCGTCGGTCACGCCCTGCTTTGCATGGACCAAAGCGAGCGCTCCGAGGAAGATACCTTGCGCGCATGGGAGCTGATGAAGTTCTACGGCGCGCAAAACAGCAAAGGAGAATACCACACGCACAAGCGTTGGGTCGAAAAAGCTAATCTGCCAATTCCCTTCCCCGAAGTCTACAGCGACCCCGATTCTAAGGAAGCAATCATGAAGTGGATGCATCCTGAACACGGCGAGCAAGCTTATCAATGGCAGTATGACGGCCGCGAGCGCGCCAAGGGCCCCAACCATCTCAAGGCGCCATGGTACCAGGAATGGGACGCGACCATGCACGACATGATCTCCAACGACTTGCTCCTGAAGGGCTCTATCACGCCAAGGGATGCGGTGAAGGATCTGCGCAAGATGTGGGACAGATTGCATAAGAAATACACCTAGTCGCACTAGGCTAGGCAAAGGGAGTAAGCGCAAGTCATGGCAACCGTAACACTTGAGAACATCACAAAAAAGTTTGATGACACGGTCGCCGTCGATGACGTGTCGCTGTCGATATCGGATGGAGAGTTCGTCGTTCTTCTCGGGCCATCTGGCTGCGGGAAGACGACGACTCTCAATATGATTGCAGGGCTAGAAACTCCGACTTCTGGCAATATCTCGATTGCCGGCAGGCGGGTTGAACGCGTGCCGCCTGATCAACGAGATATTGCGATGGTTTTCCAAAGCATCGCCTTGTACCCACACATGACGGCCCATCAGAACATTGCCTTTCCTCTCAAGATGGCCAAGGTAGAGAAGAACGAAATTAACCGCCGCGTAAAGGACACAGCAGAATTGCTGCGTGTTAGTGATTTGCTCGAACGTAAGCCCCATGAGCTTTCCGGCGGTCAGCGCCAACGCGTGGCCTTGGGCCGGGCCGTCGTTCGAGACCCCGCAGTCTTTCTTTTCGACGAGCCACTCTCCAGCCTGGACGCGAAACTTCGGGTTGATATGCGCGTCGAAATTAAAAAGCTTCACGAACGCCTGGGCGCAACATTCATCTATGTTACGCACGATCAGGTCGAGGCCATGACAATGTCCACCCGTATCGCTGTCATGGATCAGGCGCATATCTTGCAACTTGGTCCGCCGGAGGAAATTTACGGCCTACCTAAAAGCACGATGGTTGCCGGCTTTGTAGGCACTCCAGGAATGAATTTTGTCCCGGGGTGCATCGATTCTGTAAATGGTGTCAAGACCTTTAAATCGGCTGGCTTCGAGATTGCTTTGCCCGAGGGCATGGTGGATAGCACCATCGACACCATAACATTGGGTATTCGGCCCGAAAGCGTGTTGGTCGGAGAAATTGGCGAGGACCATGCCAAGATCAACGGCAACGTGTTCGAGACGGAGCCAGTCGGCTCCGACCTTTTTTTGGACATCAATTTTGAAAAATTTTCTACGGATCAAATCGCTGAGACCTCGCGCCTGTTCAAGGTGAGAACGCTGCCTGACATGCGCGTAAAAGCTGGCGACAAAGTAATGCTGAGCTTGCCTCATAAGAAAATCTATTTTTTCGATGCAACTGGGCAACGGGTTTACCCACGGTAAATGGAGTTAACGCGATGAGGACATCGGGCAAAGCGAAGGCGAAGCGTCTTCGTGCGCGGTTTACGCGAGTGAGAGCTTAGGCCGTGGCTGGACCCGCGCGCTCAAGGGCGTCCCTAACGGACCCACAATTTGCGCTGATAATCGTATCAGGCGTAATCATCTTTCATTTCATCATCATTATCATTCCGCTGGGCTATTCTTTCTGGCTGAGCCTGCATGAAACCAATGTCATTCTGCGTTCGACCGAATATGTGGGATTTGACAAGTGGGGCGAGGTTCTGACCAGCAAACAGACTATCAACGGCACGCTGCTCAGCCTCTATTTTGCCGGCATCGCGGTCGTTCTCTCTTTCCTTCTGTCGCTCGGAATCGCCCTTGTATTGAACCAGGATTTCCCCGGGCGAGGCTTTCTGCGCGCCATGATTCTCCTGCCATGGGCCGTTTCCGAGGTCGTTACCGCGACTATGTGGACGATCATTCTTGAACCCAATTGGGGCGTCCTCAACGGCATATTCCCTGGGACTCTCTGGATCAGCCAGGATTGGGCGATGTTTTGGGTTGCCTTTGCCTTTGTTTGGCATATGGCACCGCTAGGAGCGTTTTTCTTTCTCGCTGCTCTCCAGACCATCCCGAAACATCTCTACTATTCGGCCCGTATTGACCGTGCCGGAATGTTTGCTCGTTTCCAATATGTGACCCTGCCGCATATCCGCTATGCCGTTTTGATCGTGCTAGTGGTGGTGACCGTGGAAGCCTTTCGCCAGTTTGATTTGGTCTTCGCCATGACCGGCGGTGGCCCGGGAACGGTTACGCAAATCCTACCGCTGCTGATCTTCCGTTATAATTTTCAATTCTCTGAATACGGCTTAGCGGCGGCGGCCTCCTACATCCTGATCATCATCGCAACGATGCTGGCGGTGGCTTATTTTGTTGCCCTGACACAGAAAAAAACAAAGGCGCGCGCGGTCACCGAAAGCCCGGGCGCCGTCAGAGTGCGCACATGATTCGGCGTCGCGAAAAAGTTTTAATTGGCGTCTCTGCAGTCGCCGTCGTCCTATGGACAGTGGTCCCGTTCTTTTGGATGATTTACGCCTCATTGATGCACGAACACGAGGTTCAGCAAGGTCTTTTGCGCGTCGTTGAGGATCCGACGCTAGAAAATTATGAAAGAATATTTGGCCTGTCGGAGACTGAAGCACTTTTTGGTGGTCAGACAAAATCCATCTTAAGGGGCTTCATGAACAGTTTTATTGTCGCCCTTCCGACTGCTATCATCGGCACCATTGTGGCAGCGCTGGCGGGCTACGCGTTCGGCCGCTTTAAATTTCCTGCAAAAACGCCTCTGCTCTTTACCTTGCTGATGACGCGCGTCTTGCCACCGATCGCTATTCTTATCCCCTATTTCACGCTGTTTCGCGAGGTCGGCATGGTTGGCAATCATGCTGGCCTGATTATTACCTATCTAACGGGCGTGATTCCCTTGCTCACTTGGGTTCTCATGGGCTATTTCGCAACACTTCCGGTCGAAATGGAGCGCGCGGCCCGCCTCGACGGATGCAGCCGCCTTGGCGTGCTGTGGTACATTATTCTGCCCATGGCGGCGCCGGGAATTGCCGCCGCATTTATCATTGCCTTTCTATTTTCCTGGAACGAACTTTTGTTTGGCATTATTTTAACGGGCGGAACAAGTGCGCAGACCCTCTCTCCTGCCTTGCTGGCCATATCGCCATTGACCGCGACAGGCTATTCAGGAATGGCGCTTTTCTCGGCTGCGAGTTGTCTCTCGATTCTCCCACCTCTCCTCTTGGCGCTCGTGTTCCAACGATACATCACTAGCCTCAATATCGTTGATCCCGTGACTTTCCGGGAAGACTAAAGCGGACTGTCTGTCGTCATATAAATTGGAACAAACAGCGGCCTGATCTAAAGGAGGATCTGGCTCATCTAGTTCAATATATCAAGCGGCGTCTTTGCGGTGTTGCAAGCGCCGGTTCTCCATCGTTTTCAGTTTGATCCTTTCTCGTTGTTTTAGAATTGATTGCCCACGCCCGAAGTAAACGTCTGCGGGCGCGAGATTGTTAATGCTCATAGCCTTCTTGCCCGCCGTGGAGAGAGGTGATTACACCACCGCCTTTAAAGAGTGGCGGCCTCTGGTCGAGCAGGGTCATGCAAAGGCCGAGAACAACCTGTACTACGGTGTCCCCAAGGATTACGCTGAAGCGCTGAAGTGGTGTCGCGGCTGTTCAGCAGGGTGATGCAGCCAGATTTGCCAAGCCACTTCTAAGTGCGCTTGAACGTTGCGCCACGATAGCTGTCGGCGCCGCCATACGCGCCAACAGGGCATTATCCGCCAGCAATAATCTGCCCGCCGCTAGAGTGTTTTCCAGTCAGCCGACTGTTCAAAGGCGTAGGCTGTCTTGTAAACAACCGTTTCGTCAAAATGTTTTCCAACGATCATCAAGCCGACGGGTAAGCCTTCGCTTAACCCGCAGGGCACCGTGATCGCCGGATGACCCGTGATGTTAAAAACGGCGGTGTTCGCAAACATTTCATGGGCCCGTTGAATATTCAATTTAATCGACGCATCCGGCGGCGGGATGGGCGTTGCCTTGATAGGCAGGGTAGGCATGACGATTACATCGCATTCGCCCAGCGCGCGATCATAGGCGGCGGTTATGCGCCGTGCAATGTTCTGCGCCTTGCCATAGAAATGCCCGCCATACTGATTGAGCATGAATTGGCCAAGTAAAAGGATATATTTTAACGAGTCTGAAATTTCATCCGAGCGGCTCTCCCAACCGGCAAGACGATCAATTAGATTTGTGTCATATAGGCCTTTCCAATTTGTGCCGAAGCCATTGCCGTTCATTTGATCAGCGGTACCTTCCACGCTGATAGGTGTCCATACAGCGGGTCCAACGAGATGTTCTGAGATTGAAATATCACGCACCGTCGCGCCAAGTTTCTCAAAGCGGCTGACGGCCTGGCGGACCTTATCATCAACATCAGATTCGGAGTTCGGATGACCAAACCCTTCCTTGAGAACACCGATGGTCAGACCGCTCACATTACCATCGAGAGCCTTGCTATATTCGATATTCGAGGGCACGCCGATTTGTCTCGGATCCAGACCGTCTGAGCCCGCGATCACTTCCAACAGAAGCGCGTTATTCGCCACGTTATTGGTCATGGGGCCAGCGTGATCAACCGTCATTTCGATCGGCATGATACCCGAAAAAGGAACGAGGCCAAATGTTGGCTTCAAGCCCACGATCCCGCAGAAAGAAGCAGGAATACGGATCGAGCCGGCCTGATCGCAGCCGATCGCCATCTCTACTTCGCCTGCCGCAACGACTGCGCCTGAGCCGGATGAGGAACCTCCGGTGGTATAGCCAGATTTCCAGGGATTTTGCACCGCAAGGCCCGTAGCGTTGGTATGGCTGCCGCCAGAAAAACAAAAATATTCGCAGGCCGTTTTTCCAGAAATCTCGCCGCCAGCATCGAGAATACGGCTTACGATGGTAGCGTCGATATCGGGAACGTAGCCTTCCAAAATTGAGGCCCCGTTCATCATCGGCACGCCAGCGACGCATACATTATCTTTTATCGCGATCGACTTGCCCGTGAGTTTGCCGCTCGGCGCCCCAGTGATCTCCGTCTTCCAATACCATGCGTTGTGGGCATTTTCAGCGGGCTGCGGGGGGTGGCCAGTCGTTCGGGGATGGATGACCGCCGGCTTCTCATCAGTCATCGAGTTCACGGTCTTGTATGAAGCAATGAGTGGCGCCATCGACTCAAGATAGTCTTCAGCTTCGATGCGACTAAGGGTCATGCCTAACTGTTTACCCACATCAATAATTTGATCCGCAGATGGAAATCGCATAGCCGTTCCCCATTATTTGATGATGGACATGCTCTACCATATTCATGTCCCAATATAAATTTTTATTTTGAAATATTTTTTCGCATTTTATCTACATTTTACACAATTTAACAAACTCGAATTTCGCAGATAAAGTCAGAAAATGGAGGGTATCCGATTAACTGTGTAAGCGGCCATGATGTAACTTCCGTTGAAGCAGGAGAATCACATGGCGATCAAGAACCGGAGCGTCAACGATGTCTTCATCGCCGTGGTTGACGGCTTGAAGGGCTTTCCCGAGGCCATCAACGCGGTGTTCCCGCAAACCTTCGTGCAGACCTGTATCGTGCATATGATCCGCCACAGCCTGAGTTATGTGGGTTGGAAGGAACGCAAGGCCGTAGCCGCTGACCTCAAATCTATCTACCGGGCCGAAAGCGCCGATGCGGCGGTGCTGAGGCTCGATGAATTCGAGGCTAAATGGGGCGACAGGTTGCCGCCCATCGGTCAATCGTGGCGACGAAATTGGGAGCAGATCATCTCGTTCTTGGCCTACCCGCAAGCGGTCCGCAAAATCATCTACACCACCAACGCCATCGAAAGCCTGAACATGAGCCTGCGCAAGATCATCAAAAAGCGGGGCCACTTCTCCAGCGATGACGCCAAGAACGTGGAAACTGGCGCTGAACCAGTTCGCCGTCCTGTTCCAAAACCGGTTTTCATCTTCAATATAGGGCATCTCTAAAAATACCCGGCCCCAGCCTTTATCCACTAGAATCACGACAGCACGACGCCGTAATCAGAGAAATTGAATATGGGCCAGTTGGGATTTTTTGATATCGCCAATCGATATTCTGGTCTGGACGCCAAGAACGACCCATTGGTCAAGATTGATGCCGTTGTTTCGTGGGAAGACTTCCGGGTTCGCCTTGAAGCGGTATGGCGTAAACCGCCTGAGGCGCGGAAATCGAATGCAGGGTGCAAGCCCTGGGACGCGGTGGTGATGTTCAAGGTGATCATTCTTTGTGCTCTTTACAATTTGTCGGACGACCAGGTGGAATATCAAGTTCGTGACCGTTTCTCGTTTGTACGGTTCTTAGGCTTGGGGCTTGAGGACAAGGTCCCGACCTAACTCTTGTTGTCTTCACCTTGATGTCGATTGTGTCGGCCTTGATCCTCGGCCTACCGATCTCATCCAATGTCGGCTGGTTGGATATTTCCAGAGCCGAAGAAGCACGTAAGCACGCCAGCGCCATAAGACACCAGTAAGACCCCGTGATTTTACGCCCAAAGGGGATCAACGCTTTAAGACACAATTTTGCCTGACAAACCGCCAAACGTTTGCCTGGCAGAGCGGTAGGCTGGGTCTAACCAAGCAACGGCATATAGTCGTCCAAAGTCTTGAGGCAGGTGTCGCGATCCGCTGTCGGTAAAAGCAAGAGAACCCGGTTGACGCCAGCATTCTTGTAGCCCTCGAGCGCTACTTTATCGCTTTCATCTGATTGTTCCACCAGGGTGGTGAGCGACGCCATTTGGAACACGGTTGTTTGAAGCGTTGCCATATCGCGCTCGGCCTCCTCGGCGATGCGGCGTAAGCGGGCCATGCCGTCTGTCATGTTGCTTGGGCCCATGGGCAGCCAGCCGTCGCAATATTCGACAACACGGCGCAGCGTGTGATCGGTGTTGCCGCCAAGGAGGATTGGCGGATGAGGTGTTTGTCGGGGTTTTGGTGCGGAGAATGCCGGGTCGAAATTAATGAAGTCGCCATGATATTCGCCCTGTTCTTGGGTCCATAGTTGTTTGGCGGCGAGGATGGTTTCGCGCAAAATCTTGAAGCGGGAATTATATGTGGCGCCGTGATTTTCCATCTCATCCACATTCCAACCGCCGCCGATACCGAAGATGAAGCGCCCGCCGGACAGGCAATCCAGGCTGGCGACCTGCTTTGCCAAATTGAAGGGGTCGCGCTGCGGCACGAGGCAGATGCTGGTGCCTATTTTTAGGGTTTTGGTCGCGCCGGCGGCGAAGGAGAGAGCGATGAAGGGGTCGTAGGTATGGTAATATTCTTTCGGCAGTTCACCGCCGCCCGGCCATTCGGTTTTGCGGCTGGCTGGGATGTGGCTGTGCTCGCACACCATCAATGATTCGAAGCCGCGCTGCTCCAGCTCGACCGCAAGCTCCGTCAATTGAATCGAATATTCGGTGGGGAAGAAAGATATGCCGATGTCCATTTTTGTTCTCCGTGGTTCTCTGTGACTCTCGAGGCGTGGCCGGCCGGGCTAGCGACGAAGCAACCAAGCGAGCCTATCATACGAGAAGGCCGTGGCATGCTTGGCCAAGGATAGGGACGTTCTGTGTGACCTAGGCCGAGAAAAAATATAGGGGGTGAATTCCTTCGGCGTGACGCCCTTTTACTCGCGTTTTAAGATTCCAAACGACTAGGTAGCATAGTCATAGTGCATTTCTGAGATGCTGTGCTATGACTGGCCGTGCTGTATGCACGGCAGTGTTCCTTAACGATAGCTCATGCGGAGACTAATCCTTCCGCTCAAGCTCAGGAGGCGGCCGTTCTCGGTCGCGGTGATTGGCTCGAATGTGGTATGGCCGACTAGGGCGCCTTCGAGGTACACTGCACTTTCAAGGTAGATCGCCACCCCTAACTCGCCCCGTTCGCCTATTGCCGGGTCAGTCGTTGTGATCCGTTCAGCAGTGCCTGCCGCATTGCAATACACAGCGTTCTCAAGCCCCATCTCAACGGGCGTGCCTGCTGTGATGGTCACCCAGCCAGCGGGTTCGCGCGCGCCGATCATGGTGCCAAGCGCAATCGCCGCAATGAGCTCCGCGAGAACCGGATGTGGAGTGATCGCGTTGTGCAACACGCCGACTGTAGCGCCACTCTCCTCGTCTTGCTTTAGCGCAAGGCCAAGATCGGGCCGCCTGCCGGCTCGTTTGGTATTGCGAAGATGAACGCCACCCCTGATGTCAATCGCGATGAGTCCGCAATCCGCCTCGGGGTTGGAATCAATCACACGATCCACGGCCTCAACCGCGGACTTGCCCGAGGCCAGAAGCCCCAGAGCTTCACAATTCATCGCCTCGCCGCTCACTCCGGTGGCGGGCGGAATACGGTGGCCAGTAACCAGGCCGCCTTTGGCATTAGCCGTGAGATATTGGGCGAGTGGCTCGGGCCTGTCGGGCCCACTCGAGATCAAGCCTGCGAACCGTGCCGTGGCGACTGCCGCTGGCGGTTCAACTCCGGTTGTTTCTCCTTCAGTAAAGAGTGTCATCGAGCCACCGCGCTGGGTTTCTGCACGGTACAGCACGCCGCCTTCGCCGATCGCCGCGAAAGTGACGAAGCCTCCGATCGCGCCCGAGCCCACCTTCTCGGCAGCCTTGAGCGCGTCGTAAATTGCCTGGCCCGCGTTCGATCCATATGCCCCGATCCCAATGGTCATCTGTCACCCTAAGCTTTTCGCGTGCGAGAAGTCTAACAGGCCAAAGTGCCGCGCACGTGATCAATTTCCTGTAATTTGTTCAGTTTAGCGGATATTGCGAAAGCTTCAATTCCTGCTTTCGCAACGACTGTAGATATGTCGTTACTCGCGGGACATTTTCTTTAGCCCCCCAGTTTTGAGAAGAAGGAGATGTTCATGATCAAAGATCAACGCGAGATACAGCGCAAGTTGCGGATACTTCGCCACGCTGAAGAGACTGGACACTGTCTGACGTCAGCGCCTATGGAACAAATTAAGGTGATTGGGTATTCAGACGGCCTGACGCAACAACACGGCCCCTGATTAAGGCGTCCTGAAAGGTACGCAGACGGGCCGCCGCATTCTGATTCATTTGATTATATATTGCAGCGCGCTGCTCGATGCCTTCCCAGAGATTGGTCCTTGGAGAAGATCCGGGTTTTTGCAGTCTTCAGGGATCGGCCACGAGGAAGGGTACATTATGAATGACTGCCAGTCATGTTCTTTGGGGCTGGCGAATTTCTCGACAACATTTAAGGAACGAAAGACTACCCACGCTGCAGCTTGAGAGAGATTCCAATATTCGGAACGATTTTCTATCGGCATTATTTAACCCGCCCCATTTATTGTTCGAGACTTCACCGCCACGCACAGG
>Ga0115002_10008687_pt1 | contig 11216 bp, 3 predicted proteins | sample ArcticOcean_MG_C_8_FD_89576 | JGI IMG/M metagenome (GOLD analysis project Ga0115002, IMG submission 89576) | Marine microbial communities from western Arctic Ocean - ArcticOcean_MG_CB11_86 | ecosystem: Environmental > Aquatic > Marine > Oceanic | place: Arctic Ocean: Canada Basin | collected... | reverse complement strand
TCGGTTAACACGTTCCGAAGCCAACCGCGCTGGCTCGCCCTTGTGCGATTTAGGCTGCAATACCTAGGGTGGCGTTCTACCTCGCTGGGGCTCGGCGAACTGACCCCAGGCTCTTGCGGCAACACCTTCGGCGTAAAGAGATCGAACTGCGGGATTAAATCAAATCATAACTTGCGAGACCACGGCCAGGATGGGCAAGATGCTCATGCCACACGCGTGGAGTTGATTTGCACGTAGATTTTGCCAACAGATTTCATAGTCCACGAGACCGTGGCACGAGCATCTTGCATGGCCAGGAATGACCGACACTCACGCGTTTGCTACAATCGGCGAACGAACTTCCAGTTTCCAATGGAACAATCGCGAGCTTTGAAATGCTTGAAGTAAACCAACACGAACTCCCATTCCTGCAACGGATCTTGGCAGAGCAAACCAACGTGGACGAAAAATTGGTCTATAGCGATTGGCTTCAAACTCAAGGCGATCCGCGAGGCCAATTCGTCAGCGATTATGTCGAGGCGATGAAGACGATGGAGTCGAATCTGTTTCCATCTACAGAAGGCTTTGAGGAATCTTGGCTCGATTTGATCGGTTTCTCGATGATGAGCAAGCTGGCGACCTTGGAAGAGCCGGTCACATATCGAGATCAAATTCTTCGTCTTTTGGAGCCCGCAATTCGTATTGATACGACAGAGCTTGCGGATACGGAAATCGAGATTGGGACCTCGAAGTACGGCGGTCATCCAGATCTTCCGAGCAATTTTGCTTGGCCCAAGGGGCAGGACTGCGACGCTATCTACAACGACGACACAAAAGGTGTCGAGGAACTCGCAGGATTCTTAATGCAGATGAACTTGGCGGAAGCGCAAAGTTCTTCTTTCGTCGCTCTACCTCTTCCCAAGTCGGGCTTGCTTTCATTCTTCTGTTACCAGGACGACGACAACGTCGACTGCATCGGCGTGCAGTGCTTTTACCATCCTGATTTGGGAGGGATAGAATGGAAGACGCCACCCTCCGAGTTGACGGACGAAAACGCAACCCGCGGTTCGAAACAGATCCAGTTACGCGAATGCCTTCGTATCCCTTTAACGTTTGAGACTGAGGACCGATCGCTTAACGAACTGATTTGGCAGCTATCGCAATCGATCGTAAACCAAACATTATTTGGTGTTCGCGATTACCAAACATCTGACGTTCATTTCATCGGTATCGACAAAGACGACTCCACGACAGTCTTCATCGACGTATCGCCTGATATTTCGAAAGTCGATTTGTCTTGGGTCGAATTCGACGGCGATACAGGGTTTAAGTAGGCCGAGGGTTTAAGTAGACCGAGACTATCTGCTCGACCGGCGCAGGGTTTCCCACGTCTCTGGTCGCCCTTCGGAAGTTCGCTCCAATCCACCCGCCAATCGCTTCACTTTAGAAGGAGACGTCGTTGCTAGCCAGCGGCGAGCCGTCTTCGGCTCCGAACATAATAGCGTCGCCGCTACCGCCGCCACTGAGTATGTCGGCATCGGTATCGCTGCTAAGCATTCCCGCGTTGGTGTAGGGTCGATCGAGGCCGGTCAGCGGTCCGTTCCATTCGACTAGCAATGCGAGTAGTGAAGCTTCAATGGCTTCGTTGGCTGCGGGCCCGTCGGCGAGTCGATCGATATTGCTTTCGCCGTAAACCCGGTCATCGCCGTTACCGGCTATTATCAGATCTTCGCCTTGGTTGCCGCGGAGGAAGTCATTGCCATCGTTTCCGATCAACACATCGTTGCCGAAACCGCCGGCAAGGCTGTCGTTGCTGGGACCGCCGACGAGTAGGTCGTTGCCGTTTCCACCGACGAGTTCGTCGTTACCCGACGCGTTGACATCGTCGAGGTCGTCACCGATCAAAACGTCCGAACCGCTTCCGCCTTGCAGCGCGTCGTTGCCGTCTTGTCCGACGAGTGTGTCGGAGCCGCTGCGGCCGGCGAGTTGATCGTTGCCAGAGCCGCCGTAGCCAGTGTTGTCGCCTTCACCGACCAAGATCCTGTCGTTGCCAGCTTCGCCAAAGAGTGTGTCGTCGCCCACGCCACCAGCGATATAGTCCTGCCCGGGGCCACCATGGAATTCGACATCGACGAGCAAGTTGCCCGAGATAGTCATCGCGTCATTGCCAGCTTGGCCGTACGCTACGATCTTGCCTGTGATGGCGAACGGACCGTAGAAGACATTGTTGATTCTCGCTAACGTTCGATTCCCACCGGCGTTCGAGAAGATGAGTCGATCGTTCAGGCCTGTGGTTTCAGCGTACAAGTCGCCCGCGACGAAAGGCTGGTTGTCGAAAATGAACGAATCGATTCCCGTCCAAGTGATGTCCATGTTCGCACCCATGGTACCGCCGGAAACGAATGCGCCGTCGGTTGTTCCAGGGAAAACGATGGGGGCGATCACATTGTTCGTGTTGACGACCAAGGTATCGCCCGGCAGAATCGTTGGACTCTGGCCGTGGACATTGATCGTGGTCACTTGATTTGTTGTCATCTCGAATCGATCTTCGCCGCTTCCACCCATCACATCGATCGTCGTGATCGAACCGGATGTCGCCAGGTTTAGGTCGATAGCGTTATTGCCATTTCCGAGGGTCACGTCGAGCGAATTCAGGCCAGTGTAGGTCACAGCCGCACCGCCATCGATGAGTCCTGTGATACCTGTCGTCGTGACGTCGATGTCGGCGTCGTCGCTGCTGTCAGCTGAATCGTCGATCGTCAGCGAATTGGTGCCCCCTGCCAGTTGTATATCGATTGCACCGCCGCCGAGTCCATTGAGTACGACATTGTCGTTGGCGGCACTGCCCACCACGTCGATCGCTGCGGACGTCGCCATCGACGTTCGCAACAAGCTGCCGTTGACCAATACTTGCAGGGTTGCTCCGGAGATGTCGACCTGAATGGTATCTGCAACAAGATCGCCGCCCGGGGTCGTTGGTGTGGCGATCGCTGGAGGAGCGGCTGCAGGTTGGAAAACGAAGTCGTGGTTGGTGTTGATTTCAATGGAATCGGTGCTGGTCACGGTGATCGTAACCGTAGCCGTGTCGGTCGCACCGTCGTCGTCTTGTACGGTGTAGGTGAAGCTGTCGTCGACCGATTCGCCGTTGGAAAGTACTTGAAGTGCCGCAGCTTGTTGAGGGTTGTAAGTAAAGCTGCCGTTGGCTTGGATCACGACCACAGCACCCAACATGCTAGTGCCAGTCAGCGATGCGGAACTGTTGATTTCCCTCGCCGATAGCACGTCGTCGGAGCCAGCGTCGGTATCGTTGTCGACCAGCCCAGGCGTTGTCATATCGCCAGCCACTGCGGAGAGTACTACGTCTTCGTCTACCGTATAGCTGTCTGCTACACCGACAGGTGGTACGTTGTCGACCGTTACCGTGAACGTGTCTTCGATAAAGTCCGTTCCCGCGGTTCCGCCTGTGCCGGCCATGGTGTTGTCCCACACTCGGACCGTCACAATGTAAGTGCCGTTGTCGCCATAGACGTGACTGCTGGCGACCGTATGAGCGACTTGATCGACGGTGCCAGCGACGGCGGCCGAGCCATCGCCCCAGAGAATCTCAGCAGAATGAGTGTCGGCTGTGTCGACATCCGTGAAAGTCGCAGGATCTAGAGTTACGGTGTCACCTTCGTCAACCGTTTGGTTTGCACCGGCGTCGGTGATTACGGGTACGTCGTTAACACCCGTGACTTCGATAGTCACAGTAGCCGAATCGCTACCGACTAACTGCGGTTCGTTGCCAAAGAATTCGAGTTCGCCAAGTTGGTGGATGCCGTTGTTTTCCGTCGAGTTGACGACGTATCGGAACCAACTAAAGTCCTGAGCACCGGTTTCGTATTGTGAGGCACCACCAGTCAAGTCTGTGCGACCAGCACTACTGGTGTAAAGCAGCGTTTGGCTGTTGGTGGTAAACGGTGCGTTACCTGGATTGCTGTAACTGTAGATCGTGGTCCAAGATCCGTTGCCACCGTTAGTGGAGTCGTTGGAGCCTTGGATCTCCCAGACGTCAGGCTGTCGTTGACCGGCGTCGTTACCCGAGGTAATCGTAAAATGTGTCAGTTCGTAGGCTTGGTCAAATTCGGCTGCCACCCACTGAGTCGCATTAGCACAGCACCACTTGTCGTTGCCACCACCGGTTCGGTTGTCGAATACGTTAAAGGCAAATTCACCGCCGCCGAAATTCGGATCATTGGAAGCAAAAAAGTTGGCGTTGTAGTTGGTGTTCGCGTCTGCTGCACCGTCGTTCTCTGGATCCGTCAGATCGCCGCCGAGAAGACTGCCGTTGCCCGTTCCGAGGATCGTTCCAGCTGTACCGGTGTTTGTATCAGCCGCTAGCGTGATGCCGTCGACAATCGTATACGTAAAGGTGTCGTCAAGCGTCAGACCTTCAGCGAGTGCTTGTAATGTCATCGAGCCAGTTGGGTCGTAACTGAAACCGCCGTCGGCAGCGACACTGACGGTAGCGCCACTGACGCTCATGTTGTCAAACGCGCTGACGGAAATCACGTCGCGATCAACGTCCGAATCGCCACTCAACACCCCTGTTGAGACATTTCCGATGACTTGGACTTCGGCGAGGGAGACAATTCCACCCGCGGAGTTGAGACCGTTCCCATCCATGCCGGCGTCGCCGGCAGCCGATGCCGGATCAATCGCGACTCGAATGTAGTCGCCCATCACGCCTGGCTGCAGAGCGTCGACATCGATCGAAAGGCTTCCACCTTGAGCGACTTGTCCCGAGTGATTGAATGAGAAAATTTCATTTCCGCCAGCGCCCGGATCTCCGTTAAATACGGAGACTCGGAACTGAGCAAGTCTCGAGCCACAGCAGTCCGCTCGATTGAATAACATGATGTCTTCGATGTTGCTGACTGCGGGCAGTTGAACTTGCCACCAACTGAAAGCGGAATTGTTGGTGTGCGTGGTCGAGCCCGCACCATAATTTCCGTTTGTGTTCCCGTCGATCGCTCGACTCGGTACTCCACCCGCAGCCGTAGTCGATTGTGTTGCGGTCCCCGCCAACGCCAGGTTGGATGTTGCCGTGGTTGCTGCGACGACGAGCGTATTGTCTTCGTCGGCGCTATACATGTCGTCGACGGGATCGGGTGAATCGTTGGAACCTGTGATCGTGACTGCAACCGTTCCAGTGTCGGACTTCGCGTTACCTGCAGCGTGGTTGTCGTTAACGGTGTAGGTGAACATCTCGGTCAAAGAATCGCCTTGGTCGAGAGAATTTACTGCGTAGTCCGCGTCGTTCAACGTGTAGGTGTAACTTCCGTCAGCCAAAATATCGAGCGTTCCGTAATTGCCAGTTAGTGTTGCCGCGTTGGCTGTTAGCGATGCATTTGCATCGTCGACGTCCGTGTCATTGGCGAGTAGATCGCCTGTTGCAGGTGTACTGGCAACCGCGTCGACTCCTTCGCTGATCGATACCGAATCGGTGACTGCAACGGGAGCATCGTTGATGCCTACGATTTCCACTGTTGCCGTGCCAGTGCCGCTGAGTACGGACTGCGGAGTGGTTCCGAAGAACTCGAGTTCACCGAGTTGATGGATGGTGTTGCCTTGAGTGGAGCTAACGGTGTAGCGGAACCACTGGTAGCCGAGTCCTCCGGTTTCAAAGTGCGCGTTTCCGGCGGTGAGATCGGTGCGACCTTGAGTACTCGTGTAGAGAATGGTCTGACTGTTAGCAGTGAAAGGGGCGGCCCCGTCGTTGTTGTAGCTGTAGACAGTCGCCCAGGTTCCATTGCCGCCGTTGGTGGAGTCATTTGAGCCTTGGATTTCCCAAACGTCGGGCCGACGCACATCGGAATCGTTGCCCGAAGTAATCGTAAAGTGAGTCAGTTGGTAGGGCTGACTGAATTCGGCCGCGACCCACTCGGGCGGATTTTCGCAACACCACTTGTCATTTCCTCCGCCCGTTCGATTGTCGAATACGTTGAAGGCAAATTCACCGCCGCCAAAATTCGGCTCGACCGAAGCGAAGAAGTTGGCATCGTAGTTCGTGTTGGAATCTGCGGCGCCATTGTTTTCGGGGTCGGTTAGATCGCCGCCCAACAGGCTGCCGTTTCCAGTTCCCAAGATCGTGCCGGCGTTGCCCGTGTTGGTGTCTGCTGGATTTACGAGTCCGTCGACGATTGTGTAGTCGAACGTATCGCTGAGCATCGCGCCTTCGTCCAACGCTTGAATAGCAGTGGCGTTGATTGGATCGTAGGTGAAGGAGCCATCGCCGTTTGCCGAGATAGTTGCTCCATTGGCACTCAGGTTGTCGAAGGCACTGACGGACAGATCGTCCTCTTCGACATCGGTGTCATTTCCGAGCAAACCGGGTGCAGTATGGCCTACGACTTGCACTTCGGCGAGGGACACGATACCGCCCGCTGGATTTCTACCATTGCCCTCCATCCCGGCGTCACCTGCGGCCGAGGTCGGGTCAATCGCAACTCGAATGTAGTCGCCCATGACGCCTGGCTGTAAGGCGCCGACGTCGATTGACAAGCTGCCACCTTGAGCCACTTGTCCCGGGTGATTGAAGAAGAAGACCTCCGTTCCACCGGCGCCTGGATTGCCGTCGAATACCGAGACTCGGACTTGGGCCAGTCTCGATCCGCAGCAATCCGCTCGATTGAATAACATGATGTCTTCAATGTTGCTAACTTCGGGAAGCTGAACTTGCCACCAGTTGAAGGAATTATTATTGGTGTGCGTGGTCGAGCCTACTCCCCAAGTTCCATTCGTATTGCCGTCGATCGCTCGACTGGGAACTCCACCAGAACTGGTGTTCGACTGTGTCGCCGTGCCTGCCAACGCGAGGTTTACCGTGGGAGTGACGGCCGGAACGGAAAGAACCGTGTCTTCGTCGCTGTCGTAGGAGTCATCGTTGGCGACGGGAGCGTCGTTGACGCCGTTGACTAGGACGCTTACCGTTCCCGATTCGCGTCGAGGGCTGCCGACATCGCCGAGGACGATTTCACCAAATCCTCGATCGGCTGGGCGAGTTGGGAAGGTGCCGCTTTGCACGATCGCACCTGGATTTCCGCTGCCATCGTCGGCGAGCAATTCGACTCGGAAGTTATTGAGTCGATCCCAGCAGCAATCTTCTCGCTGGTGGACTCGAACCGTTTTCACTTCTTGGTCGCTGCCGAGGTCGATAACGACGAAGCTCTCAGTACCGGTGCTGGACCAAGTATTTCCACCTGTTGTTTCTATTCCATCGATCAGTCTCGGGTCGTCGTTCGTTCCGTGCGGTTGCCCGAAACCACTGGCCGCACCCTTGGAGTGAACCGTTGCACCGTTGCCGGAAAAGGCCAAGTCGATGGCGGTGTTGGTACCGAGATCGCCAGGTGTAATATTGGCCGCGAAGGCTTCGATTTCACCGATGTCCATTCTCGTGGTGGGGCCGTTATTGACCACTCGGACAAAGCGACCAACTGGTGGCGCTAACTCGAGAACACCATCGGTAACTGTGTAGGAGAAGGTGTCGGTGGCCGAATCGGCTGTATCCAATGCATCGAGTTCTGCGGAGCCAGCTGGGTTGTAACTGAAGCTGCCATCGGCGTTCACGGAGACCGCTGCTCCGGAAGTACTGGTCGCGTCGAAGTCGACGACTGTAAACGGATTGTCGACGTGGAATTCAATCGAGTAGTCCCTTCCTCCGAATGTTCCCCCACCAAAACTGCCGCCGATAGGAAGCGTCGTTCGCGTGTTGAACCAGCGGACGCCTTCTGCCGAACCACTGCCAACGTAGTCGATCACACCAGGATTGTTTGTGCCGTTGGTGCCATCTTTCCAGGCGATATGGAAGTTGCTGTTAGTAATGTCAGCCGATCCGGAAGCGAGTCCGAAGGGGTAGGATTGTATTCCACTAGCGTTGTTGACTCGCGACGTGCCCACACCGCGAACGAGGAAGTTTCCGCCAACGTCTTCGAGCAGAACCGGAGTGACAGAACGACCGTTCCCGCCGTTCGAGAAGTAGCTCCAAGCGTCGACGGTTCCTTCGATGGTGATTGGATCGAGCGCGGTGAAAACGAAGCCGTTCGCTCCGTCGGTCGACGGTCGGTTGATAAGCGGATCGCCGAAGGTGCCGTCGACAGTGACATCGTTGATGAGTACGCCGTTGGCGGCGCTGACGTTGAGCAGCGCGGTTTCGTCGGTCGTGTAATTCGCATTAGGGAATACGGAAGGGTCGTCGGTGGCCGATGGCGGGGAACCGGTGACCACGACGCTGACCGTCGCTTCTTCGGTGCGAGGGACGGTGACCTGTGCCATGGCTAGATCGCCGAAGCCGTTGTTTGCTGGGCGTCCGGGGAAACTGTTCGATTGGACCGACGCGCCTGGATTGCCCGATCCGTCGTCTTGCAATAGTGTGACGCTGAAGTTCTCCAGCCGACCCCAACAGCAGTCGCTGCGTTGGTGAAGCCGCACGGAACCGACATCAAAGCTCGTTCCCAAGTCGATGATGACGTAATTTCCTACGCCTTGACTGGACCAAGTCGCTCCGCCACCCGTCTCCGCACTATTGATGAGATTGGGATCGTCATTGGTGCCATGTGGCTGAGAAAATCCACTCGCAGCACCCTTTTCAAATAGCGAGGCGCCGTTGCCGCTGAAGGCGAGATCGATAGTTGAATTGCTGCCGAGGTTACCTGGAGTTGCGCCGGGCGCGAAGACTTCGATATTGCCGATGTCCATACGGCGGTTGGAACCACCGTTGTTCTCGACTCTGACAAAACGACCATTGGCGTTGGTTGTTTGGAGGACGCCGTCGGAGACTGCGTAGGTGAACGTGTCCGTTGCCGATTCGCCGAATTTAAGATTTCTCAGGTCTTGCGACTGGGTGGGATCATAGGTGAACGTTCCGTCGGCGTTGACAGAGACAGCGGCTCCCTGGGCGCTGACCGCGTCTGCCGAATCGACATTGATTGGTTTTACAACGTGGAATTGAATGGAATAGTCGCGTGCTCCCGCGCCTCCACCACTGTAGATATCTCCCGGATTGAATGAAGTTCGAGTTCCAAACCAACGCACTCCATTGATGGATCCCGAGCTAACGTAGTCGATCACACCTGGGTTGTTAGTGCCGTCGGTGCCGTCTTTCCAGGCGATGTGGAAATTGCCATTTGTGACTGCAGCGCTTCCCTCGACCACCCCGAAATCAAATGACTGTAAACCAGATGCGGCGTTTAGACGCGAAGTACCGATTCCGCGAACAATCATGTCGCCAGCAACTTCTTCGACCAGGATTGGTGTCACTTGTCGCCCACCGCCCCCATCAGAGTAGAAGCTCCAAGATTCCACATTGCCGTTGAGCATGATTGGGTCGAGAGAGGTGAATACGAAACCATTGGCACCGTCCCTTGAGACACGAGCGACTAACGGGCTACCATAGGATTGACTGCCCGCATCGTCGTTCTTGAGGACACTGTCGGCGATATCCGTTGTGAGGATGAGATCTTCGCGAGTCGCGAAGCTGGGATTGGCGTCGTCCGTCGCTGTCAAATCGTAAGTGAGCTCGTGCAGCGTGAGTCCTTGCCAGATTGGATTGTCATCTCCACCGTCGTTGACACCGAAGAGAGTCCCCATGACGACATTGACTTGATTGTCCGGAGCGGTGAAATCGTAGGTGTAGACCATAGACCGATTCGCTGAATACGTCTCTCCCGGATTCACTCCAAGCGACCTGATCGAGTCGACTGCCGCCCGTCCGTCGACTGAAATGTCCCAATTTCGATTCTCCGGTCTGTTTCCCGATACGAGAAGTTGCAATCGGTAGTCGGTCCCTGCCGTGACATCGAGATTCGCATTCAGTGTTTGGCTTGGACCATTTGCCCAACGGATGTCACTCATCACCTCTTCGAGGGCCGTGTCGTCTGGAGATGTTCCGTAATCAGGAGTGTTGGGCCAGGGGGAAACTTCGTTGGGGCCTGTGAACGAAGCCCCCGCGATCGCTTGCCTGTCGTGTAAGAAAGTCACGCCGTTGACCGTGACGTCAGGCGAATCAGCGCTGAAATTGACTGCATATTGCACGGTTGCAGGGTCGAGAGTAAGGTCGTCGGGACCCGTGAATTGATCGACACTTCCAAGCAACACATTGGTTGCCAATAGCTGGCGAGCCTCCAAAGCTTCAATTTGAAGTGCAAGGCTTGCGCGTTGCTTTTTCTTCAGGTGACTGTTCTTGTAACGATATTGTTTCGTGGAAGTACGCATAGTTTAATCCCGAACAAATGCCCAGTGGAAGTTTGAGTTTGTATAACATGCGACGATTGCGCCCGTTTTTCATTGTGGTAGGAAGGAAACGGTGGACAACGGATTCTCCGGAGAAGTTAGCCCAAATTGGGTAAGACGGGTCCGGTTACTCAGGGTGCCATATTTCCTGAACACGACCGCGGCCAGTCGAGGTGTGCTGAAACGCCACAGTGGAAAGAGAACTGAACGCCGGTAAGATTTCTGAACAACGTTACAAGAGAGTTCAACACGGATTGGCAGCAGATTTGGCCGGCGTAGAAGCAACTCAAGCCGCGACGAAGAAACGTATGGAGGCGATTAGAGAGTGGTGGAATCTTGCAGACGCCAGCATAAAACGGCGTTCCAATTGTTCGAGACGGAACAGTCATATTTATTTGTGGTGGCCCAAGTTTGAATCCCTCTGTCATTCGTAACTCGTCAGGTGTATCGTAAATGCTCGGTCGTTGCACTCCGATTCAATTTGCAGACGGACATTCGTCTGATTCGCTATCTCCACGTAAAGACTTTGAAGTGCTCTGATGACGCAATCAAATCGCAATCTGTCAGAAACGGGATTTCAATTTCGAATTGTGCACTTGATGTATGTGTTTGCTTTAACCGGAGCGGCGTTGGCGACGCTTGGTGTCGGCGGTCCTGCTATCGCCTTTGTTGTAATCGTTTTCTGGGCGTTTCTCTTCTTTAGTCGAGATCAGCGGAGCGGTTGCTTTTTTGCGCTGCTTGTGTTTTGTATCTCGATGTTCTGTTGTCTTCCCGCAGTTCCATTTCATCATGGGAGCGGTCGCCAAGCGGAATGTCGGAACAATCTCCAGCAAATTTCGTTGGCCTGCCACAACTATTTGGATACACACGGTTCGTTTCCTCCTGCGTATATCGCGGACAAAGATGGCAAGCCGATGCACAGTTGGCGAGTACTGATCTTGCCGTTTATGGAAGAGCAGGAATTGTTT